>TBL_comb47_HYPODRAFT_10002959_pt1 | contig 20518 bp, 15 predicted proteins | sample TroBogypolimnion_40_FD_10682 | JGI IMG/M metagenome (IMG submission 10682) | reverse complement strand
AGAAGGAATGGTTGACGTAAAAAACAAAACTTGTATTCATCAAGATTGTAAAAAACAACCAGCATTTAACGTGGACGGCGAATCGAAAGCATTATATTGTTCGTCGCATAAAACAGAAGGAATGGTTAATGTAAAAAACAAAACTTGTATTCATCAAGATTGTAAAAAACAACCAGGGTTTAACGTGGACGGCGAATCGAAAGCATTATATTGTTCGGCGCATAAAACAGAAGGAATGGTTGACGTAAAAAACAAAACTTGTAAAAGCGAATGGTGTTCAACACTTGTTCAAGAAAAATACGATGGTTATTGTCTATTTTGTTATATGAATTTGTTTCCAGACAAACCGGTATCGCGCAATTATAAAACCAAAGAATATTCCGTTGTGGAATATATAAAAACCAAGTTTCCAGGTTCGAACTGGATAGCCGACAAAATAGTAAATGGTGGTTGCTCTAAACGCCGTCCCGATTTATTATTGGATTTGTTTTACCAAATTATAATGATAGAAGTAGATGAAAATCAGCATACCGATTATGATTGTAGTTGTCAAAACAAACGCATAATGGAATTATCGCAGGATTTAGCGCACAGACCCATAGTGTTTATCAGATTCAATCCTGACGATTATACCAACAACGGAAAAAGGGTAACCTCGTGTTGGGGTCAAGACGGGAAAGGAATATGCGTTGTAAAAAAATCAAAAAAAGATGAATGGACACAAAGATTGAACGCATTAGAAGAACAAGTAAATTACTGGATAAACCCATCAAACATTACAAATAAAACAGTTGAAACAATCCAATTGTATTACGATACCCTACTTCAGCATAAATGAATATATTTTCAATGATTGGTGCATAGTATATCTGCGATCCACCTTAGTAAAATAAAGGTTGTATTCTTTGTATCCCGGTATTATTTTCCCCGTATCTTCGGACACGCTTTCCGTAAACGCCATTTCTTTGAAACTCATCCTAAACATCAAGTCCTCGAACTCGATATTGAATAGCACTTGAACGTGATAATAGCTGTATGGTGGTATATTGGACATTTTTATTATCACTTTCTTTGGAATCGATTCTACTATTTTGTATCGGGGATCCAGAGGACCAATCAAACGAACTATTTTGTTTTTTAGGAATTGTGGATAGTATCTGTATTCACCAGTGTATTCAAAGATTTTACTAATTATCTCATCGGGTATAGTTACCATAAATATAATATACAACCCGATATTACATTTATTATCATTGAAAAAACAAAAACAAAAACATCATAATTATTTTACATAGCAAGTTTTCACAGTAGTTTACCGTATATTTCTCTAATTTCTCTAATTCCGGATATACATATTTATATACTCCGCCGACATCTCCTGCTTCAATCGCATCTTCAAGAAGCACCGCATACACACCATCGTGTCAGCCAGCGAGTTGTGTAATCCGGTCGGCACTTCGCCGAATAAGTGCGTATACAATTCGATCAATTTGGGCATTTTCTTGTATTGGGTTGCGGTCGATTTTTTCACGATTGCGTCTGCTCGTGCCTCGATAACAGCCATTGATGGCATCTGTGTGGCTTGTAGCTGTGTGGCTTGTAGCTGTGTGGCTTGTAGCTGTGTGGCTTGTAGCTGTGTGGCTTGTAGCTGTGTGGCTTGTAGCTGTGTGGCTTGTAGCTGTGTGGCTTGTAGCTGTAGTCCAGCAACCAGCGCATTGATGTCATTCGCAGACATATCCATGGTCAATAAATTGTAGTTTGACGGCGGCGTCGTATCCACGATAATTGGGATTGTTGCCGTCGCCGTCGCAGTTTTTTTCTTGTAATCCACCATAATACTGCACACATTGCGCCCGCTGCGCATCGTGCAGTAAATCTCCTTGCCATTCATCTGCTCATACACGGAATTGAACACGCACCCATACGATGGACAGAAGCGCTCGATCGTGCCCGCTAATCGGCCGAATTCGAGATTAATCATATCACGGTCGAAGTCGATATTGTGCGCGACAATCGTATCGCATCGCATATACGCCAGATAAAACTCCGTCAGTGCTTCCACTATACTAACGCCCTGCGTGTCGAGTAATTCGCGCGTCACTCCGGTCAGCTCGGTGATAATCGGCTCAATCACGACGTCCGGCGGCACTTTGATGTATTTATTATAGACGTATAACAGGGATTTCGATCGGGCGTGATACACTGCGAGTGTGAGCTGCGTGATATGCGGATATTCGGTGTATGGCGGGGGCTGCTTAGTTATGGGGTCGTTTTTCGGGATGAGACCGGTGGTTTCCGTGTCGAAAATAAGGATATTTTCGCAGAATCTCGTGGGTCTTTGGTTGGTGGTCATTGTTGTGGTAGTATATCGTTGGATTGGTGTTGTATAGTATATAATATTAGGTTTTATATACTTCAATTTTATCAATATCGCACAAAGTGCAATATCAATCAAATAATTCTCCAATTTTATCAATATCGCACAAAGTGCAATATCAATCAAATAATTCTCCAATTTTATCAATATCGCACAAAGTGCAATATCAATCAAATAATTCTCCAATTTTATCCATATCGCACAAAGTGCAATATCAATCAAATAATTCTCCAATTTTATCCATTCCTGGCAAAGCCAGGAATCTATCAAATAATCCTCCAGCCAAATAATCCTCCAGCCAAATAATCCTCCTCCTCCAATTTTATTCTCCAACTTTTCCCATCCATAAATATTTGTATATTTATTCATATACAAATATAAATATTACCCCGTATACAAACCATTATATATATTATCATCAATCTTTGAAATGTCGTCAATCACGTTTGTAACATCGATATATAAAATATACGAATCTGACAACAACAACAACCCAGAACGAAGTTTGGCCTGGCGCATAGACCATTTCAAAGAATTAGCCAATACCGGGATCAAAATATGCCTCTTTATCTGCGAGAAATACTTCGATTATATTTCGGACCAACTAGCCGGGTATACTAATATTTGTATTATGCCCCCTTTGCCGCTCGTCGACACGCGAATATACAGAATCTTTGAAACGTGTGTGTCTTTTCCCGCGCAAAGAAATGCGCAAAAAGACACGCTCGAATACCTCACATTGATGAACCTGAAAACGGAATTTATGACCAATGCCATTCGCGCTGACCCGTGGAAGTCCGCGCATTTCGCGTGGATCGATTTCAGCATATTCTATATTGTTCGGAACAAACCGCGGATGACGGCCTATTTGCGGTGGCTTTCGGCGCAGCCGCTTTTACCACAATTTATCGCATTTCCGGGGTGTTGGGATAGAAGCGATAGAAGCGATAGAAGCGATAGAAGCGATAGAAGCGATAGAAGCGATAGAAGCGATAGAAGCGATAGAAGCGATAGAAAAATAGTAGATGTAGGAGCACTTGTCGACCGCATTAATTGGCGATTTTGCGGGGGGTTCTTCTTGGGAGATCGCGAGTCGTGTCGGCAGTTTTGCGATATCGCGGAATCGCGGCTGCCCGAATTTCTGGAAACGTATGGGAATCGCGTGGTTTGGGAGGTGAATTATTGGGCCTGGTTAGAGGGTGGGTCGTTTCAGCCTATGTGGTTTAGCGCAGATCATAATGATTCTATGCTTACATTACCGGATGATGTGTTTGTATTTGAATCGAATATCTTTACGAATATCTTTACGAATATCTTTGAGCAAGTGTCAACGACTGGGCAAGTGTCAACGACTGGGCAAGTGTCAACGACTGGGCAAGTGTCAACGACTGGGAAAGTGTCAACGACTGGGCAAGTGTCAACGACTGGGCAAGTGTCAACGACCGTGTCAAAGATTTGCTTAAAAGATTTGCCCGGATTCACCAAAACCGTGTATCCGGATTACCCGCAAATCCCCGACTACGAGATCGGATCGGCGGCATACGTATTCCACGAGGGCAAACACCATCTCAATACGCGATATGTGAATTATTGGCTCACGCCAGAGGGCGCATATGTGTTTCGCGATCCGCGCGGCTGTATTATATCAAAGAATATTCACGCGGAACTGTCGAATGTCACGATGTGCCCGACTGACCCCGCGGCATTCACGGATATGGCGAACCCATCCGACCTACCCTCCGTCGGCGACCGATTCTTTGGTATCGAAGATATCCGGCTGTTTGTCAGCGCGGAGACCGGCAATATTCATTATATTGGCACGAGTATCAATTATTCGCCGGCTGGACGGAATCAGATGATTACTGGGCGATATAATATCGAGACGGGTGGACTGACCGATTCGGTGGTCTTGTATCCACCGGGGGAATTGTGGTGCGAGAAGAACTGGATCCCGATTCAAAGATCCAGTAATAATAGTGATTCAGATTGTCAGATGTTCATATATAAATGGTGGCCGATGGAAATCGGCAAAATCGTAAAACACCGATTGGAGATTGTAACGCGCTATGAAATAATAAATCCGATATTCAAATATGTCCGCGGATCGACGATTTTCGTGGACTATGACGCGGAACATTTAGTCGGACTGGTTCATTATAGCAAAGAAGGGAGTCCGCGGAATTACTATCATATGTTGGTGCTTTTAGAGAAAGGGCGGTTTAAACCAGTTAGGTTCACAGAGCCGTTTGTGTTCATGGGGGCGGGGATAGAATTCTGTGTTGGTATGGCGATCAAAGATGACAGGTATATTTTTTGGGTGTCGACATTTGATCGCGAGGTTTGTATGATAATGGTGCCTATGGTGGATTCAAAATTTCGTTGGTTTGATATAATAACGTAATATATATTTATAGTATAGTTTATACAATAAATATGGATTTTCGTGCTTTATTAGCTGGTGCTGCGAATACCGTAGCTGGTGCGGCTGATCACATAAGTGTAGCTGGTGTTACGGCTGCTGACGTTTCTAGAGTAATTGGTAATATTATATACTCCCGCCCCCACACCTCATTAAACCTCCGCCCACTTCGCCCCCCCCCAACCAACAATCAGCAAGATGATCCTAGTAATCTTAGTGCATTTATTAATCCCGTGAATGCGAATGATGATGGTGCTGCTGCTGCTGCTGCTTCTGATGATGATGATGATCAACCCAATATTGATGATTTGATTGCGGTTGCTATAGGCGCAATAAGTTTATTAGAACTAGAACAAGCAGACCAAGTAGCACAAGTCGCACTCGCAGCACAAGTCGCACTCGCAGCACAAGTCGCAGCACAAGTCGCAGCACAAGATCAGGAACAAAATAATTTGGATGAATTAGTTTATGTTGCGTTGGGCATAGTTAGTTCATTGTTAGGAGAACAAGTACAGGCACCAGTATTAGCACAGGCACCAATTCCAGCACAAGCAGCACAAGCAGCACTAGCACCAGTATTAGTACCAGTATTAGCACTAGCACCAGCACTAGACGATTCACAAAATATAGCAGTAGTCGCGGCACTTGCGGTTAATCGACATGAATTTCAATCAGCACAAGAAGCAGCAGCACAAGTAGCAGCAGCAGCAGCAGCACATGAAGCAGCACGACTAGCAGCACATGAAGCAGCACAAGTAGCAGCACAAGTAGCAGCAGCACGACTAGCAGAAGAAGCACGACTACGAGAAGTAGCACGACTAGAAGCAGAACGACGACAAGAAGCAGAACGACAACTACGACTAGCAGAAGCAGAACAACGACGACTAGAAGCAGAACGACAACAACAACTACGACTAGAAGCAGAACAACTACAACGACAACAACTACGACAACTAGAAGCACAACGACTATTAGAACAACGACTAGAAGAAGAAGCACGACTAGAAGAAGAAGCACGACTAGCACGACTAGAAGAAGAAACACGACAACTCGTAGCACAACAACAACAACAAGCAGCAGCCTTAGTGGCAGCACAAGCATCAGCAGCAGCAGCTCTTGCTGAACCAGCACTAGTAGCTGTCGCAATTCAAGCAATTGCCGATGATCAACCGGTAATTGTCGCACCACCACCAATCGTAATTGTCGCACCACCAGTAATAATTGACGACGAAGATCCAGCACTCGTAGCTGTCGCAATTCAAGCAATTGCCGATGATCAACCAGTAATTGTCGCACCACCACCAATAGTAATTGTCGCACCACCAGTAATAATTGACGACGAAGATCCAGCACTCGTAGCTGTCGCAATTCAAGCGGTTGATGAAATGGCAGAACAATTACGACTACAAGCAGAAGCACAAAGACAACTACAAATAATACAGCAACAAATTGAAGATCAATTGGTATACATCGCAACCGCGATTGTAGCTGAATATAATGAAGGTAATTATGACGATGTCGTTGTTAATGACGATCAAGATGATGAAGTTGTCGATGACGACGCAATTGTAGCTATAGCAATAAATGCTGTATATACCGAAGTATTAAATATGATCAATGCTCAACTAGCAGCAGCAGCAGCACGACTACAAGCCGCTCAACAAGCCGCTCAACGAGCCGCTCAACAAGTAGTAGACGTCCAACTACAAGCCGACCAACAACGAGCAGAAATAGATTATAACAGAGTTTATAGGTTTTCGAATGTTTTTAGACAGTGCGCCCCCGATCGTGGTAATAGAAATGTTCGCTGTCTTTGGAGTCGTGCCCATGTTATTGCTGATCTTATAGACGGTTATAGAAGAGAACGTGAATTACAAACAGAATTATTTCTGATCGCCACGGCAATTGCTATGTTAGCAGCGGATTCGGAAGAAGTGGCAGCAGCAGCAGCCTTAGTGGCACACGCAGCAGCCTTAGTGGCAGCACAAGCAGCAGCACAAGCAGCAGCCGCACAAGCAGCAGTGCTTGACGAACCAGCACTCGTAGCTGTCGCAATTCAAGCAGTTGACGACGATCAACACGTAATAGTCGCACTGCCACCAGTAATAATTGACGACGAAGATCCAGCACTCGTAGCTGTCGCAATTCAAGCAGTTGACGACGATCAACACGTAATAGTCGCACTGCCACCAGTAATAATTGACGACGAAGATCCAGCACTCGTAGCTGTCGCAATTCAAGCAGTTGACGACGATCAACCTGGAGCTGGAGTAATAGTCGCACACGCACTCGCACACGCACACGCACACGCACACGCACACGCACACGCACACGCACACGCACACGCACCGGTCCGACCACACATAAGAGTAGTAAACGCACCACAAATATATATACCAAACAATAATGACAATACTTTAATGTTAACACTTACAGATGACAACTTGTATATGTTTGTAAATAAAAAAACTGGTAATATAATTTTTACAGTTAAGAGAAACAACAGAATAATTCATTTTCCGATAGGAAACCCAATACACAGTAACAACCCAGATAATGTTAGTTTTATCAAAACCATTATCGATCATCACATTAGAACATCAAACCCACAGACTGTAGATCCGACAGATTTCTACATTTTTATTCCAAAACCAAACTCCAAACCAAAGTTTCCTTTCATAATAGGTTATCTTAATAGTCCAGTTCCAGTCCAACCAGTTATTGATCCAGATGAGGAATTAGCAATTATCGCCGTAGCAATAGAAGCAGTCGATAATCAAGATCAACCGGGTCAACCAAGACCGAATAAAAGCCCGAATAAAATACCGAATAAAAGACCACCAAATATCACTTTAATTAGTCCACCATACACCGATTTATTAATAAACTATATGCAAACTTATGTTCAACCAATTGTATAAGCATATACGAACGTGGAAATGTTATACAAAATGATTACACCGAACGAAAAGAAAACTGATACAAAGTATCAGTTTTCTATCGGTAGGAGGCCTCCACCAAAAATAAAAATGTCTCATTTTTCTTTTCGGTTGGTGTAATATAAATAATATGTATTATATATTATATTATTTATACATGGTGGATGAGGTTGATTTTGCGAGCATTATAGCAATTGCCATGTCTGCTATAAATGATAATTTACAAAACATAATGCCTGTGGTTCCTCCCGTAGTGTCCGGTATTGAATCGGACTACGATTTGAGAAATTACTACGGGTTTGTAATCAATCTTACAAATTTGGATCCAAAAAACCCAAAAATATCTCATATTCTAACACATGATGATACTAGTGGAACGTGGAAACAAGCAGAAATTCCGGATGATCATGATCATACTATGGTAATGACAAATTTTATAAACACCATACATAATAAGTCGGTAGTTCCAGTAGTTCCAGTAGTTCCAGTAGTTCATGATGATGATCCTGAAATGGTGGCTGTTGCTATCGTGGCAGCACAAGAAGACAATGCTCCCGTCGTACCAATAGTTATACCAGGTCAAGTAGACGACGATGGTCATGAAATGGTGGCTGTTGCTATCGTGGCAGCGAATGAACTATAACTCCGTAATGACACTATTCGTTATATTGTTTGTATTTTATAGCAATAATCGCCAAATATCACGTTGTTCTTTATACTCCGGCTCATCTTTGCTGCGCACATTCCCTCACTTTGTGCCGCACTCGCGATCGAATCCCACGTCCCCAAAATATTCCCCGTTGTGATCGTCGTTTTCGTAACCTTTTTTCCCGTGGTCGAACTGTTAGGTTTGTTGGGTTTAGCGTTTACAATATCGGAAAATAGCGATAATCCGTAATACCCTTCATTACTCGCGGTTTCGACCCATACTGTCGCTTTCAAAGCGTATTTAGACGCATTTAAATACTCTTTCAAGTCCGCCATATCGTCTTTGTCGTTAATTGGGTCGTCCGGTCTTATGGTCCGTTTCCATCGTTGATATTCCGCCAACAATACCGAATTTAGGATCTTTCCTGTATCCGAAAATCGACACCTTTCGAAAATAAAGGTCTCGACTAACGAGTTGTCCGGTTCTTGATATATTTTCTTGTATTCGACCTGTTTCAGCTTGATCCCAATGTATCCGTGATGTCCCTGAATCCGCTTTGGTTTGAACCGCGTGTCCAAATAGCTCTTCAGTTCGTGGAATACTTCTTTGGACGGTTTGGTTTGGCTCCATAGCCGGTATCGGCCTTCGATATCGACCGAATTGTCCTCCACGTCGGGTCTCACAATACAAACGGCGTTCACAAATTCGGCGAATCGGCGGTTCAAATCGTCTTCGGGTAATAGCACATTTTGATAGACGGATGTATCGGCGGATCGGAACGTATCGAGCTGGGCCTGTAGACACCCCAGTTTTTGGCGTAGATCGGCGATTTCGATGGCCTGTGTGGTAATGGTGGCTTTGTTTTTGGCGGCGTCTTCTACGAGCTGGCGATGGGAGTCTTCTAATGCTTCGTTTTCACGCATAATGCGGTTGAAATTGTCGATGCTATATGTTTTCGAATGAATGATGTCTTTGATGTGTTTCGATAATCGGTCGATCGTGAAATTGTTGCCATCATATGCGATGATTTCGGTCTTGGTTTTGCCCGCGATTTCGATGCTGCGGATCTGGCGCTTGATTTTCGGATAGGTCTTAATGAGGTTTTCGATTTCGACCTTGTTTTGGACGCGGAATGCGGCGGCCAATATAAAATTGGTGTATTTCTTGCGGTGGTCCATTAGTCGGGTTGCCAGATCGTTTGTGTGGCCGAATTTGATGAGTTTTTCGCCCTGTTCGTTGGTGTTGTCGATGGTGCCGAAATAGATACATTCGGTGTTTAGGGGGAATTGGGCGATGGTGGCTTGCTCGACGGCTTTGAGCTTTTCTTTCTTGAGGGATTTGGTTTCTTTTTCGCTTTTTTCTGTTATTGATAGGATGATGTTTTCTTTTTGTTCTAGTTGTAGTCGGAGTTCGTCTGTTTCCTCACCGACGATTTGGTGCATGACTTCTTCCATTTTCATATAATATTCGTGGATTTCACCGGCCTTCTTTGTTTGGGCTTTTAGACAAAGAGACTTGAAACACTTGATGGTGAGCAGGATTGTTTGTTTGTTGTGTCCACCGTGTTGTTTTGATTTTTCTTGTGTGGGTTGTTCGATTGTCGATGATATAACAACATTTTCCAAAATACCGGATTTTGGTACGAATACGGCTTCATTAAAACCCGATTCACCCAAATGCGAAACTGTTTTGTAGTCTATATCAATTATGAAATGTTTTTCTAACATTCGCATGGCGTTATATTTTTGATTGAATCCCAACCAAGTCCATATGTTGTCCATATCAACAACATAGTCCAGATTCTTGTCATAATTCAAGTAGAAATAAAAGCTACTTACAAATAACTGTTGTTCGAAACTTGTGAATTTGTCTTTGATTTTGACCAACAACTTATTGTTATACACGCTTGAAAGCTTGGTGATAGGATTGCGCTCGATGAGTTCTACGATGTTCATGACCGACATCTTGGTATAATATATATAGCGTGTATTCTTTAAGTAGTTTATCTTGTTTATATATTTTATAAACAAGATTCATAAAAGCAAGTTATCGTATTTTTGTGGCAAATAACACGGAATTTATTTCACTCAACACATTGGACAGGTCGAACAATGGTGTGTTCGGGTTATACCTAATAAATTTATTTCCGAATGAAACTATATATTCTTCTCTAACTTTTTCTTGCTCTGTGTTTCTATCAGCATGGTTGTTTTCGTCGCATTCTATTATCAGTTTGTAATCTATAAAATATAGATCAACCCTATATTTACCAAATATGTACTGTCTTTTTAAGTTCAACATATTTTTGTATGCGTTTTCAATGAATCCTATTGTCTGATTTTCGATACACATTACTATATTTACACATTTTACGTTTTCACTGATGTTTACAATATATCTATTACGTAAATTGTAAGAGTTTTTTAGTAGTTCGAATGCGGATTCGGTTAGTGTAAATGCTATTTTATTTTGACCTCCATTTTGTTTAATCGATCTATGTTTGTCTTTTTCAACTATATAATGGACATTTTCTTTGAAGTTTTTAGTTAGATATCTGGTTAGGTTGTTTTTTCGTGATAAATACAACAGTTCATCCAAATCACGGGTAAATTCACTCATATTACACCAACCGAAAAGAAAAATGAGACATTTTTCTTTTTGGTGGAGGCCTCCTACCGATAGAAAACTGATACAAAGTATCAGTTTTCTTTTCGTTCGGTGTAATAATTACACTGTATATACTTATTACACCAACCGAAAAGAAAAATGAGACATTTTTCTTTTTGGCGGAGGCCTCCTACCGATAGAAAACTGATACTTTGTATCAGTTTTCTTTTCGTTCGGTGTAATAATTATAGCTTTATATCAATTTCATAAATCTTGCTTTTAATTTATAAAAGCAAGACCGAATATGTTATATTTATTCTTATATTAATATTTTATAAATCTTGCTCCTCAACCTGGAGGTTAATATCATCAAACAAATATTTATTACCATTTCGATTTCTTCACCGTAACTGGTGGTGCGGCGCCGCGTTTCTTCACCTTACTCGGATCATACGCGTCTTTTTCGTCGTCCGACCCCATATCTTTCGATATTTCCCAGAATTCTTTGGAGCCCAACTTGAAGTCGGGGCGCGTTTCGGCCTTGTACCAAAATACCTGGTCCTGTAGTTTGTTCGATTTCGTGTTGTTATTTATCACTAAACACTCATAATTTTCAGTTGTCTGATCCATTACCGAGACAAAAGATTCGAATGTCGGAAACATCGACGCATAGTTCTCATAAATGCGCTTTTTGTTTGAAAGATACGGCTCACGCAAAATGAAAACGTAGTCAATATTTGTCCGCATAGATGGTGTGATGCCTAACGGATATTGACATGTGATGATTAACATCACCTTCCAATGACGCCCGTTCATAAATAGTAAACGCATCATCTTGTCACGGGTCCATGACGAGTCATACAGGCAATCATCCATGATTACGAAAGTCCGCGGATCGATCGACGATTTCCGCGTGGCCTCGATTTCTTTCGCGACCTGTTTCAGCACGACTTTTTGCCGGCGCAACACGTTTTCGATGAGCACCGTGTTATACTCGTCGTGGATGAAGAGTTTCGGGACGAGTTTAGCATAAAATCCGTTACCGCCCTCTGTGCCGGAAATGACGGTCCCGATCGGAATATCCTGATGGTAGAAGAGGAGATCGCGAATCAAAAACGATTTGCCTGTATCACGCCGGCCGATCATCACAATGACGGGGCCCTTGTTTTCATCGGGTTTGAATGTGATCCAACGCATGTCGAATTTCTTCAATTCGAGTGTCATCTTGTTCGGGTTATAGACTATATATTATGGATATATGAATATTGACTAATTATACCGTATACGTTAAAGATATTGTAATTATTTCATATAGAATAATTATAATACACCAATACAAACACGATGCCTAAACAAAAGTCCGTATTGGCTAAACCACAGGTAGAAAAACCACAGGTAGAAAAACCACAAGTGGCTAAACCGCAGGTATTCAAACTACAACAGTGTCAACGTCCGAACATTGATATACTGGATTTCAAGCTAGACTCGATCATAAATGAAACGTTTAGCGAAATGTTCGACGACGAAAACAACGACAATACTATATCGGATATCACAAAGCCACCACAAAATGCTTTGCCAAAGGCCCACATCGGTAAATCCGATGCTTTGCCAAAGGCCCACATCGGTCAATCCGATGCTTTGCCAAAGATTTCCACCTATATTTCCCCCTACGAAATCGACAAACTCCAAACATACAATCCGATTAATTCGCAATTATTCGACTTAACCGCCGAAAATTATAACCAAATATCTTTGAATCACAAAAACCAAATTTGTAGTCTGACCAAAATCATAAACACCGAAACCAAAGAAACATTGGAAAGGCCCGTGTTTGTCAAGTTTTCACCCCTACTCGATCCAATACGATATATGATCGGCAAATACAATATCGAAGATGGGTCGACACAAATACTTCCTGTATACAACTCGTCTGTCAAAGACAAAGTAATCGCGAAAATGTGCGATCCGATGAACGCCTCCTACGTCGACGCCTTTTTCAGCTTTCTGACCAGTGTCGCACTGAACACGCACGGCGTGTCTCACGGCGTCGATTACTACGGATCTTTCTTGGGCATCCAGAAACGGTTCAAAATGAATATCGAAGACGACCTGGAATATTTAGCCAATTCGGACTTTTTCAACGAAAATATCGGCAAAATATTGACGGTTCAAAATGCGAAGGGGTGCCGCGATCAGTTCGCGAATTATGGTTCGAAAAACAATAAGATTCGTCTGCTAATCAATGATGGCGATGATGGCGATAATATTAAACTGGATTTCGATACGATAGAATCTGCGGAAGAAATAGAATCCAAAGACGCCGAAGAATCCAAAGATACAGAGGTCACGGTCGAATATGAGAACACAAAATCGCCGCATTCCGACTCGGAATCTTCGGAAAATTCGTCCAACAATAGCAAATCAAATTATAGCACGGAGGATGACGCGGACGCAGACGCAGAATCCGAATGGGCGACTGATCCCGACGCTGACTCTGGCGCTGATTCCGATGAAGGATCAGGATCAGAATCAGAATCAGGATCAGGGTCCAACGATACTATCGCCTTTTTACACGACTTTCCGATCCAAATGATATGCCTAGAAAAATGCGACGGCACACTCGACAAAATGTTCGAAAACGAGGAAATAAACATCCACAATGGCGCATCCGCCCTGTTCCAGATCATTATGACCCTGATAATATACCAGAAAATGTTCGATTTCACCCACAACGACCTCCATACAAATAATATAATGTATGTCAAGACCGAGCAGGAATATATTTATTATATTTACGATGGCCGACGGTATCGAGTGCCGACATATGGCAAACTATATAAGATCATCGATTTCGGCCGGGCGATATACAAATTCCAGGGCCGGCAATTCTGTAGCGACAGTTTTGCGCCGGGGGGCGATGCGGCGACGCAATATAATATCGAGCCATTTATGAACAAAAACAAACCGCGATTAGAGCCGAATCCGAGTTTCGATCTTTGCCGTTTGGCGTGTTCGATTTTCGATTTCATTATAGATAACGAAGACCTGGATTTGTCGGAATTGGACGATTTTCAAAGAATAATTCATAAATGGTGTTTGGACGATAATGGTAAGAATATATTGTATAAACGCAGCGGGGAAGAGCGGTATCCGAATTTCAAACTGTATAAGATGATCGCGCGAACGGTGCATAGTTGTAAGCCGGAAGATCAACTGAAAGAGGGGATCTTTGCGCAGTTCGAATATAATGGAAATGACAAAGATGAGACCAATGATACAAATAATATAATTAATGTAGATTTATTGCCTACCTACGTAGGGGGTAATTAAAACGCTTTTTGTCTTATTTATTGTAAAATATAATAAATAATAAATAATAAATAATATTTGTGCGGAGCTAATAAATTCTGCCAAATAAAATGTGTAAGGGGTCTAAGAAATTCTGCCAAATAAATTGTGTAAGGGGTCTAAGAAATTCTGCCAAATAAAATGTGTAATGGGTCTAATAAATTCTGCCAAATAAATTGTGTAATGGGTCTAATAAATTCTGCCAAATAAATTCTGCCAAATAAAATGTGTAAGGGGTCTAAGAAATTCTGCCAAATAAATTCTGCCAAATAAATTCTGCCAAATAAAATGTGTGGGTCTAATAAATTCTGCCAAATAAATTCTGCCAAATAAAATGTGTAAGGGGTCTAAGAAATTCTGCCAAATAAATTCTGCCAAATAAAATGTGTGGGTCTAATAAATTCTGCCAAATAAAATGTGTAAGGGAACTACGTAGTGCGGGTCGTAGGGGCGTAGGTTTCTCTTACTCGAGCAACACGAACCAATTCGAGCTATATACGTGCCACAATTGTAGCCCATTATCGTGGTAATATACCGTAATTATATCTTTATCGGAATTCGAGGCATTAAGCCACGCTTTTTCCTCCTCGGTCAAATTCGCAATATCTTTGAGAACATACTGCGAACTCTTAGTAAACACCGCGTATCGCTTCAGCAGTTCATAGTTAAAATCGGATTTCGTCTCCCGATCCAGCGCGACAGACGAAAATGTGTGTCCCTCACCGAACAGCGGATGTGATATAACCAAATCGGCGACTGTTTCCAGATGTTCGTTTTCTTTGGTGATCGACAAATTATGATACAGGTCTTCTGGTTTCTCACACATATATAGAACAATCGGAAACGAGATTTGTTTGCCATCCTGTGTTTTGATTTCAGTAATACGCGGATCGTGTTCAAAGATTTCGACTAATTCGGGCGCGATTTCCCTACCGAATGCGTGTTTTTTATATTGGATTTCATCGACCGTGAACCAATTATATTTAGTGTCCGTCTTTGAAACGCGATTTTTCGAACCAAATACAGTAAACAGGATGGGTTCATCTTCGGGTTTTGTTGGCGTCACGATACTAGTTAACACCGATTCTTTTATAACACCACTCATCGGAGTGTAAGAACTATCTGCTGGATGAAATTGCGTTACTGTGTCAGCTACGTTTTCTTCTAGTTCCGGATTCGACGACACTGGCGTGGATAGGTCAGTTGGATAGAATTTGGTTAATGCGGGGTCCAATTTTATTTCGGACAGATCTTTGGAAATCTCTTCGGAGATTTTTTCTATCGACGAATCTTTGGAAAAGATGGAGGTCGTGGGTTTTCCTAAAGGGTGTAATTCTGTCAAAGATTGGTATGCGGCGTCTTTTTGTTTTTCGAGGGATTTTGTGCTGAATGTGTCGATGAGTGACGCGCTTTTCGATTCTTCTTTGGGTTCTTGAATTTCTTTGTAGATCGGTTTTTTTTCGGCGGTCAATATTTTCTTTGACATGTTTTTTTGAAGATTCCGAAACGTGTCATGAACGGACTGGATGATTGATCTACCACCTTTCTGTTCTTCGGTTTTTGGTGGTAAATTCAAAGATGTGGTTGTTGGCAATTTAGTTGATGATAATTCCTCGGTAGCAATAGGTTCGATAGTTGATATCGGTGTTTCTGGTGTTTCTGGAGTTTCTGGAGTTTCTGATATCGGTGTTTCTATTGGTTCCAAAGTTGCTGGTGTTTCTGATATCGGTGTTTCAGGTGTTTCTGATATCGGTGTTTCTGGCGTTTCTGATACAGGTGTTTCTATTGGTTCCAACGTTGCTGGTGTTTCTACTGTTGGTTCCAAAGTTGCTGGTGTTTCTGATATCGGTGTTTCTATTGGTTCCAAAGTTGCTGGTGTTTCTGGCGTGTCTGATACAGGTGTTTCTACCAACGTTGCTGGTGTTGCTGGTGTTTCTGGTGTTTCTGATACAGGTGTTTCTACCAACGTTGCTGGTGTTTCTGGTGTTTCTGATACAGGTGTTTCTACCAACGTTGCTGGTGTTTCTGGGGTTTCTGATACAGGTGTTTCTGATACAGGTGTTTCTACCAACGTTGCTGGTGTTTCTTTGGAACCCGGCGTAATTTTGGTAACAGAAGATACATCATTCGGCTTTTCAAAGAATACATAATCGGCTAAAGTAGTATCAAATACAACGATCACAGTGCTATCGCTAGTGTCGTTGTCTCGCGTTAACACCCCTTTATACATAGATTCCAACAATTCGGTCTGGTTCGTCTTATGAAGTGGAATAATTTTCAGCAATTCTTCGATACACTGGTTCCTAAACAACGTCTGTATGTTATCCGTAGGGCCGGCAGGTATTTGAAACGCCAATTTAGGAAATGACGCGTGTTCTAAATCATATACCAATAAATATTCAGCAAACGGATCATCGCACGTTTCGTTCATCTTGTATACACACAGTTCCACGGTTATTTCGCCCGTATATTTTGAAATGTCCAAATCCTGCTCTAAATCCTCTAAAAACAGATAGCTGCCGTCCTCTGCTGGTGTATCCCAAAGTGGTTTTCCGTCCTCAGATTCGGAGTCACTATCGGAATCGGACACAGATTTAGCGTTCGAATTATTTATAATACTATTATAGTTGGAATCCGGCGTTTTTCTTTGAAACACCGCATTTGATTGAACATTTAAATTTGGTAATTTCGATGCTCTTAATTGGTTCAACATATATTATATACTGTTTACAATTATTATAATACGTTTATACCATTTATCCACCATTTATCACGCCGAAGTGAATATCAGTTTATGAAATCGCTCAACCACGTATCCCTCCATGGGATCCTTTTCATTTTCCAGCATTTTTACTATGTTCATATAGAATTCTTTGGATCTCGACCTAATTTGTTTCCAGGAAACGATAAATTGCGCACCAGCACCAAATACGAAATCGACAACCTCGGGTTGATCGACAAAGATTTTTCTATATATATCGCGCAGCGGAAGTGACATGTCCCATACACATCCGGACAGTTTACAATATATAACGTGTTCACTTACAAACTCGAACTCAATACTGATATCTGTCATAGAATCCGCATATTTGGATAAATTAGTAATTAAATTCGGCGAATGGTCGAACGGATTCCCCTGTAAAAACACCGTATAATCATATCCGTCCTGCGAATCGTAGTTATCGCAAATATGCGTATAATATGTATGACCTTCGCGCCCCACATTTGGCAGAGGTTTTACCATATATTCCGGTGATAAATCATCAGCGCCTTTGTTATAAATAACAACATTGGGGAACTGTTTGGTCCACGCTATATCTTCATTGTATCGCGAAACCACAATCTGTATACTCATATTGCGTTCGTATAATCCGATTTTATAATATTATAAAATGTATAATATTATTTTTTTTAACACAAAAAAGACAATCAAAGAGACCCCTACGTTCGCCGAACTCTTTCGGCTAAATTCTTCGCATGCCATCGCTGTTTTTCTTCGGGTCCGATCCTGACATTCCAGTGCCTCTCATACTCTTCGGGTGTGCTGTAGTATAGATGATCCGGCGTCTTCTGTCCATTGTATCCCGTCGCCATAATGACCGAATAGAACATGTCCTCGTCGCAAGTGCCGACGCGAAAGTTGGTGCGCTGTCCGGTGATTGGGCAGCGAATACGTGTGTTTGGACTGTATCCAGTGGAATAATACTCGACATCGCGCCTCACTTTGCGGCCGTTTTGCGTCAGCATCTTTACGTGAATCCTGCGCCATCCAACATCGACCGCCTTCTGCTCCTCCAATTCCTTGCGCTGTTTCTTGGTGATACTTTGCGAGTCACTCGAATTTGGATCATACGACGATTCGGCATCGTGATGGTATCCAACGGTGTTGTCATGGTAATTGGGATGAAACGGGTCTTCTTCGTAGGTCGCCATTATACTAGATGATTGGATATTATAAACGATAACTGATAACTGATACGATCGATTCAAACTATATAATTATATATGGGGTAGTCTTTATATAACTATATTTATGTATATTTATGTATTCACACATTTACCCAAATCTTATATATAAATATTGTATATAGATAGCATGTCAGATCCAATTTCGAGCACAATACAGTATTTTAGCAGAATTCAGTCACCGATTAGTTACTATCAGACTACGACGGATGGGTTCCTAAAATCGTCCGTGTATGGGATTCCGATTTTCACGTATACTTTGCTTGCGATTACGACGCTGACATTGGCATATGTTACGCTGGCGGATAACAACGACAATAGCAGTTATAGCAGCAGCAGCAGCAGCAGCAGCGAACCGGCATTCAAACTGCCCGATCTTATTCCGGACGCTCTAAAACCCGAATCATTCAGACAGGACGGCGGTAAGAAAACCCGGACCAAACACGATATAAAGTCCAAGAAAACGCACAAACGGCGATAGTCTCGGCACCTAACTCTCGGTTCTCGATTCCCGGTAACATCTGTCAAAGAATTCGATCACTTTGTTTTTGTCCGTGCCGACCACCATTTCTTCGGGATAAAAGAACGTGTTTTGGTCTTTTTCCGCGTTTTTGGATTTGAAATATCCTATGATTGCCGGCACTCCATTTAGCACGCGCTTCTTTTTCAAGAACGCATATACCTCGAAACATTCGTCGATATCGATGATCGCGCATTGGATATTATTCGGCATTTTGCCGATACATTCGTGGACCAGCGGTTCGATCTGTTTACAGGGCCCGCACCATACGGCGCCGAATTTCATTATGATGACACCCGGGTTTTTACGCCAGATTTCCAGGAATTGGTTCATATTTTTGATCTCAGTGATGATCGTCGGTCGATAAGAACTTGTTTGATCATATGACATTGTATAAAAATCTGTTGTGTAATATAAAAATAAAGGATACTTTATTTCTATATAGTTTGGATTCCAGAGTATAACTTTACAATGGTATAATCGATATAATCGGTGTAAATTATTATAACTATATAGTAATATCCGCAATATCCACAATATCCGCAATATGTCCAATCAAAGAATCTGCTCAACCAAAGGGCAAAAACCCCATAATCTCAATATACAAATGTATAGTTTCCAAGATATACTAAACCTCTTCGAAATAGGAAGCCAGATCTCTTTAGAAGACTTGAAACGCGCCAAAATGAAAGTGCTGATGACCCACCCCGACAAATCGCGACTCCCCTCCGATTATTTCCTGTTTTACAAAAAAGCCTTCGATATCGTCGTCGAATTTTATCAGAGCCAGACCAAAGAATCGCAGGAAGTCACCGCCGAAAATGCGCAGTATTCCGTGCTGCCGAATACCGCATATGACAAAAACACGCATCGGAAGATCGGCGCCACGATCAAGAAAATGGACGTAACCGCTTTCAACGACAAATTCAACGCGCTTTTCGACCAAAATATGTCTACTTCGATGAGGGCGAAAGACCGCAATAATGACGGCTGGTTCAAAGACGAAACCGCGCAATACGACACGGCGAATGTGGGGAAAAACGTGAACCAGGGGATCGAAACCGTGAAAGCGCAGCAGCAGCAGATGCGCGCGGATGTCGCAGTATACGCGGGGGTTCAGACGCTCCATTCGGGGGGGCACAATTTATACGACGACGACGACGACGACGACGACCCCAATAACACCAATTCAGGCACCTATATTACGAGCGACCCGTTTAGTAAGCTGAAATACGACGATCTGCGGAAAGTTCATAAGAACGAAACGGTGTTTTCGGTTTCGGAACGCGATTTGGAAAAAACGCCTAAATATTCTTCGGTGGACCAATTTACCAAAGAACGGAATCGGATGGATCTGGCGCCCTTGGAAAAACCGGAGGCGCAAAGAATTCTGGTGGAACAAGAACGGCAGCACGCGGAACGCATAATGCGCAAAGAATACGAGGCGAAACTACAATCGATGAAATACGCGGAGAAGAACAAATCGGTGCTGGCGTCTTTTCTTCATTTGGGGAATTAAACCAACGAAGAATTCAATCCGCTGTGCGGATTTAAATTCTTCGTGGTCAGTGACCGATAAAGAGATGAATCCTAGCACCGAAGGTGCGGATTCAACCCAATAAATAAATCGAACGTGTTCGATTTATTTATTTAGTAATTACCAATAGAGTATATCGAACGTGTTCGATAT
>TBL_comb47_HYPODRAFT_10002958_pt1 | contig 20519 bp, 19 predicted proteins | sample TroBogypolimnion_40_FD_10682 | JGI IMG/M metagenome (IMG submission 10682) | reverse complement strand
ATGAAGAATATTCCAGCCCCAAATCCATAAACCGTATCGCTAAACTTCAAATCGGCAAGCATTTGCAATTTTGCAAAACCGACATTGACCCGATCTAAATANGCCACNACGTAACATAAGAATAAAAATGGAACTAANCGCCATAAAACTTTTGAATAGGCNTTAGACTCCAGCGGTGTTTCAACTATCTTGTATGTACTCATATACACCCCTATGCTTTAAAAGAATTTAAATAACATCATGAGGTGATTTGAATAAANCTCAATTAGCCCATTCGAGCGATCTGATGGTCTAAATAATGAGAAAACAATCAATTAATTCTTAAATTTATCGCCGGTTTGATATAGATCAACCAGCTGGACCGAAGAACTAGAGTGAAATAGGTGTTTTAGAGGGGTTTGGTCTGCCCAGCACGATTCGAACGTGCGACCTACGCCTTAGAAGAAATCGTGGCTGCTGGAAAATCTATATATTTCAATGACTTGCACGCTTAAATCAGTACTGTGTAATAAACTGTGTAATGCGATTGGGACCTACTTTTGAGAAACAAGTAAGTGAGTCATGATCTCTCCCAGGTCTTTGCACTCCATCATCCCTCCATCTTCAAAAAATAAAGACTTCTTTGAGGGCTTCATAGATAACTGGGGGCTCTGCTAAATACCAGCGCCTTTAATTCTGGCACTACATCTAACCAAAGTGCCGGCGACCCTGTTCCCAAGAAGTTACTCATACTATCTTTCTCTTAAATTTCCTGATGGCTTACTCAATAGTCATGCCTGAACGCTTAATCAGCGTAGACCATTTTTCATATTCGGCTCGGATTCGAACGCTAAATTCGGCAGAAGAGGATGTCGTTGGCTCAACTCCGACGGACAGCATTTTTTCTTTAAAACCAGGCTCTTCAGCCACATGAACAATGGCCTCATGCAATTGCTTGGCAAGCTTTGGCGGTAACTTGGCTGGGGCTAATACACCATTCCAAGTTGTTACTGTCACCCCAGGAACGCCAAGTTCCTTAATGGTTGGAACTTCTGGCAACGCCGCAGAGCGAGTATTGCCTGTAATTGCCAATGCGCGTAATTTTCCTGCTTTAATTTGCGCCATAGCCGAAGGCAAAGTGGCAAATAAAGCATCGACTTGGCCGCCCAATAAATCAGCCAAGGCTGGACCACCTCCTCGATAGGGAACATTCACAATATCGAGCTTGGCTTGATTTGCGAACAGCACCGCAGTGAGGTGGTTGGTACTTCCGGCTCCAGACGAGGCAAAGGTTATTCTATTCGGTTTAGAACGAATCAACTCAACAAATTCATTAAAGTTTTTACTGGTGATGCTAGGTCCAACAACCAACACATTCGGAAAATCCCCCACAGGAGTAATTGGGGTAAAGGCGGTATTGGGATCGTACGGCAACGTTTTAAATAAGGTAGGGCTCATGGTGATTTCATTAGAGGTGCCCAGCAGCAATGTATAGCCATCAGGAGGCGCATTGGCTACGAAGCTCGCGCCTATCGTGCCAGTCGCCCCACCCTTGTTGTCAACTACCACGGACTGACCTAAATAATTTGAGAGACTCTCCGCTAAAGGTCTAGCAATAATATCGGCTACCCCGCCAGGAGGAAAAGGCACAACTAACTTAATGGGTTTCGAGGGATATGGTTGCGCCCCAGACTGGGCAGAGAGTAATAACATCAGCACAAAAAAGAACACTCTTAACATCGGCGTCACCTTCTATTTTTGAAAAACAATATTCTTCTACTCACACGAGGTATGGACTTAATCGATTGAGATTATCACAATCCTCAATGGTTTTTAGTTGCTGATATAGCTTTTCGGCCCTATCTTTACCCAACACCGGAGCGACATAAGCGCTAAATTTTTCCAATAACTGAGCTTCAGATAATGGATTGCGAGGGTGCCCCGGTGGATGGGTGATGGTCTTGGTAAATGATTGCCCGCCTATCATCGTGATATCGACGCCACCACCAGCAGCTGGCCATCCTCGTGTTAATACTTTGTCTTCAAGCAATTGCACTTTTGCAAGCAACTGCTCAATCATAGCCAAACGTAATTTTTCATTAGTAAATTGAGCTTCATGACATGCGCCATCTAACATAGCAACAACTACGCAGTAATACAAACTGTGTTGGGCGGCCTCTAAACTTTTGGGATAGCGACGATCCTCACCGGCAGCCGGGGTCCCCAAAACAAATGAGGGCAGGCGAATCGTGATCTTCTCAATGTCGGCAAAATTGATCTGCGCTGCTTGATGCAACGCGATAGCACAGGCAATCGATGACATCGTGGTCGCAACAGCAGGATAAGGCTTGAGATTACTATCGAGCATTAAATAATGTTCTACCGGAGACAACAGTTTCTCAAGTTGACACTCACCTGCTACTGCTCGAATCCAACCTGCCGAACCCTCAAGCAAGTCTAGTGGGCCAGTGATGCCTGCCTTTGCCATCAAGGCAGCCTCAACTCCTGCCTTAGCAACCCAAGCCTCAGCAGTAGCTTTCATATTAGCCACGCCTCCGTTCTGCAGTTGCGCAAGTGTATTTTGATGACTTGCTGCAATCGCCATAGCATGCGCCATTTGCGTAGCGCTCATCTTAGATAACCTAGCCGCTAAGGCCGCACTAGAAAAGGCTGCATTAGTGGAGTGATGCCACCCGCGTTTCCAAAGAGATGGATCGCCAGCACAGTCACAAAGTCGCAGTTGGATTTCATAGGCCATCACCATCGCGGCAATAAATTCTTGACCACTAACCCGCTCACGTTGACCCACTGCCAAACCTACTGCAAAATTGCCACTAGGGTGGCCAGGATCTTTACCAAAATAGTAATCATTACAGTCTAAGTATCGAATCAAACTGCCATTAAATAGTGTAGCTAAAGGCGCAGAAGTGGATCCTCCAACTCCGATTAATGTCGCTTGAGGGTTACCCCCCATAGAATGCACCAGCTCTGCAAGAGCCTCTTTCAAGGGGCTATTAAAGGCCCCATAAGCGCATGCCACAGTATCGATCAATAAGTCTTTCGCTCTAGCGACTAGCTCTTTGGGAAGTTGATCGTAGTCTATAGCACTAGCCAATTGCGCTAATTTTTCTAGAGCGGTATTCGAATGCAAGGGCTGGCTCAATAAGGATAAGATTAAAAAGCGAAGCGGCTTGAGCCACCGTCTACCGGAATAACTGTTCCAGTGACATAACTTGCTAGCGGTGAACTCAAAAACAATGCAACCGACGCAATCTCTTCCGTAGTACCAAAACGACCCACCGGAATTTCTTGGCGAGAATACTCAAGCTCGCTTTCTAGCGTGGGGTAACGCTTTTGAATCTGCTCAGTGCGAATGCGGCCAGGCTGCAAACAATTAACCGTCACACCATTGACGGCAACTTCGCGAGAAAGCGCTTTTGCCCAAACGTGCACAGCCGCTTTAGCGGTAAAGGCTGCGTTCAACATGCGCGGTTCTGAGGTTCCAGTAAAGGTTACTATTCGCCCCCAACCCTGCTTTTGCATCCCAGGAACAAGTGCATGGGTCAATTCACGGATCCTAAAAAAGTTCAAGGTCATACCCTCTAACCACTGCTCCTTAGTAGCATCAAACGGTACGGGTCGGCTTCCCCCTGCAGAATTGATCAGAATATCAATATGCCCAAGCAATGCTTCGGCCTCTTTTGCAATTCTCTCCGACTCTCCATCGACAGAAAAGTCAACCACCAAGGGAATAATTTTTCCGCCATTTGCACCATTAACTTCTTTGGCTAACTGCTCTACCAATTCAACGCGTCTTGCTACGGCGACCACTTGAACGCCCTCGTTGGCTAATAATTTAGCTGTTGTTCTACCAATACCCTGACTAGTGCCTGTTACTAAAGCAGTTTTACCCTTTAATCCCCAATCCATCATCTTCCCCTTGCTTTATAGTTGAACGCAAGCGCCCTTAAACAATCAGACAGCCCACTAGTCTGTAAATTTGAGTATAGATCTTAGGTTGAAATGATTTAGGCGCGTAGCCTAATCAACCGTAGCCCCTGAGGATTTAACGATTCTGGCCCACCTACTCAACTCCTCCTTAAGATAATTGGATAGGTTAGTTGTTGGCAATGGAGTTAAATCTAAACCTTGTGCTGTTAATTTTTCACGTAAATCAACCTTTTGCATTGCTTTAGACATTGAGTCCTGAAGTTTTTTTGCAATGCTTGGATTTATTCCTGTTGGTGCAAACAAGCCGACCCAAACCTCACCTACACAATCTGGGTATGTTTCAGCCATAGTGGGGATCTCTGGAGCGCTTAAAGAGCGCTTATTTGAGCTGATTGCAATGGGATGTAATTTTCCTGCCTTAATAAATCCCAGAACAGAAGGCAAACTTGCAAAAGCCAAAGGAATTTGGCCACCCAAAACATCATTAATTGCAGGAGAGGCGCCCTTATAAGGAATGTGCAATAGATCAATGCCAGCACTCATACTTAACATTGCCCCAAGAAGGTGATTTAGAGTGCCGTTACCACCTGAGCCATAAGCAAGTTCCCCAGGTTTCTTTTTTGCCGCAGCAACGACATCGGCCAAAGTCTTATATGGCGAACTTGGATTGGTAACAAGCACATAAGGAGTTGCACCAATGTAAGAGAGAAATACAAAATCACCCAAAGGATCAAATCCAGGGTTTTTATATAGCGCTGGATTAATAGCATGACTACTATTGATCGTTAAGAGGAGTGTATAGCCATCTTTGGGGGCGCGAGACACACTTTGTGTACCAATGTTGCCTGCAGCACCTGGTCTATTTTCTACCAATACACTTCCACCCAAAGCTTCACCAAATGGTGGCGCAATTAGTCGACCCACAATATCGTTAGTACCAGCTACCGCATGAGGAACAACCATCGTTATTGGTCTAACAGGGAAATTTTCCGCTAATGCACAACTAGCAACTAAAGAAAGAAAGAGGAAATATAAATAGCGCTTCATTTGATGAACTTTCATAAATTGACGTATTACTTAGAGATGATCCCTAAGCAAAACTCCATAGCCTGGCAAAGTAGAAATAATTCCAAGAGTTTTTAAAGCGCTCCATAAGCTCACTTGATTCGTCGTCAGAACTGGCTTCTGAAGTATAGACTCTAGGTGATCAACCCCTTTCATACTCATCCAATTACCGCATGCCAACATGATCGCTTGCACCTTGGGGCTATCAATATCGATAGCAATTTGATAGGTGCTCGATGAGGGCAGCCTGCCAATCTCTAAATTACTTCTTATACCCAAAATCTTCGTGTCAGGCACCTCAAAACCATTCTCAATTAAAAAAGAGATCGCGAAGGCATTTACATCTTCGCTCCATGGGGCACAAAAACCGAGACTCTTACAATCCAGCTCATTCAATGCATTAATTAAGGCTGTTGATGCTGTTATGGCCGGCTTACCTGATACGTCTTCAATCCGATTCTTTAACTCCAAATCATAACCCAAACCATTTCTTGAAGAAGGTGCGGTTAATGCAAAAACAATGATGTCTACATCTGCATCATTTAAGCTTCGAACACCCCGCTCAAGCTCATCGACTATATGAATGGTTGAGCTGAGATCGACGTCTTTTAATGTTAGGCGCGCAGAATGAAAAGATATTTTATCCGGAAGAATCTGAGAAAATTCTTGCTCTTGCGTCGTATTAGAAGATGGAATCAGAAGGCCAATTCTTTTCTTTTTTATATGACTCACAATATAGCCCCAAACTCACCCATCATAATCTTCACCTTAAGATTGGCTTTCTTTAAGGGAGGCGCGCACTTCGTGTTCAATTAACTTCCAAATACGGTCTACCAAATTAACAAACGCCTGGGTTCGCTTAATTTCAATGGTTCTAGGTCTTGGAAGATCTATAACTATTTCTTCGAGAATTTGTCCTGGCCTTGCACTAAAGATAATAACGCGATCAGATAGAAAGACCGCCTCATCAATTTGATGAGTTATTAGTAGAACAGTATTTTTACTTTTTTCCCAAATAGCCAGAAGTTCAGCCTGCATTATTTCTCTCGTTTGAGAGTCCAGTGCAGCAAAAGGCTCGTCCATTAAGAGAATGGAAGGTTTTACAGCCAATGCTCGCGCAACATTAACGCGCTGCTTCATACCCCCTGATAGTTGGTGGGGAAAGTGATTCTCGAACCCATTTAACTCAACTAAATTCAAATAATGTGACGCAGCTTCTTCTGCTTCTTTTTTATTCATGCCCGATAAAATGAGACCGTATGCAATATTCTGAATAACGTTACGCCATGGCATGAGTGAATCATGCTGAAAAACCATAGCCCTATCTCTACCGGGCCCTTCAACCTTTCTATTGCCAACAAAAACATCTCCCGAAGTAGCTTTAATAAGTCCGTCAATGATGCGTAAAAGAGTTGATTTACCGCTCCCGCTTGCACCAACTATCGATACAAATTCACCAGATAAAACTTCAAATGAAATATTTCGCAAAGCTTCTACAGAATTTTTTGTTGGGCTTGTAAAGACCTGATGGATAGACTTCACTTGAAGAATTTTTTCCATCTCTATTCCTGTCTCCATGGGGCAAGTCGTTTTTCTAAGGCAGTAAAAAATAAGCTTCCTAACAGCCCCATAACACCTAGCACAATGACATAGGCTAGCAAAGTAGCGGTATCGAATGTTTGCCCCGCTGAAAGTATTGCAAATCCAAATCCAGCAAATGAGCCAAAGAATTCAGCAACTACAATTCCCACCAAACACCTAGCCCAAGCAACTCTAATGCCAGATACAATGAATGGCAGAGCATATGGAAATGTAACTGTGCTAAATAACTGCCACTGATTGGCGTTGAATGACTTAGCCGCTTCAATGAGCGGTTTATCAGCAGCCCTTAGCCCTGCTTCGGTAGTAACAATAACAGGAAAGATTGCAATCAGAACCACAATCAATATCTTAGAAGCCAATCCTAAACCTAGCCAAGCAATAAACAGGGGTGCTAGCGCAACAATCGGGACTGAGTACATTGCGGTAAGAATTGGGCCTGCAGTTAAAGAAACTATCCTGCTTGAAGCCAATAATAAGCCTATCCCGACCCCTAAAAATACGGCAATAGGAAAAGAAACCCCAATTGCAATAAATGTGGAGGTAGCATTTGTCCAAAATCGACCATTACGTAACTCTTTTAGGAGCGCCTCCAGCACCTCATATGGGGGAACTAATAACAGCTTATTCGTAACAAAGGTAGCGGTAAGGATTTGCCAAAATATTAGTAGCAATGCAATTGAGAATGAAATACGAACCATCCCGGATAGGCGGGTATCCCTATCCAAAAATCCGAAAAAGCTCGAAAGCCATGAATGCATTAGTAATTGCCTCTTGCAATAGCTTTTTTTCCTACCCCTTTTTTGCCAACAACTTTACCGTCTTTATACACAGTCTGCCCTCTCACTATGGTAACGATTGGCTTTCCTTTAACTTTTCTTCCTGCATAAGGACTCCAACCCACCAAGCTTAATACATCCTCATCACGAATTTCATACTCCTTATTCATGTCTACTAACACCAAATCTGCATAGTTACCAGGAAGGATACTGCCTTTTTTCGCGATATTAAAAAGGCGAGCAGGCGATGTTGACGTTAACTCCACGACACGCTCCAAAGAAATCTTACCTTCAGAAACTGCTGTTAGTAACAGACTTAAATAGAACTGTGTAGAAGGTGTTCCAGTATGAGCCTTCCAACCATCTGTCCATCCAATTTCTTTTTCTTCTTTTGTATGAGGGGCGTGATCTGTTGCGATGATGTCGATTGTGCCATCCTTTAATCCCTCCCAAAGTCCTGGCACATTTTTTTCAGGAACCCAGTACGACAAGGCATAAGACCCTAAACGTTGAATGGCCGACCAGTCGCATCCCAAAAATACTGCCCATGGATTTATCTCACATGTCACTCGTTGACCATTTTTCTTGGCCTGCCTAATCAACTCTACACTTCCAGTAGTTTGCGTATGCAAAATATGCAAATGGCAGCCTGCTGCTTTTTGTAATCGCAACAAAGTTGCAATGGCAGTCTCCCATATCACCCCATCATGAGCGGCATAGGCTTTTGCATAGGCCAATGCATCACGCTCACCCCTATCCCAAAACTCTTTTTCAATCACGTCCATCAGAGCCTGATCATGTGGATGCACCATTAAAGGCACATTTACAGCCGCGCAAGCCTGCATAATTTCTAAAATTTTTCCATGATCATGCACCCCTATTCCTGGCATATGGGGATAATCTCTTCCGGTATCTACGACCATGAAAATCTTAAAGGCAGTAATACCTTCCTTAGCCATATCTGGCACTTCACTCAGAATTGTGGGTGCTGGGTTGAAGTTCCAATCAACGACTGCATCTTTTTCGTAAATGGCAAATTGCTTTTTTAACAAATCAAGTGTATTCGGTGGAGGGGTTACATTAGGCATGCCCACCGATGTCGTAACACCTCCTGCAGCACATTGCTGTGTGGCCGTATAAATCGTGTCCTTATACTCAAATCCAGGCGATGACCCTTCACGATGATGAGAGTGCATATCAATTAACCCTGGTAGAACGGTTAAACCACTGGCATCGATCGTTTCTTTTGCTTGAATCTCGGAATCATTTTCATGGATTCCCGCAATCATTCCATCTTTAACACCAATTGAGCCCGTAATGAGCCCCCCAGGCGTTGAGATTGATGCATTTTTAATCAAAAGGTCCATAAATATCTCCGGTTATAAAGATTAACTAATAGTTGAGGCTGCGCGAGAGGTGATGATAGATAAAACTGCCTCTACATATTCTCGAGTAAGGCCTTGAGTAATAAAAACGATGCGACTGTCAAATGGCTTATTTATTGGCCACGAATCAAGCTCTACAGGTGGATGGAATAATTGCTGTACGGCCTGAAAAACAATTGGTCTATCACACCCACTAATTCTCAATATTCCTTTAACCCTTAAGAGTTTTTTGGCATGGGCAATCACGAGCGCATCAAGCCATGCTGAGACATGCTCCCAGTGCAAAGTCTCGGAAAAACTTAGGCAAAATGAATGAATGCCTCGATCATTTAGGCTATTTGAATGTCGATACTGTTTGTCTGAAGTACTGGCTGGTTGCGGCATAAGATTTAATGTTTTCTTTTCATACGAAGCCGCATTAAGCCACTTCAAAATATGCTCTGGGTCATCGAAAGACCTAATATGTTTATCGAATAAATCTGGAAGAATCGGCCAATCATTAGAACTCGATAATGAAATGTGAGCTCCAGGATTGATTTCTTTGATCCTTGCTAAAAGATGAATTTCCGAACATCCTTTCATATCATTCTTTGAGATGACCACGTGATCTGCAATCGCTAACTGTCTTACCGCTTCTGGGAACCTAATGAGGGTATCTTCACCCTGAACACCATCAATCATAGTAACGACTTTACTCAGATAATATTTTCTGGCAACGGGCATAGTCATAAACACTTGCACCAATTGAGATGGGTCCGCTAAGCCAGTAGTTTCAATCAATACTTTATTAAACCACTTCAATTCTCCACTAGAGCGCTTAATCAGCAACTCCCGCAATGTGTTTACTAGGTCTCCACTCACCGTGCAACACAAGCATCCGTTCGATAATTCAATGGTTCTGTCATCGCTCCTCACAATGAGGGCATGGTCTATGCCTATATCTCCAAATTCATTCACTATCACAACAACATCTGATAAATCTACCGAACTAAGCCAATGATTTAGCAGGGTAGTTTTCCCACTGCCGAGAAAACCAGTCAGCAAACAAACTGGTGTAATAAAGCTCTCATCATGTTCAGACTTCATAACATCCATATTTATTGCGATTGAAAGCTTGGGTCATAGTATTTCTTAATATCAAATTGTCCCGTTTGTTTGACTCCTAAAGCCTCATCAATCTTGATAATATTTTCCAAACTAGCGGTACTAGCACGTAAGTCTTTACCAATAGCCTTCTGATCCTCAACTATAAATTTATATGATCCCTCGCATGTTTTTTCGTCAATGTTGGTATATTTTGCAAGGATAGAAATTGCTTTGCCTTTATTCCCGGGAATATAAATCCAGCGTGCCGCTGCCTGCAAGGCAGAGGTCAAATTTTTAGCAACCTCTCTGTTTTTCGTTGCCCACTCTTTATTCAGAATCAAGGGGGTCTGAAGATACGGCTCTTTATAGACATCTAGCACTTTCATGCCTTCATTTTCGGCAAGAGTATCAAACGGGGCTATTAATAAAGCGCCCTTTACTTGGCCATTTTCCAATGCAACTAGTCTATCCCTTGAATTGGTTAAAGAAACCATCCTCGTATCATTTGGATTAACGCCAAGTTTGAGGAGTTGATATTTCAATAAATTCGCAGTTCCGCCCTCAACCGCCCCGGCAGTAACATTGGTGCCAGCCAACTGTTTAGCATCTGTAATGCCTGGCGCACCGACCAAGCGCAGAATAGTTTTATCCAATACTGCGCCAGAAATAATAATGGGAGCCCCTTTATCTATGGCCCGAATTGCCAAATCACCCAATGCAATGCCTGCTTCTACACTCCCAGAAGCCACTGATTGAACTAGGGCTGCACTGCTGCCTACTACTAGCGACTCTATCTTTAAGCTGCGTGACTTATAAAAGCCTTGATCTTCCGCAATCGCATGCAACCATAGCAATGCACTTGGGGCCAACATGCTGACTCGAACTACAGATTCAGCTCTTACCACCTGCATCTGAAGCGCTGACCAAATAAAGAATCCAATCATTCCAGCTTTTTTGAATACGGCAAACGACACTTTACTCATAACATCTCCTAATAGGCCGAAAATAATAATTAAATTAATGTTACCTCTATTGCAAGCATCAGATCATTAATACCCGTACTCCCACAACATATCTTGTGGCGAGTTTTATTCGATAATTAAATCATTAGAAATGGGGTTCGTCTTCAATGGTATTTTTAAGAATTCCAATTTTTTCAATCTCAACCTCGGCAATATCACCAGGTTTCATGAAAATTGGTGGCTTTCTTTTAAATCCAACACCTCCTGGCGTACCAGATACTATAGTATCTCCAGGGCTTAAAGGGAGCCAGCTGGTGATGTACTCAATCAATACATCTACGGGCCAAATCATTTGGCTTGTGTTGGCACTTTGCATCACCTGCCCATTCAACCTCATCTCAATATGTAAATTATGCGGGTCGGGTATTTCATCAGCAGTAACGAGCCAGGGACCAGATGATCCAGTAGCTTCGAAATTTTTTCCTGGTGTTAGTTGACGAGTATGAAACTGCCAGTCACGATGACATGCTTCGTTATAACAAGAATAGCCAAATACATAGGACAGGGCATCTTGTCGTTTGGTATATCTTGGGGTTTGTTTTCCTATAACCACTAAAAGCTCAGCCTCATAATCCAACTCGGTTGAAACTTTTGGAGCTCTCCATATAGGCTTATTATGGCCAATTTGAGACTCCTTAAAGCGTGCGAAAATCATGGGATGCTCAGTCGTATCCCTGCCAGCCTCGAGACGGTGATCTTCGTAATTCAAGCCAACGCAAATAATCTTTCCTGAATTTGGGACAATTGGTAATAAGCTTAAAGAGCCATATTTAAAATCACCCCTATTTGAATCAACAATTTCAGTAATATGCTTGTCCCCGCTTGCTGAAATGAAATGATTGAAATCTCGGTAAGGTAAACGTGAGGCAAGATCGATAACGCGATCATTTTTCAAAACTCCATAACTTGGCCCACTATCAAGCAAATAATTAACAATCTTCATTTGTATCCTTTAAAAAATTAATCTACGATAATTCCGGCATCCTTGATTGCTTTGGAGTATTTTTGAGATTCGCTGGCAATAAAATCTGAGAAATATTTTGGAGACGATGATACCGACTCGAGATCTTGATTTCGGTAGCGATTGCGTATGTCTGGATCACTCAGAGCGGACACAATATCTGCATTAATTTTATTGATAATTGCGGTGGGGGTATTTGCCGGCGCTAATATACCGCTCCAATTTGTAATGCTCAGGTTGGGATAACCCGATTCAGCCAATGTTGGGACGCCCTCAAATTGCGGGGAACGCTTTCCAGTTGTTAAAGCTAAGACCTTTAACTTCCCCCCTTTAATTAAACTGCTGGCTGCTATGTCTGCAATCATAAAATCAACCTGACCACCTACTAGGGCAGTTAAGGCCGGGGATGTTCCTTTGTAAGGAATATGTATAACATTAATACCTGCTTGCGAACGAAATAATTCTCCAGACAAATGAGGGCCTGTTCCACTACCAGAAGAAGCATATGTAATTTCACCAGGATTCGCTTTGGCAGCATCAACAAGATCTTTAACCGAATTGAATGGTTTACCTATTGGAGTAACCACCAGAAAAGGCGAGGTAGCAATTAAAGAGATTGGAGAAAAACTTTTCACCACGTCGTAATTCAGATTTTTATACAGTGCACCAGACACAGCATGCGATGTTCCAGCAAGATAAAGTGTATATCCATCGGGAGCCGCGCTAGCAACGTAGTTGGCGCCAATAGTTGTGCCTGCTCCTGGCTTATAGTCAATAATGACAGGCTGCCCCCAAATCTCACTTAACTTTTGCCCAACAATTCTCGCTTGAACCTCAGCCGATCCACCAGGAGGGTAAGGAATAATAATTTTTACTGGACGACTGGGGAATGCCTGCCCATAAGAAACGTTACAAAATTGAGTCAAACTACCAAAAAAAAGTATCAAGCTTAGGCGAGCTATGCAATGACGCGATAATATTCTAGTTTTCACTTTGACTCCTCTATCCTTAATTGAATTTTTAAAACCTAAATCAACAACAACGACTATTAAAAAACCCAGGGGCGGCTGTAAATAACTTATCCGTTGTATCGGCAACTAATTCTTCCGATTCATCTTCCAGAAGAAAGCCACTCGCAATTAAATGTTCTCGGTGCTCGATAGTTTTAACTTTATTAATTCGCCCATTGGCATCAAATAGGACCCCATAAAAACGTTTTGCGCTATCTTGAGAAATATAACCCTCATCAAGATCATATTGAATCTTATCAATATCCCTCTCTAATGGCGATCCATAACCACCTCCACCACCGGAGCGCAAAATATATGCATCCCCACTTTGTAACTGACGAGCCAATACTTTGCCACTTGGAAAGCGCAACTCTGGCTCATTTCCGCATTGGATCGAAACTTGATTTCCAGCACCCGACAGCCCACCAAATAAACCCCATGGACGGCATTGCACCCTTTCGACCTGCGCATTAAACATGAAAGGGGTAACAGCACGAACGACTTTTTCAGTGCCCAACCCCCCTCTCCAAGCTCCCGCTCCGCCAGAATCATCCCTCAACGTATATCTCTCAATCGCCATTGGGTACTTTGCTTCAACTTGCTCCACGGGACTATTATGCGTATCTCCATCATTGATACAAATTGTGGCATTGGCTCCATCAGCCCCAGACTTCGCTCCCCAACCTCCACCCACTAAGCCGCCGGCTAAGATAAAAATCTTTTCGGTCCCAGGTAAAGGTCCATTAATAGCAGCAGATAATAAGTCAGCATGATGGCCTGCTATCACCCTATCCGGTATTGCTGGAGCTAATGCCTTAAAGATAGTATCTACCACAGTCATTGGAAAGGTCATCCACCAACGCATTGGAGATGGTCGCACAGCACTCACGACAGTGCCTGCCGGTAATATGATTTTTAATGGTCTAAAACTCCCCTCGTTAATCGGCCTTTCCAATGGGGAAGTTATGCATTTGAATGCCACCTGACAACACGCTTTACCAGCAGCCTCACCGGAGTTGTAAAAACCCTTGACCTGTAAACTGACCTCGCTCAAATCAATCGTCATCTCATCGCCTGAAACTATTACCTTAACTTTTATAGGAATCCTCTTGCCTTGATCAATCCCATCATCATCCATAAAAGATTCTGCTACATAAATCCCATCGGGAATCGTTTTTAACTGCTCTCTAGCGATTGCTTCTGTGTGATTCATAATGTCTTGTATGCCCAAGACCACTGCACCCAATCCATAGCGTTCAACAAGCTCTAAAAATCTTTTAGACCCAGTTCTGACTGAGGCTACCTGGGCATTTAAGTCACCTATTCCCCTATCAGGCAAGCGAATATTCATTCGAATAATGGCTAAAACATCTTCGTTCATTTCACCTTGACGATATATTTTGACAATCGGCATTTGCAAGCCTTCAGAATATATATCTTTAGTCATACCATCTAAGGTGCCTCCAACATCAGCCCAATGTGCCATACAGGCCGAAAAGCCAATGAGTTTGGTTTGATAAAAAATAGGCACCGCAAAGGTCATATGATTGAGGTGACTACCAGTGATGTAAGCATCGTTTGTCAATAACACATCACCTTCAAAAATACCTTCTTTCCCAAAGTGTTTTAGCATCGCCTTAACGGTATCACTCATGCCTCGAATAAACATGGGTAGACCAATACCAATAGAAACTGTTTCACCGTTTTCATCGAATAAACCTACAGTGAAATCCTGCGCCTCATAAATAATCATGCTGTAAGCAGAGCGCATCAAATTAGTCTTCATTTCCTCTGTTATTGCAATAAGACTGTTACGAATAATTTCTGTCACTACAGGGTCGCCGACATTATTTCTTTCGAAAGAAGATTGTGCTGGTAGATTTTTTAGCATGCTCCTATACCCCTCTATATATATCAATTATTAAATCGCCATACTCATTTACCAACACATCATCTCCAGGTGGGACTACTGTTGTAGAGGCATACTCCTCAATAAGGACGGGACCTTTTATTTTTGAGCCTGATGGAAGTAAGTTTCGCGAATAAACTGGTATCTCGGTATATCCCCCACTCTCTGAAAAATATACTTTCCGCATTTCAATAAGTGCACTAGAAATATCATTCGACGGTTGACTGGGCAATTTCAAGCTGGGTGGTTTTTGCAATATGCCAATTACAGAACTATGTAAGCTAACAATGTCAACTGGCTCGTTGGGAGCATTAAAAGCGTAACGTTTCAAATGCATTTCATCAAACTGGCGCTTGATTCCCTTTAAATCATGGGTCTTAAATAATTCAATTGGCAGATCTACCTTCACAGAGTGTTCTTGACCCATATACCGCATATCGGCACCACGACGCAACACAATATCTGCCGATTCTTTTATATCCCCTTCCAACGCATGAATACCATTTGATTCCATTGATGCATATATTTTTTCAATTTCTTCAAAATTGACTTTTGCCAAGGGTTTAAACCAAGTCTGAACAAAATCTCTACGCAAATCTGCCATTAGCATGCCATATGCAGAAAAGTGACCTGGTGATGGCGGAATAATTACCCTAGGGATTCGTAATTCACGCGCGACTAGGCAGGCGTGTAATGGACCTGCCCCACCATAAGCAACCATAGAAAAATCACCTGCATCTAAACCACGTTCAGTGGTTACGCGTCTAACAACATGTGACATGGTTGTCACAGCAATTTGTATGATCCCATCTGCCGCTGTAGTCTCACTAATCCCCAGGGGATCTGCAATAGTTTCACGTAAAATTTTTGTAGACTTTGGCAAGTCCAACAGCATCTCTCCACCAAGAAAACGATTGCTGGCAATTCTTCCTAAAATCAGATTGGCATCTGTAACTGTTATTTCTTCGCCACCTAAGCTATAGCAGACTGGTCCAGGCATTGCGCCTGAACTCTTCGGCCCAACTCGAAGCCCTCCCCCAACTTCGACACGAGCAATGCTGCCACCCCCAGTTCCAACCTCTTGAATATCAATTAGCGGAATCATGATTGGCAGTCCTTGAGCATACCCTCCAATCATAATGTCGCCAGCCATCACAACTTCCCCATCTAGCACCACCCCTGCCTTTGCTGTTGTGCCACCCATGTCAAAAGCAATTGCATTATTTATAAGCAGTCTTTGGCATAGGGCTTGAGTACCTATTACGCCTGCGGCAGGTCCTGACTCCAACATCTTGATACATTCGCGCTGCGCATGCGAGATATCTGATAGCCCCCCCGTAGATTGAACAATATAAAATTTTCCTTGAAAGTTTTCTTGAGCTAGGCGATCGTCAATTTCAGAAAGATATGTTTTTACTCTGGGGCCGATATAAGCATTTGCAGCAACCGTAGATGTTCTTTCATATTCTCGATATTCATTAGATAGCTCATGTGAGGCTGTCACGAACATTGAGGGACACTCCCCCTCTAGGATTTCCTTAGCTCTTAGTTCGTGCTGCGGATTTGCATAAGAGTGTAAAAATAAAATTGCTACAGCCTGAACTCCCAATTTTTTTAATTCAACAGCAAGATTAACCAAAGAATTTTCATTGAGTGGAATTAGGATCTCTCCATTCGCAGCCATCCTTTCGGCAACCTCAAAGCGAAGTGAACGCGAGATTAATGGTTGATGTTTTTGAAAATGCAAGTTGTATGCGTCTGGTCGATTAATGCGTCCAATTTCGTATATATCGCGAAAACCTTGGGTTGTTATTAAGGCTGTTTTTGCTCCATCTCTTTCCAGCAATATGTTTATGGCAACTGTTGTGCCATGTAAAAACAACTTAGTATCACCTATTTGAGTACCCGATTTGTCCACGCCAGTGATGATTCCCTCCACCAAGCTATTTGGGGTGGTTAAGGTTTTTCCATAATATGACTGGCCAGTCTCTTCATTAAAAGTCACAACATCCGTAAAGGTTCCACCGACATCTGCTGCGACACGGTAATCTTTTTGATAATCCATATTTTCTTTGCGTGTTTATTTGTTATTGAAAAAGCTCATAAAACGAGATTACTATACCTTTCAATACCATATAAAGTAAAATTACATACTTTATAAGTATGATTAAATCTAACCGAAAAGCATATAAATCATGGATTTAAAACAACTAAAGTATTTTTTAGCGGTAGCGCAAGAACTTAATATCAGCAGAGCTGCGAAGGTCATCCACATTTCCCAACCACCCCTAACCCGTCAAATAGCAAATTTAGAGCAAGAAGTAGGTGTGAAGTTATTTGAGAGATCTAGATCTGGGGTCAAGCTAACTCAGGCAGGGGAATTACTACTAAAGGATGCCCGTCAAATTTTTGCTCTAGTAGAAAACGCGAAGGAAAAATCAAAAAATGCAGGATTGGGAAGGATTGGCCATATCAATGCAGCAGTTTTTGGCTCCGCTATGTTCGACGCTGTACCGCAATTACTCGCAAATTTCCAAGCTACGCATCCTGGAGTAGAAATCGTACTTCACGTGATGAATAAAGATGCCCAGATTCAAGCATTGTTGGAAAATAAAATAAATATGGGGTTTAACCGCCTTCCAACATTTCACCAAGACATCAAATGTCAAAAAATTAAATCTGAGAAATTAATATTGGCAATACATAAGAAAAATCCACTAGCGAACAGTAAACAAATTGAGATTTCTGATCTTAAAAATATTCCTTTAATACTAATTGCAAGCGGTCCAAGACCCAACTACATTGATGAAGTTCTTGAAATTTATAAAAGCGCAAAACTCAGACCTACTATTTCTCAAACTGCAGAAGATCCAATAACTGGAGTATGTATGGTAGCAGCTGGGTTCGGTATTTGCCTGGTGCCAGAATCAGTTAGTTACGTTAACCTACCTGGAATTGCCTACCTACCAGTTAAAGGTATAGGACTAGGAACTGCAGACCTCTTCTGTATACACCGAAGAAACGATGATGAACCGGTAATGGTCGAATTTATTTCTGAGATTAAAAAATTTAAAGCTACTAAAGGCAACATAGGTTAAGCCGATCAACTAGATGGCCAATATTTTCTAGGTAGTTTTTAGACTTGTTGTCTAAGTGAATACCCATTACTCTGGCTTAATTCCAGCATTTTTCATGGCAACTTTCCATCTCTCAACATCCGCCTTTAAATAATTCCCTAAAAAGGCAGGGGTTGCAGAATTTGGCGGCACAATCATCGCGTCCATTTCATTAAAACGCTGGACCAAAATGGGATCCTGTAAAGCTATACCCAAAGATAAAACTAATCGATCAACCACTGGTTTAGGCGTACCCTTAGGAGCATATAAACCATGCCACACTGTCAGTTGAAAACCTGGCATGCCTGATTGATTGAAAGTTGGGGTCTGGGGTAACGAGCTAATACGATCTTTTGTAGCTACAGCAAGTGCTTTTAAGTTTCCGCCTTTAATGTGTTGTAGAGTGCTTGCGGGTTGATCACATATCACGTCTACTTGACCGGCCAACAAATCATTCAAGGCTGGCCCAGTTCCTTTATAAGAAACAGAAATCCAATTTGCAGCAAGGGTAGATTTGATCAATACCTCGCATAAATTTGACGTTGAACCAACGCCTGCATTCGCAAAATTTAACTTTCCAGGGTTCGCTTTAATGTAATCGATTAACCCCTGCAGAGTATTAGCAGGAAAATCTTTTCGCGCAACCAGTACCATTGGTACGTCATTAACCATTCCAATTGGAGCGAAGTCAATTACAGGATCATAGGGAAGTTTCGAGTACAGCGCCGGTGATGCAGCTTGGGCCATATTGTGAAAAAGGATTGTATAGCCATCAGCAGGAGCCCTAACCACACGAGCCGCGCCAATCGTACCTCCAGCGCCACCTGTATTATCAATCACCACGGACTGTCCAAGATTTTTGGACATCGTCTGAGCCAATATGCGTCCCATCACATCCGTTGATCCCGCTGGGGCATAAGGCACAACCATAGTGATCTGCTTGTCAGGATACTCAGCAAAAGCAGCTCCCGAGGCGAATAAAAAAATAGTAATAAGAACTTCTCTATAAAGTTTCATATTGTCTCCTAAGTGGAATGGGTTGGCGTCCGGCCTTAAGACTGTGCCTTAATAAAGCTATAGATGGCTGTGTGATCAGTACCTTTGCCCAATTGCTCATCAGCTTCTTGAGCAGTCAGAACGCACTGATTAGCTAAACTCGAATAGCAATTCATACTTTCGATAAAGCCTAAGGCAATCTGCAAATCTTTGCGCATTAATGCAAGTGAGAAACCAGAATTAAATGCCTCATTAAGCATAAAGTTTTCCACTTTATTCTCGGTAGAATTATTTCTACCAGTCGATGCATTAAAGACTTTATTGACAACATGCGGATCTAAGCCAAATTTTTGGGCAGCATTTAATGCCTCAGATGCCGCTATCAAACCTGCTGCAGACACATAATTATTAAGGGCCTTAACTGCATGGGCAGCTCCAGCATCACCAACATACACAATGCTCTTACCGATTTTTTCTAGCAAAGGCAAACAAACATCAAAGTCACTTTTTTGGCCGCCGACAATAATAGCCAAAGATCCATCAATTGCCTTCCTAACACCACCGGAGACTGGGGCATCAATAAAATGAATTCCCATTGCAGTTAACTTTTGATTATTTTCTCTAGAAGATATTGGGCTAGAAGAGCTCATATCAATAAGATAGCTTCCCGACTTCAGGCTACCAAATACTCCTGACTGACCATTGGAACCCCATATCACAGCATCGATGATCGCGCTGTCAGGCAACATCAATATTGTGACATCCGATCCTTCTACAGCATTAGCTGGAGAGCTTGCGTGCTGGAAACCAATTGAATCGGAAAACTTTTCCCCCACATTTGGATTGAGGTCAAAACCTTTAATTTGATAACCCGCCTTAAGAAGGTTATGCACCATTGGCACACCCATTAAACCAAGACCAATGAAAGCAATTTTTGTTTCTGCAGGATTCATTAAATTCCCATTTCCTTGAAGACCTCTTTGGCGCCTCGGAAGCTATCAATTGCAGCGGGTACACCACAGTAAATCGCTGTTTGCAAAAAGACTTCTTTGATGTCGTCTTTAGTTAAACCATTGTTAATAGCACCTCTGACATGTAACTTCAGTTCATGTGGACGATTTAAGGCGGTAATCATGGCTAAGTTGATGATGCTACGGGTACGACGGTCTAAGCCTGGACGATTCCAGATTTCATTCCAGCAATACTCTGTAACTAGCTCCTGTAGAGGGAGATTGAAGTCATCCGCATTCTTAATTGAGTTATCAACGTAGTCAGCGCCCAATACTTCACGACGAGTTTTTAAGCCTTTTTCAAAAGATTCACGATTCATTTATAGATCCTTAATAATTAATGTTGGGGCTGTTTGTTGTGATTCTAAAAAACTGAGAGCAGCTCTCTCAGCATCCAAAATATTAGCATCAATATTCTTTTTCGCAATCACCAATAACAAAAGGAGAATGAGATGAAGAAAGAACATAAAATAGCCCTCCAATACCTCGCCGTTACTTAAAGCAACGCTTGCAAAGACAAAATACATACCCTTTTGACTAAGCTTTTTTAGGTGAATAACCTATTAGCAAACCATGTAATGGACTAAAACAGCCCCATAGACGGAATATCAATTTGTTTTTAAAGGTATTTTTGGTCTGCCCAGCACGATT
>TBL_comb47_HYPODRAFT_10002956_pt1 | contig 20530 bp, 18 predicted proteins | sample TroBogypolimnion_40_FD_10682 | JGI IMG/M metagenome (IMG submission 10682) | reverse complement strand
ACCATTTGGGTCTGCTGGGGTGGATTCCTGGCCCTGAAAGCACACTCAGATCGACCGTGAGGGGTAGGTCATCGAGCAAATCTGTGCCCGAGCGCCCGGATTCATCAGAACCTCACGGATCCAGGAGCATGTTATGCTCTTAGGCTATGTCCCAGCCTTCAGAAACCTCTACTCTGGACTTCCTGGCAAGCATGAAGCGCCCCCTCAAGTGGGCTATCTCTGCTGGCTTGGTTACGGCGGTGGGTGTAATCTTCATGCCCAACTACTATCGCTCTGATGCTCGGCTTCTTCCGGTGGAATCAAAGAGCGCTGGGGGTAATCTTGGAGGCCTTGCGAGTGCCGCCGCGGCCTTTGGTTTCGGCGTGCCTGGCGGAGATAGCAACGACGCCAATTTCGTGGATATCCTCAACAGTCGCTGGCTCCGTGAGCAGCTGCTTCAGACCGAGTTCCACTACCACGTTCGCTCCTGGCGGTTCGGAGCCGAAAGGTTGGTCAAGAAAACCCTCTATGATCACCTCAAGGCGAAGAACATAGACGGCGCTCTTCAAAGCCTTAGTAGTGTCCTCTCTGCCTCTCGGGATATCAAATCCAGGGTTATTTCTGTTAGTGCCGAAAGCACCTCTCCAGAACTCTCGCAACAGGTCACCGAGCGCGCTGTCAAGCTTCTAGAAATTTTTAACCAGGAGAAGGGGCGAACCCGAGGTGGAGCTAAGGCCGCCTTCGCAGAGGCACGTCTGGCAGATGCCCGCGAAGAAATGGACGAAGCCGAGGCAACCTTCCTCCGGTTCCTCGAGACCAATCGGAACTACCAAACCAGCAGTGATCCTGCCGTGCGCCTTAAAGGCGCACGCCTTGAGACCGAACTTCGCCTCCGTCAGCAACTGGTTTCCTCGATTGCCATGAACCGCGAACAGGCTCTGTTAGAAGAAAAGAACGATATACCCATTCTAAACGTTCTGGACCATGGGAATTTGCCCGTTCTTAAGAGCAGCCCGGTGAGGTCCACATATGTAGAACTCGCGATGATATTAATTGGATTTGGAAGCTGGGGCTGGTTCAACCGGGAGTGGCTCAAGACCAAGCTGTTTGCTAATGACGAACCACCCATTTCGGCCCAGGAGTAGAGATGAAAGGTGGCTGTAATCAGCCCGTCGTGCCATGACGACACAACCTAAAATTTATGTGGCTGGGCATCATGGCATGGTGGGCTCGGCAATCGTTCGCACCTTGGAATCCCGGGGCCAAACGAACATTGTCACCCGCAGCCATGCAGAACTCGATTTGACCAACCAGGGCAATGTCCTGGCTTTTTTCGGTACAGAAAAACCTGATCAGGTTTACCTCGCAGCTGCCAAAGTTGGAGGTATTCATGCCAACAACACCTGCCCGGCTGATTTTATTTATCAAAACTTGATGATGCAAACAAACGTAGTTCATGCCGCCTTCAAATCGGGCGTGAAGAAATTATTGTTTTTAGGTTCAAGTTGCATCTACCCCAGGTTTGCGACGCAGCCCATGGCTGAGTCCGCATTGCTTACTGGGACCCTTGAGCCCACAAACGAACCCTACGCCATTGCCAAAATTGCTGGTATCAAGCTCTGCGAAAGTTACAACCGTCAATATGGACCACTTCACGGAATTGACTACCGCAGCGTTATGCCTACAAACCTCTATGGCACTGGTGACAACTATCATCCTGAAAACTCCCACGTCATCCCTGGAATGATTCGTCGCTTCCACGAGGCCAAGGCCAGCGGCGCCCCAAGTGTCACTCTCTGGGGTACGGGTACTCCTCGACGCGAATTCCTATATGTCGATGACATGTCTGCTGCCTGCGTGCACATCATGAATCTCGACAAGGCCACCTACGAGCGGCACACCCAACCGATGCTCAGCCACATCAATGTGGGTTACGGGCAGGACATGAGCATCCGCGAACTGGCTGAAGCCATTCAAAAGACCACCGGCTACAAAGGTGAGATCCATTTCGACCCCAGCAAGCCAGACGGAACCCCGCGTAAGCTGATGGACAGTTCCCTCCTCAATGCCCTCGGCTGGCAGGCCAAGGTTGGAATAGAAGACGGGCTCGCACTCGCCTACGAGGACTTCCTGAATACACATTCAGATCACAATTAAAGGGGGATTCCTTCCTTGTCAGATCAACCGAAAATCGCACTAATTACTGGGGTCACGGGCCAAGATGGTGCCTACCTCGCCGAATTCCTGCTCAATAAGGGCTACATTGTTCATGGCATCAAGCGCCGCACCAGCCTATTCAATACCGATCGTATTGATCACCTTTATCACGACCGGCATGAAAGGGGTGTTCGCTTCTTCCTTCACCACGGGGACTTGACTGACAGTTCGAGCCTCACCCGAATCATTCAGCAAACCCAGCCAGACGAGATCTACAACCTTGCTGCCCAAAGTCATGTCGCCGTCAGCTTTGAAGAGCCCGAGTACACTGCCAACTCCGATGCCCTTGGAGCGCTCCGCATCCTGGAAGCCATTCGCATCCTTGGTTTGGAAAAGAGAACCCGCTTCTACCAGGCTTCAACTTCTGAACTCTACGGGTTGGTGCAGGAAACTCCGCAAAGAGAGACCACGCCCTTCTATCCACGCAGCCCGTACGCAGTGGCCAAGCTATATGCTTACTGGATCACCGTTAACTACCGTGAGGCTTATGGCCTCTATGCCTGTAACGGGATCCTCTTCAACCATGAATCACCCAATCGTGGTGAGACCTTTGTCACCCGCAAGATCACCCGTGCTTTGGCCAGGATCAAACTTGGCCTATTGGACTGTCTGTATCTTGGGAACCTCAACGCTAAAAGAGACTGGGGTCACGCTCGCGACTACATCGAGATGCAATGGTTGATGCTACAGCAGGATCAGCCTGAAGACTTTGTGATCGCGACCGGAGTGCAATACAGCGTTCGCGATTTCGTTTGCGCGGCCGCCAAGGAACTTGGCATGCAAATTCGTTGGGAAGGGCATGGCATTGAAGAGAAGGGGTACTGGGTCAGATCGGTAATTCACGAAGGGGAAGACAAAGCACCTATCCCGACTGCCCCCATCGTTGCGGTCGATCCCTGCTATTTCCGCCCGACGGAAGTCGAAACTTTGCTGGGAGACGCAAACAAAGCCAAACAGAAACTTGGGTGGACTCCTCAAACAACATTCACCGAACTTGTCGCCGAAATGGTCCGCGAAGATCTTAGGTCCGCCGAACGAGATGAACTCATCAAAGGCCATGGGTACAAGACCATGGACCATCACGAATAGAGGACTGGTTATCGGCCAAAACCCCATGACATCCGGGATACCTACGCAGGTCAAAGCAGGAAATTCCATTCGCGACGGTCCAAGTTACGGATAGACTTAAAACTTAATGAATTGGGCTTTTCGATATCCCAGTGACAAATCTGCATTCAGAATTGCATATAACAAGAACAAAAGAGGAATAGAGACATATGCTGAACAATTCCGCAATTCTAATTACAGGTGGCACTGGCTCCTTTGGTAACACCTTTGTTCCTATGACACTGTCTAAATTCAACCCCAGAAAGCTTGTTGTCTTTTCGCGGGATGAGATGAAGCAATGGGAAATGGCCAAGAAGTTTTCAGAAGACCCGCGCGTACGCTTCTTTATTGGTGATGTACGCGATCGAGACCGTCTTTATAGAGCACTGGACGGAATTGATTTTGTCGTGCATGCAGCCGCTACTAAGATTGTTCCCACGGCAGAATACAACCCTTTTGAATGTGTTAAGACCAACATCAATGGAGCCATGAACCTCATAGATGCTTGCATTGACAAGGGGGTCAAACGAGTCGTCGCACTGTCCACAGATAAAGCAAGCAGTCCGGTCAACCTCTACGGCGCCACCAAACTCGCATCGGACAAACTTTTTGTCGCCGGGAATTCTTACGCTGGCGGCCACAATACACGCTTCGCGGTCGTTCGTTACGGCAATGTCATGGGTTCGCGTGGCTCCGTTATTCCCTTCTTTTTCTCCCTGAAGGACACGGGCGTTCTACCAATTACAGATGAGCGAATGACGCGTTTCATGATATCGCTTGAGCAAGGTGTCGAGCTGGTCTGGCACGCTTTCGAGGACATGGTGGGTGGGGAGATCTATGTCAAGAAGATCCCATCTATGAAGGTTACTGACCTCGCCCGTACGATTGCCCCCGAGGCTGTGCAGAAAATTGTAGGCATCCGTCCAGGTGAAAAATTGCATGAGCAGATGATCGGTGTGGAAGATGCCTATTTTACCTACGAATACTCTGAGCATTTCAAGATTCTGCCCGCCATTCATAGCTGGAATCTGGATTGTGAACGCATTAAAAGTGGCCAAAAAGTCTCTGAAGGTTTCAGCTATACCAGTGATAACAACCCCGAGTGGATGACTCCGACTGAACTTCAGGCTTGGATCGATGCAAACTCTGGAAAGATTGGGAGTATTTAAGTCATGATTCCCTACGGGCGACAGGAGATTACTCAGGCGGATATTGATGCGGTTGTCGCGGTACTGCAGTCTGATTTCCTCACACAAGGACCGATGGTGCCACGATTTGAGCAGGCTGTGGCACAGCATGTCGGAGCAGCTCATGCCGTCGCGGTGAATAGTGCTACTTCTGCTTTGCACATTGCCTGTCTAGCACTTGGGCTTGGGCCGGGCGATTGGTTGTGGACCAGCGCGATTACCTTCGTCGCCTCGGCCAATTGCGGTTTGTATTGTGGGGCTAAAGTGGATTTTGTCGACATCGACCCACGAACTTACAATCTGTGTCCACTGGCTTTAGAACGCAAGCTTCAGGTGGCCGAACGGGAGGGTCGACTCCCAAAAGTGGTTGTGCCGGTACATCTATGTGGACAACCATGTGATATGGCAGCAATTAGTAAACTGGCTCAGCTCTATGGGTTCAAGATCATCGAAGATGCATCTCATGCGATTGGCGGCAAGTACCGAGGTGAATTCATTGGAAACGGCCGTTACAGCGATATCACCATATTCAGCTTTCACCCAGTCAAAATAATCACCACTGCCGAAGGTGGCATGGCACTAACCAACGATGCCCATATTGCCGAACATATGGGATTGTTGCGGAGTCATGGCATCACCCGTGACCCCGGGCGGATGTCGCATGAATCCGATGGACCGTGGTACTACCAGCAAATTGAACTTGGCTTCAACTACCGGATGACCGAACTGCAGGCCGCTCTGGGGATAAGCCAGATGGCGCGACTAGATGATTACGTTTCCCGCCGCCATGCATTGGCAAAGCGCTACGACAAGTTGCTGGTGGATTTACCATTAATCACTCCCTGGCAGCACCCAGATAGCTACTCAGGGTTGCACCTTTACCCCATTCGGCTGCGGCTCGACAGATTGAGTAAGACGCACCTCCAGGTCTTCGAGTCATTACGCAACAGCGGGGTGGGTGTGAATTTGCATTACATCCCGGTCCATATTCAACCCTATTACCGGCAAATGGGGTTCATGCCGGGGGATTATCCAGAGGCTGAACGCTACTATGCAGAAGCCATAAGCCTGCCGCTCTTCGCCACCTTGACCGAAGCAGACCAGGATCGAGTGATTCAGGCCATCCGGGAGGCGGTGGCGTTGTGAAGCTTGCTCTCGGAACGGTTCAGTTCGGTGTGGACTATGGCGTTGCGAATGCAAGTGGGAGGGTGTCGCATGATGAGGGCGTACGCATTCTTCAAGAGGCTTGGGAAAGCGGTATAAAGTTTCTCGATACCGCCATCGCCTATGGAGAAAGCGAACAGGCGCTGGGTGAGATCGGTGTCGACAAATGGCAGGTCGTCACCAAACTCCCAGGAATTCCCGATTCCTGTCCAGATGTCCGGGGATGGGTCAAGGAACAGACGCATGGCTCCCTGGAGCGGCTCGGCCTGCAACGGCTTTACGCCGTACTTCTGCACCGTCCAGAGCAGTTGTTCGGTGATAGCGGCCCCGCTTTGCTGAAGGCCTTGCAAGATCTGAAAACGAGTGGGCAGGCTGTCAAGATCGGAGTATCCATCTATTCAACAGATGAGCTTGATCAATTGTTCCGCCTGTGGCGCTTTGATCTGGTTCAGGCCCCCCTCAATATTCTCGACCGACGTTTGGTCGAGACAGGATGGGCCCAGAGGCTCAATCAGCTCGGCGTGGAAGTACATACCCGTTCTGCTTTCTTGCAGGGACTTCTGCTGATGCCTTCGGACCAGCGTCCTCATAAATTCGATCGATGGGACTCGATTTGGCGAACATGGTCCCACTGGTTGGAAGACAATGGTATGAACCCTCTGGAAGCCTGTATTCGTTATGCCCTATCCATTCAGGTAGTGGATAGGGTTATTGTCGGGGTGGACAGTGTTGGCCAACTCCGTCAGATCTTGACTGCAGCAGTCGGTACTTTGGGGAGCCTGCCCAAATGGCCAGAACCGATCGATCGGGTGCTGCTGAATCCAGCTTCGTGGAGCCAGATATGAACGTCGTCGCCATCGTCCAAGCCCGAATGGGTTCGACCCGCTTTCCGAACAAGGTTATGAAACCCATCGCCGGAAAGCCGATGATTGAGCTGTTGCTCTCAAGGTTGTCGCGGTCTTCTGAAATTAATGAAATCATCTTGGCCACTTCCATCGATCCCCGGAATCAACCACTCGTCGACCACCTAGAGGCACTTGGCTACCGGTGCCACCGCGGCAGCGAGACCGATGTGCTTGACCGCTACCTGCAGGCAGCGCGCTCGGCCAAGGCGGATGTCGTGGTTCGAATTACCGGTGACTGTCCCTTGGTGGATCCGGGCCTAGTGGATGAGGCAATCCGTCTGTTCAAGACAACCGGTGTGGATTACTTCAGTAATATCGCCCCACCCACCTATCCGGATGGACTCGACATTGAAGTGTTCACTATGGCTGCTCTCGAACGGGCAGGGCGAGAGACTGACCAACCTTACGACCATGAACATGTGACCCCCTACCTGAGGAATGCGGATGGGTTTACCCGGGCTGGTATGGGGAACGACGAAGATTTGTCTTCCCTCCGCTGGACCGTCGATGAACCCTCTGATTTTGAGGTCATATGCGCCGTGTTCGGCCATTTTGCACCCGATGCCAACTTCACCTGGAAGCAGGTATTGGGCTTGCAGCGGAGCCAGCCACAGCTTTTCGCAGCCAACCAACAACTGATCCGCAATGAAGGAGCTTCGATGGGCACTGGTCAGAAACTATGGAAACGCGCCAAACAAGTCATCCCTGGCGGCAACATGCTGCTGTCCAAACGGGCGGAAATGTTTCTCCCAGAGCAATGGCCAGCCTACTTCAGCAAGGCCAAGGGCTGTCAGGTGTGGGACATGGATGGCAACCGATTCACTGACATGTTCATCATGGGAATCGGAACGAATACGCTGGGGTATGGCCATCCAGAAGTAGATGCCGCAGTGCACCAGACAGTGGAAGCAGGGAACATGTCCACCTTCAACTGTCCAGAGGAAGTCTATTTGGCCGAGAGGTTGGTCGAGTTGCATCCCTGGGCTGACATGGCTCGCCTGGCCCGATCGGGCGGTGAGGCTAACGCCATTGCGATTCGCATTGCCCGGGCCGCTTCTGGACGGGATAAGGTTGCCATCTGTGGCTATCACGGTTGGCATGATTGGTATCTTTCCGCGAACCTCGGCGATGACAAGAATCTCGATGGGCATCTGCTTCCCGGGCTTGAACCAAGGGGGGTCCCTAGGGTTCTTCGTGGGACAGTGTTCCCTTTCAATTACAACAACTATGCCGAACTGGAAACCCTGGTGAACGAGCAAGAGATTGGGGTCATCAAGATGGAGGTGGTCCGAAATAAAGGACCGGAAGACAACTTCCTGCAAAAGGTGCGTCAACTTGCGACCAAACGTGGGATCGTGCTTATTTTCGATGAATGCACTTCTGGTTTCCGTCAGACCTTTGGTGGACTGCACAAGATGTATGGCGTCGAGCCTGACATGGCCATGTTCGGAAAGGCCCTCGGCAACGGCTACGGCATCACGGCCACCATTGGGCGACGTGAAGTGATGGAGGCTGCCCAGACAACCTTCATCAGCAGCACCTTCTGGACAGAGCGCATCGGCCCTACGGCTGCCCTAAAAACCCTGGAAGTCATGGAGCGCCTTCAGTCCTGGGACGTCATTACCGAGATCGGCAGGAACGTTGGCAAGGGCTGGCAGCAGTTGGCTGACAAGCATGGGCTCAAGATTGAGCACTGGGGGCTACCTGCCCTCTGCGGGTTTAGCTTCCAAGGACCCAATGCTTTGGCCTACAAGACCCTCATCACCCAGGAGATGCTTGGCAAGGGATACCTCGCAGGTAACAGTGTGTATGCCTGCATTGACCACACCCCCGAAGTGCTTGAGGCCTTTTTCTCAGCCCTGGATCCGGTATTTGGCATGATCAAGGAGTGTGAAGAAGGCCGTGATGTTTTGGGCCTTCTCAAAGGGCCCGTTTGTCACGGTGGTTTCAAGCGGTTGAATTGAAGACTCGATGGACATCGTATTCCGAGCCGACGCTTCCCTGGACATAGGCACGGGCCATGTCATGCGCTGCTTGACGCTAGCCGACGCGCTCAGGCGACGGGGCGCCAACTGTCGGTTCATCTGTCGGGAACACCCGGGTCATCTGGTCGACTTCATCCATCAACAAGGGTATGAATCTCATATTCTTCCCTGCCTTGAGTCCGGTGAGTTTATGGACCGCCATGACAAGCAGGGCCCACAGGTGGGACATTCCGAATGGCTTGGTGCAAGTTGGTACGACGATGCGCAACAAACCTTGTCAGGCTTGGATGGTGGGCCAGTTGATTGGTTGGTTGTCGATCATTACGCGCTGGATTCCGATTGGGAAGCCTTGATGCGTCCCGTCTGTCGTCGGTTGATGGTGATCGATGATCTGGCCGACCGAGCGCATGAGTGTGACCTGTTGCTGGATCAGAACCTCGGACGAGTCCGAAACGACTATACCCACTTGGTTTCCCCGAAATGCATCACCCTGACCGGACCAACTTACGCCTTACTCCGACCAGAATTCGCAGAGTTACGTCCTTACAGCCTTTCCCGCCGCTCTAGACCGGAATTCAGGCGCTTACTGATTACTATGGGCGGGGTGGACAAGGATAATGCGACCTGTAGTGTGCTAGAGGCCCTGAGGGAATGCCTGTTGCCTACTGGCTGCCGAATCTCTGTTGTGATGGGGTCCAATGCGCCCTGGCTAGCGCAGGTCCATAATTTGGCCGAGCAAATGCCATGGCCCACGGAGGTTCTGGTAAATGTGAGCGACATGGCAAGGGTTATGGCAGAGAGCGATATGGCGATCGGAGCCGCTGGTTCTACTTCCTGGGAGCGCTGTTCATTGGGGTTACCTTCAATTGTTGTCGTTTTAGCAGAAAATCAGCGTTCAATCGCCAGTGCATTGCAGATCTCTGGTGCCGCCATCTCGATGAAGTTGGAATCCATGGCTGCAGAATTGCACAAGTTCTTCAATAAAGGGGGGGGCGACGCTTCCTGGTTGAAGTCTACAAGCGCCATTGCCGCAAATCTAACAGATGGCGAAGGTGCCTCCTTTGTTTGCAACATGATGTATACGGAGGAAACCCGGTGAAGATAACAATTTTATGCAGTGATCGTGAACATCCTGTAAATAAATACTTGGAAGACTGGATTTCACGCAATTCGGCTAGCCACGATTTGACCCTCGCACGGCGAAAGGACGACATCCCAGGTGGAGAAATTCTGTTTCTAATTTCATGTTCTGAGATTGTTAAACGACATGATTTGGCTAAATATAAAAATTCATTAGTCCTTCATGCAAGTGATTTGCCAAAAGGACGAGGCTGGAGCCCTCATATTTGGGAAATCCTCAATGGAGAAGAAACGATTACCCTAAGCCTTTTGGAAGCAGGTGACAAAGTTGATAGTGGTCGAATATGGAAAAAGATGAAACTCTTCATTCCCAGACATGCATTATGGAATGAAATTAATGATTGCCTGTTTCGAGCAGAAATTGAATTGATGGACTTTGCTGTAAATAATTATCAACATATTCAACCCACAGAACAAGATGACACCATACCCCCGACCTATTTCCCGAAGAGAAGCCCAGAAAACAGTATGCTAAATCCTGGATCGAGCTTGGAGGTTCAATTCGACCAAATCCGAGTTTGCGATCCGAATCGATTTCCTGCCTATTTTCATTTGCACGGACATCGTTATAAGTTGATTCTGGAGAAAATGGATCTATGAAATCAATCGCGATAAATGGTAGAAAAATTGGCCTTGAAAACGCTCCTTTTGTGATCGCTGAAATGTCAGCCAATCACAATGGCGATATCAATGCAGCTTTGCGCCTTATCCTTGAGGCGAAACACGCTGGGGCAGATGCAGTCAAGATCCAGACTTACCGTCCTGACACGATTACCCTCAACTCAGACCTCCCGGATTTTCAGATTACCGAAGGCCTGTGGAAGGGGCGTACGCTTTATGAACTGTACGAATGGGCCCACACCCCTTGGGAGTGGCATGCGCAGCTGTTTGCGGAGGCCCGCAAGGTTGGTATCACCATCTTCAGCTCCCCCTTCGACAGAACTGCTGTTGATCTCCTCGAGGAACTTCAAACACCTGCATACAAGATCGCCTCATTCGAGGCTGTCGATTTGCCTTTAATCAAATACGTCGCCAGCACCGGGAAACCCATGATTATCTCCACGGGCATGGCAGATGAGGATGAAATACAGGAGGCAATCGAGGCGGCCAGAGAGGGGGGCTGCAAAGAACTGGCGATACTGCATTGTGTCAGCGGCTATCCGGCACCCGCCGGCGATTACAACCTGCGCACCATTCCACACATGCTACAGCGTTTCGGCGTGATTACGGGATTATCCGACCATACTCTTGACAATACGACGGCCATCACCAGTGTGGCAATGGGTGCCTCCATCATCGAAAAACACTTCACCCTGGACCGCAACGGTGGTGGACCAGATGACAGCTTTTCCCTGGAACCGAAGGACTTGACTCTGCTCTGCCAAGGTGTGAGAACTGCTTGGGATTCCCTGGGCCGCGTTGATTACGGGCGAAAGTCGAGTGAACAGCAGAACCTGAAGTTCAGGAGGTCTCTCTATTTCGTAAAGGCAATGCGCGCGGGGGAGATCATTACGAGGGGATCCGTGAGAAGCATCAGGCCCGGATATGGTTTGGCTCCGAAGTTCTATGATCAGGTGATTGGTAAGAAAGTCCTCCAGGACGTCGAAGCAGGTACTCCGGTGAAAACATTGGTGCTGGAGTGGCCGTGAAGACCGTACTTGGATTTGACAGTTGGGTTGGGGGGGCTTCCCATTTTGCCCGTCTGGTCCCCGCCTTGCGTGAACGTGGTATTAACCTGGTGCTCCTCCACCTTGGGTCCTGGGGAGGGGATGCCGGGCGCCCAACAACGGAAAAGATAGGAGAACTTGAAGTCCGGGATATTCAATATTACAAGGGGTTACGGTTCGACGAAATCTTGCAGAAAGAGAGCCCTGCCGCAGTCCTTTTTCTTTCGAATGACGTATTTGCGCACCGCGCCTTCAATCGGTACAGTCTTCACGCTGGCATACCAACCTTGCGGCTCTACCATGGGCTTGTGCGAGTCCAGTCGGTGAACACCGGGAGTCAGTATAAGGTCAACCTTATCAATCAGGCAAGGTTCCTGCTCGAGAGGTTGCCTAAAGCACTGACCAAGATCTGGCCATGTTACTTGGGTGCATTGTCCAGGACGAAGGGGAGCAAGGCTGATTGGATGCGGTTTGTGACCGATATTCTCCACCTTTCAAGAGGGCACTATATCGCGAAGGGATCCGAGGACTCCAGGACCACTGCCTGTGCCGTGTACACGCAGGCGGACGTCATTCATGCCGTCACGAAGTACGGTCATAAACCTGAAGATGTGCATGTCGTGGGCAATCCGGATTTGCAGAATTTCGGTCTCCAAGAGGATCAAATCGGTTCCGGGCTTGGGAAGTTAGATCGCAAGAACTGGATCGTGTATGTGGACACAGGCTTGATCTATGCTGGGATGGTCTTTCAAGCGGCTGATGACTATTTCCATCATTTGATCGCCACCAAGGATGGATTGGCGAGCCAGGGCTACCAGATGAAGATCAAACTGCATCCTGATCACTTCCGCACTCAATTCCCTGCCCGGCTCCAGGACGCCGGCATCGAAGTGTTGAGTAACAAAAACTTTGTATCGACGTTACAGGAGAGCGTTGGCGCGATTGTTGAGCCCTCCACCGCGGCGCTCATTCCTGGTCTTGTCGGTATCCCTATGCTGCTTGCGAATCACGGAAAATTGAGTTCGCAGACCTATGGGGAAGTGCTGGTGAGCTATCCCAGGGCCCGCTCCCTGAACGATGTATCGAAGGTTCAGGAACTGCTTCAGGAGGAGGCCACTTCATTCGACCTGAGGGCCGTGGAAGGCTGGATTGGCGAAAATGTGGGGCCTCTTCCCACGATGGACATGCCAAAGCGGGTGGCTTCCATCGTAGAATCACTAATCAGGTGATCCACTACGGCCTGTCTGATGTGATCCCGTGACCCTTCCTGGCATTCCGAGGGGATAGGCGCATGACTGGGTAACCCGTTCTGGGGGCGCGCCCCACGACCTCTTCGCGATTGCCGTGATCTTGGAACCAAACCCAATGCGTATTTCTGTCATCGTCCCTTCCTTCAACCAGGCAGAATTCCTGGACGAAACGCTTCGGTCCATCCTCGAACAGGATCACCAGGACAAGGAGATTATCGTGATGGATGGGGGATCCACGGATGGAAGCGTCGATGTCATCCGACGCTATGAACCGCATTTGACTTTCTGGTCTAGCGGGCCTGATGGAGGGCAAGCCGCTGCAATCGCGAACGGGTTCGGCCGGGCCACAGGAGAGGTGGTGGGATGGCTTAATTCTGATGACCTGCTGCTGCCTGGAGCCCTCAACCGCATTGCCAAAGCATCCCAGATAACTGGAACGAGTGAGGTGGTCTTCTATGGGGGCCACAAGGTCATCGATGCAACTGGTCGATTGATGGAACTCAATCCTGCCTTTCGGGAGCCAGCCTGGTGTACTGCCCGCCTAGGGCCAGCCATCTGTCAACCGGGGACTTTCTTCGGTCGCAAAGCCCTGGAAAAGGCCGGGGGTCTCGATACGAGCCTCCATTATGGGATGGATATGGATCTCTGGCTCAGGTTCACCACTAACCGAGTTCCCTTCGTTCGGGTTCCAGGATACCTCGCCTCCTTCCGTCGCCACAGCCAGCAGAAAGGCCATACCATAGAATGGTTGCGCCGATGTGAACAGGAACAGGCGCTAATCCGGCAACGTTATTTCTTGATGGAACCAAATTCGATGGGATATCGCCTTGCCAGGTCCTTTCGGCGCGTCGTGGGGCTGCTGTCCGGTGCCCAGGTCGTGACCTTGTTCTACAGGCTCATCGCCCGAAGGACCCTCCGTGAATATCATCCAAATTATTCATAAATATTTATCTAATCAACGATTTCGTGCTATACTTATTCGAGGTTTAGCGCAGGTCGTCGTCGCGTTGCCTCCCCTGGTTGTTCTTGCAAAATATGGTGCCAGTGGTGCCGGTTTGTTTGCGATCCTGATAGCCGTGGCGGGACTTTCACTCGTGCTGGAATGGGGATTTTCTTACAAGCTACAGAACGAAGTGAGCCGCGGTGAAAACAAACTGCCATACACCTTGCATTGGTTTCTTCTAAAAAGTGGATTACTGCCCCACCTATTAATTAACGTATGTTTAGGGTTACTGTTCTGCCGATTTTCTGCGATTTTGCTGCCACGCGTATTTCCACCACAGATTGCCCAGGTGCTCGGAGGGAATCCGAATGCTCTCTTGGCGCTTGTTCTGATAACAGCTTCCAGTGCTGCGATCTATCATGGTCGGAGCATCATATTTGGGCTGGGTCACCTGGACCGAGGGTTCCTGATCTCACTACTGGGGGCTGGATTCTCCTTGGCCTTGGTTGTTGTGGGCAGTTTTCTCGGCGTTTCGGTAACCCTTATTGCCGTCTTTGCTCTATCAGCCGCGTTGTTCGAACGATTGCTTGGATGCGCGTACTGCTTTCTGCTAGCTCGGCCATTGGAGCGGCATTCCTCCCTTCCCAGACCCGAGAATGTCTCAGAAGCCGATCCGAATAGGGGTTGGAAGGTTGCCTTTATGTTTTTTTATCTTCAAATATTATCAATGGCGGCGAACAATATTGATGCCATCTATGCTGGCCGATCTAATTCTCTAACCGCCGTCGGTGAATTTTCCTTTCTTCTCAAATTGTTCGGAATACCATTGCTGATCGTGAACGTGCTCAATACATCCGCTTGGCCTAGGCTGGCCGTGGAATCAAGGAACAGCCAACAAGGGGCCCGCCAAACCCTTCTTCACTTACTCCGTTCGAACTTGGTCATCGTGATAGGCGGTGGTCTATTGATCGTGGCCTCGGCTGGATTCATTTATAAACTGATCACACGGGTGCCAGGCAACCTGTTGGTACTATCTTTGCTCATGCTCTTCGACTTCTCGTTCCAGGCCGTGCGCGGTGTTATGACAACCTTCGTAAATGCTGCGGAGATTATTGGGATCAACCTTATCGGAAATACCGTCTTTTCCTTGGCGGCGGTTTTTCTCAAGGTGCACATGGTGGATCGCTTTGGGATCAATGGTCTTGTACTGGCTGATCTGATGTCCTATGTAGTGTTTTTATTGCCATTTCATTTGGCTGCGGTGGTTTGGATAGAGAAGCATAGTACCAATGTGAAAGCCCTGAAAATATCCGATGCAGAGTAATAGGTGAGATGTGACTTTGTTTCAAATAAATACGAATTGTATAAATAAGTCGCAAAAGATTGCCGTCATTCCTCTACTGTGGCTGATTCCGGTAATTCTGACAATTACAACAGAAGCCAACGGCCTGATATTTATCACAACAACAATTGCTGCATTGATAAGCATTGCGTTCATTGTAATTCAACCCTCCAACGCAGTTGTTACCTTGCCATTTTTTACACTTTTGTCGCCGATGACGGGGTTGATGAATATTGGAGGAATGAAAATTCTTTATTCAGATATATTATTTATCATTTTAATAATTCAGGTGGTGTTTTTGATTTCCTCCTCCCGGCAGTCCTGGGGGAGATCCCTCAATAGCGGTCATTACTTATTGATTGGATTATATATCATAAGTTTAGTGATTGGACTCATAACCGGCACTCTGGTGTCATTAAAGCCAATGCTCTACTTGTTGCAATTGATGATTGTATTTTTTTATACTATAAAATATGGCCTTTCTGGGGACGATTGGTTGACTATCATGCGTTCTTGGCTGATTGCAACCGTATTTGCGTCATTGATTCTGCTTAATGCGTATTCTCGAGGCAAAAGCCTAGATGGTCTAAAAATTCTTGAGGATGTGCCTTTGAGTGACCTAACCGACCTGACTAAATTATTCCGTGCGACATATTATTACACTGGAGTTCATTACCTTATTGGATTGGGAATAGTTTGGCTATCTATTCGCTTGTTCTTCCCCCTGGGACGATTTTATCGAGTGGTTGTGTTATTTGGACTTGCTGTGCTGGTTCCCGCACTAATTGCGACAGTAAATAAAACGGCCATGGCCGCAGCCATCATTGCGATTTTTTTATCTGCTGCATTACTTTTCTATAAATTCAAAAAGGAAATGCTCCCAAGACTGCGAGTGTTAGGCTACTTGGGCTTGATATGCTTAGGGATTGCGACTTGGCAGTACCGGGTACTTTTAGAAACCACCCAATTGGAACTCGTGCTTAATAGGATGTCGAGTACAGGTTCATTGAATGCTCGATTCGACGTTTATGAACAAGCAATCGATCAATGGGTCGCATCCCCCATACGCACCATCGTTGGGTATGGTCCGGATTTTCTTGATAGTTCGGGCGAACCTACCATTGCGACTGTTTTTAAGACGTCGAAAACCAATGGTTATGTCGAGGGAACTGTTGATTCAGGATGGCTTTCTTATTTGTTCGAATTGGGGCTTCCTGCCTTTATCCTGATTTTAGTCTTTACATGGCAGGGAATTATGCGTGTTGGCCGTTGCATTTTACAGGCCAAATTTTTCAATGATGATTTGTATTTAAGATCAAGCATTTTTGCAGGAGTTATCTTTTTAACAATTGCGATGACTACCCAAATGTTGGGGTACACAAAAATATCATGGCTTCCTCTGCAGGTGGTCACCGTGGCCTTGTTTGGTTTCCGAGGCAGACAGTTGACTAACGAAGAATGATTCGCTTATCCAAGGAGAGGTCATTGAGGCCGGGTCAAACTTCTTTCTGGATACTAGTAATGGTTTCCCGGATTCCTTGAGCAAATGACCACTTCGGAGCCCATCCAAATAGCTTTGCGGCTGCAGAAACGTCTGCAATGGTGTTCATGATTTCGTCTTTTCGTCTGGAATTGCCGGAGTGCACCGGAAGATGGCTCCCGAGTGCGTCCTGTATCATTTGGATGATTTCAGCGACGGAATAGCTTTCACCCGAGCCGATGTTGCAGATGCTGAGTGGGGCATTTGAGGAAAGCGCCTTTCTAATGGCCAAGACTAGATCGCGAACGTAAATGTAATCTCTTCTGGGTTCCAGGTCCTCCACTTTCACTTCCCTACCTCCAAGGACCTGTCGAATGATAGAAGGGATGATAAAACGATCAGATTGGCCTGGTCCAAAGACATTGAAGGGACGAAGGATAGCAATGGAAAGGCCAAAACTAGATGAATAGAAACGGCAAACATCCTCCGCCAGTTTCTTGGATAATGCATAAGGATTCGGGGTAATAATTGGGGCTGTTTCTCGAATGGGAAGCGACTCCGGATTGCCATAAAGATAGGAACTTAGAAACACGAGGTTTGCTTTGTGTTTCTTGCAGAATTCCAAGGCTTGAACTGTGCCGACCACATTGCAATGAACGAAAGCTGCGGGGTCCTTCCAGCTTGCTGGAACAAAGGCATTTCCGGCTAAATGGACCACAGCATCTGCGGCTGGTAGGTTAGACCAAGTATCGCTGATTGTAATGTCCCCAGACTCTACATCGATGGCCTCCACATGGAAGCCTTCGGTTCTGAGCAGAGGTACCAGATGTGAGCCAATAAATCCACATGCGCCGGTGACAATCACCCTAGTCATTGAGAAAACGACCTTTCTCTGCTTCAAATTCCTCGATGGCCTGCATGTAGTCGTCGGGCCGTCCAATATCCAGCCAGTAGCCGTTAAATGGAACGACGCGCACCTGGCAACGGTCCTGGATCAATCGGAGCATGAGGTTGTCGAACCCGAAATAGGTGGACTCCGGCAGGTAATCCAGGATGGATCTGTTAACCATATAAATACCCATGCTGACGTTGTAGGCATTAGTGGGTTTTTCCTGGAACCCCTTCAGCATGCCTTCGTTGTCCGTTTCCAATACCCCGTAGTCGATCGTATGCTTCCGGCAGTAAGCAGAAATCGAGAATGGCTTGTTCTTGGTTACATGACGCTTGTAGAATTCGGCGAAATCAAGGTCTGTCAGGATGTCTCCGTTCATGACCAGAAAATTTTCAGGCAGGTCCTTAATCAGACGAAGTGGTCCCATGGTGCCAAGAGGGCAATCCTCCAAAGAGTAGTCAATGCGAACTTTCCATTTGGAACCATCTCCGAAGAATGCTTTTATAAGCTCTGCCTGATGGTTTACCGCCAATGTGATGTGATCAAACCCATGGCGACTTAATTGCCGGACCACAATCTCAAGGATTGGGAATTCACCCACAGGCATCAGGGGCTTGGGCAGCACCACGGTGTATGGGCGAAGCCTGGTCCCTTTACCACCCGCTAAGACTACAGCACGCATACTCATAGGTTGTATATTCCCGTTTTGTATCGTGCCAGGTTGATGGGATTAGAGAACCACTCAACAGTCTTAGAAAGCCCCTGTCTAAGACCCGCCAATCCTCCGAATTGAGGACTCCAGCCGAGCAGTGTCTCGGCTTTGAGATTGCAGGCAAACAGTCGATCGACCTCACTCATTTTAGGGCGCAAGCGTTCATCGTGGACGACCAATTCAACGTTGACGTTCATGACGGAAGCGATGAGTTGAGCCGTCTCGCCAACGGATATTTCATAACTGCTCCCTATATTTATTACTTCCCCTTCTATATTGGCCGAGGTAAGGGCTGCAAGAAAACCTCGAACCGTATCCGAGACAAAATTAAAATCCCGGGTGGGATGAACGGCTCCAAGTTGAATGCTTTGTTTCCCTGCGGCTATTTGAGTGATTATCGTCGGGATGACCGCGCGGGCAGACTGCCTGGGGCCATAAGTATTAAATGGCCTTAAGGTTACAATCGGAGTGCCAAACGAGCGATGGAAAGACATGGCGATCTGGTCTGCGCCAATCTTGCTGGCAGAATAAGGTGATTGCCCTTGAAGGGGATGGTCTTCGGTCATCGGAACGAACTGGGCGGTGCCATATACCTCACTGGTGGAGGTATGGATCACTCTTTCCAGGCCGTGGTCTCGTGCGGCCTGCACTACGTTGAGGGTACCCTTGATATTAGTGTCAACGTATGAATCCGGCGAATGATAGGAATAGGGAATTGCAATCAGTGCCGCCAAATGCAGTACGGCATCGCAATCACGCATGGCCACACGGACCCCATTTGGATCCCTGACATCCCCTGCAAAGACCTCAAATTGCCCTTGGAGTTCAAGGGGAGTATCATCGAGCCAACCCCAGGAGTTAAAAGAATTATACATAACAAAGGCACGAACGTCATAGCCTGCCCGTACAAGTGCCTCAGTAAGATGAGAGCCGATGAACCCATCTGCACCGGTGACAAGGACTCGTTTCATGGCTCAATTCCTGCGATGAAGTGGGGCATTCGGAACAATCTCACCGCTCAGGGGAGGTGGTGAGACTCTAGAATAGAGGAAAGCCTGGAACTGTAGAGTTCACTTCTGAATTTAAGTTCGGCACTGCTTCGGTTGTGACAGGCAATTTGATAAAGGTCTTTGGGGGCTTGCACGATTTTATTGATGGTTGTCGCCAGTGACGCCTGAGAATTCGATCCGATCTCAAAACCGTTCGACCCATCTGTAAAAATGTCCCGAATGCCAGGTTGACCAGTAGTGATCACTACACATCCAGCGGCATAGGCTTCGAGAATAGAGATAGGTTGTCCCTCCAGGAATTGAGTCGGCAAACAGAAAATGTGTGCGTTTTTATATAGCTCTATTTTTGTTTGACCATCAACCACCCCATGATATTGGACTGAAGGTAGGCCAGCCACGCGCTCGCGGAAAATAGCTTCATTGTGGAGAGAATCAAATCGACCGGCGAAATCAAGCCTGATCATTGATTTTACTTCTGAGCTCAGTTCAAGGTAAGACTGGAGAAGAAGCTCGTATCCCTTTTCTGGTTGCATGCTACTTATGTATAAAATTTTTAATGGGTAAATGTTGGAAAATTTGAATTTAATAATTTCATCATCAACAAACATATTATCCGGGGCAAAATTGGGAACAATGTGGATTTTTCGATCGGCGACCATTTCTTCAAAAATCTGTTTATGTGAACGCCCAGAAATGATCACCCCTCCAAGTCGATGATAGAAAAATCGGTTAATACGATAAAGAATTTTATGTTGATCCCAAAGATGGTGCTTAATGCTTCCACCGTGGAGGTGCACATAGGTTTTAGACAGGTCACCAAAGCAGGCAATAAAAAGGAATAAATCTTTGACATTCCCGGCAAAGGATTCTGAAATTGTTAAATAGATTGCATCAACATTGCTACGTAAGCACCAGGTTTGCCAGATGATCTTGACGACTTGAGCGATCCTATTTAAGCCATTAATTCCTTGTTTAAAGGAATTCTTTCCCATGTTTATGACATTGACTGTATGGCGGAATTTCAAATGGTCGAGAAAGGCCTGTGAAACCAGGGAGTGCCCGGTGATCGGAGGTGGCAGTGGAGCAATGTACAATATTTTCATGGGCGGTGTAAAAATTATGCATGTGATGAGGTGGATGGCTTCTTGAGTGGCAGTCAGTGAGATTTTTCAATCGTATAAGTTAAAGGTAAAAAACTCTCCTTCACAAATTTCAAATTATATTGTTATAAATCCGAACCAACATAGATGGCATGAAAGGTCGAACCTAGCAGGTACTAATTTAAGTGTCAATGAAGTTATGTGTCATGCACCACTATCATATCACGAATATTCTTGCTTAACCCCACTTCCTTCGCAACCTATTCTTGTCTAAACCTATTCGTTGGACCATGAAACCCGCCCGCGGCCAGAGGCTCAAATCTAAGGGTCCCCGGCGTCAATTAGGAATGTGCCTCAGCGACAACTACCTTTGTGCGTTTAAGGGAGCGCGGCGAAGCCGCCGCTTTTAGTGATTTCAGGCCAGTTGGGCCGACGACAATTACCAGCGAC
>TBL_comb47_HYPODRAFT_10002955_pt1 | contig 20535 bp, 17 predicted proteins | sample TroBogypolimnion_40_FD_10682 | JGI IMG/M metagenome (IMG submission 10682) | reverse complement strand
TTAAAGGTGGATCCAAGGCAATTGCACGAGCGAGTGCGACACGCCTAGACATACCGCCAGAGATTTGCGCTGGCATTAGGTCACGCGCGCCTCTGAGGCCGACTGCATTTAGCTTCATCAGCACCAATGAGCGCAAAAGTTCTTCGCTCAAATTGGTATGCTCGCGCAAAGGAAAGGCAACATTCTCAAACACCGTTAAATCGGTAAAAAGAGCGCCGAACTGAAAAAGCATTCCCATCCGACGGCGGGCAGTCATGAGCTCGGCATTATTCATTTTGCCAATATCGCGACCTTCAAAAAGAATCTCGCCTGACTGTGCAGTAAATTGACCGCCAATGAGTCTGAGAATCGTAGTCTTACCGCAACCCGATCCACCCATCACGGCAACTACTTGTCCGCGGCGAAACTCCATATTGAGCCCCAACAAAACCTGTCTTTCACCGGGAGCATAAGAAAAGTTAACGTCCTTAACCGAAACGACAACTTCACCTATAGCTTGTTTGCTTGTGTTCAAAGGGTTTGCGTGGCTTTCATTCATGACCTCGATATTATCGTGGCAGAACCGAAGACCCCATTAAATACTCATCGACTGCCTGCGCGCACTGACGGCCCTCTCGGATTGCCCAAACCACTAAAGATTGACCACGGCGCATATCACCTGCAGCAAATACTTTAGAAATATTGGTTTGATAGGCTTTTTGCCCCTCCACAGTAGCTTTTGCATTACCGCGGGCATCTTTTTCAACCCCAAAGGCATTGAGCACTTGTTGTGCCGGGGATACAAATCCCATAGCCAACAGCACTAAATCTGCCTTAATTTCGAATTCAGAGTTTGGCATTTCTGACATTTTTCCGTCTTTCCACTCCAAGCGAACACCGATCAATTTTTCTACTTTGCCGTTTTTACCTTCAAAACGCTTAGTCCCTACTGACCAATCCCGCTCACAACCTTCAGCATGAGATGAGGAAGTGCGCAACTTAGTTGGCCAATAAGGCCATACCAAAGGCTTATTCTCTACTTCTGGAGGCTGTGGCAACAACTCAAATTGAGTAACTTGGGTGGCGCCATGACGGTTTGATGTACCCACACAATCAGAACCCGTATCGCCGCCGCCGATAACGACGACATGCTTGCCTGTTGCGCGAATTTCATTCTTGAAATCGCCTGCATTTTCTTTATTCTGGGGAATCAAAAACTCCAAAGCGTAATGCACGCCCGCTAGCTCACGGCCAGGTACTGGCAAATCACGAGGCTGCTCTGCACCACCAGTAATCACGACTGCATCAAAGTCTTTCATCAGCTGATCAGGTGAAACGGTTTTTGTTGAATAGTTCTTTACTTCAGCACCAAGGGCTTCTTTACCAATAAAAACGCCCGTTTCAAATTTCACACCTTCAGCCTGCATCTGCTCAACGCGACGATCAATCAGCCATTTTTCCATTTTGAAATCTGGAATGCCATAACGGAGTAATCCACCGATGCGATCATTCTTTTCAAATACAGTGACATCATGACCCACGCGCGCAAGTTGCTGAGCTGCGGCCATGCCAGCAGGACCACCACCAACAATTGCCACCCTTTTACCGGTTTTGCTTTTTGGTAGCTGCGGAGTAACCCAACCATTTTCCCAGCCCTTATCAATAATGGCATGCTCAATGGATTTAATTCCTACTGCATCACTATTAATCGCTAAAGTACATGCAGCCTCACAAGGCGCAGGACAAATCCGGCCAGTAAACTCGGGGAAGTTATTGGTTGATTGCAAAACATTTAATGCATTCTTCCAATCATCATGAAATACAAGGTCGTTAAAGTCGGGAATAATATTGTTGACTGGGCAACCGTCGTTACAGAACGGAATGCCGCAATCCATACAGCGTGCGCCCTGCACTTTTGCTTCCGCATCAGTGAGAGCGAGAACAAACTCTTTGTAGTGATGGAGTCGTTTAACTGGCGCTTCGTATGTCTCATTGACGCGCTCGAACTCCATAAATCCAGTGACTTTACCCATATCGAATCCTTAGTATCTTTTCTTAATGTCTCTATTAATTAAGCAGCAACTGTTTTACTTTGGGCTTTTTCCCACAATTCACCTAGGGCCCGTTTGTACTCAGTTGGCAAAACCTTCACAAAGCGTGTGCGGGCATTTTCCCAATCCGCCAAAAGTACTTTTGCGCGCTCTGAACCAGTGTGATGGAAATGGCGCTCAATTAAGCCCTTCAAAATTTGCTCATCAGTAAAGCGCTCACCGCCATCTTTAACATCGATAGGCGCGTGCCATTCAGATTGCGGTACCTTGGCAATTTGCTCGGCTGTAGACAAGACCTTTTCTAAGCTAGCCATACTGGTATTGCAGCGCTTATCAAATAAACCATCTTCGTCATAGACATAAGCAATGCCACCGCTCATACCCGCAGCGAAATTGCGACCCGTTGCACCCAACACCACGACAGTCCCACCAGTCATATATTCACAACCATGATCACCGGTACCCTCAACAACCGTAGTGGCTCCAGAGTTGCGAACCGCGAAACGTTCGCCAGCGACACCATTAAAGAAAGCCTCACCACCAATGGCGCCGTACAGAACCGTATTGCCTACGATGATGTTTTTGGCGGTATCGCCACGGAACTCATGAGGCGCACGAACAATCACCCGCCCACCTGATAAACCTTTACCCACGTAGTCATTGCCATCGCCGACCAAATCTAAGGTGACGCCTCGCGCCAAGAAAGCCGCAAAACTTTGACCAGCAGTACCGTTTAGTTGAATATGAATTGTGTCATCAGGCAACCCCGCATGACCATAGCGTTGAGCAAGCTCCCCAGAAAGCATAGCGCCAACAGTGCGGTTCACATTCTTAACTGGAACGATGAAGGACACTTTTTCTCCGCGCTCTAAGGCTGGCTCACTCTTTTCAATCAAGATGTTATCTAAGGCGCTAGCTAAGCCATGATCTTGAGTCAGAATTTGATAACGAGGAACGTCAGCAGCAACTTGAGGGGCAGCAAAAATCTTGCTGAAATCTAAGCCATGTACTTTCCAGTTATCGATTCCTTTGCGAGTATCCAAAAGATCAACGCGACCGATTAATTCATCAAACCGACGAATACCGAGTTGCGCCATGATTTCGCGCACTTCCTCTGCGATAAAGAAAAAGAAGTTCACAACATGCTCTGGTTTTCCAGAGAACTTCTTACGTAATTCTGGATCTTGGGTAGCAACCCCTACTGGGCAAGTATTCAAATGGCATTTGCGCATCATGATGCAACCTTCGACCACCAATGGTGCTGTGGCAAAACCAAACTCATCTGCGCCTAATAATGCGCCAATAACCACATCGCGCCCGGTCTTCATTTGACCGTCAGCCTGCACACGAATGCGACTACGTAAACCATTGAGCACCAAAGTTTGCTGAGTCTCAGCTAAGCCCAATTCCCATGGGGAGCCCGCATGCTTAATGGAGGACAGTGGAGAAGCGCCAGTACCACCATCATGTCCAGCGATCACTACGTGATCCGCTTTGGCTTTAGCCACGCCGGCGGCGATCGTTCCTACACCCACTTCAGAAACCAACTTTACTGATACATCTGCAGCAGGATTCACGTTCTTCAAGTCATGAATCAACTGAGCGATATCTTCAATAGAATAAATATCGTGGTGTGGAGGTGGAGAAATCAGCCCAACACCAGGCACCGAAAAGCGTAATTTGCCAATGTAATCAGAAACCTTGCCACCAGGCAATTGGCCACCCTCACCTGGTTTTGCGCCTTGGGCCATCTTGATCTGGATCTGATCGGCGGAGCGTAAGTATTCCGTAGTAACGCCAAAACGTCCAGAGGCAACTTGTTTAATTTTGGAGCGTAGGGAGTCACCGTCAAGCAATGGAATATGCGCTTCCACGACATCATCCCCCAAAATACTTGCCAAGGTTTCACCCTTCTTAATAGGGATACCTTTTAGCTCATTTACATAGCGATTGGGATCTTCGCCGCCTTCACCCGTATTCGATTTACCGCCAATACGATTCATCGCAATTGCTAAAGTTGCATGGGCTTCTGTTGAGATGGAGCCCAATGACATCGCGCCCGTTGCAAAACGTTTAACGATTTCTTTGGCGGATTCCACCTCATCTAACGCAATAGCTTTGACCGGATCAATTTTAAATTCAAACAATCCACGCAAAGTCATCTGACGCTTAGTTTGGTCATTAATGATATTGGCGTACTCTTTATAAGTCTGATAACCCTTCTCAGAACCAACCCGAGTGGCATGTTGCAATTTGGCAATAGTCTCAGGGGTCCACATATGATTTTCACCGCGAATACGGAAAGCATATTCACCGCCAGCCTCCAACATGTTGCTCAGAACAGGATCCGCTCCGAAGGCTGCAGAGTGCATGCGTAATGCTTCTTCAGCCACTTCAAATACACCAATACCACCAACATTCGATGGAGTACCTTTGAAGTAATGCTCAATCACATCATGATTCAAGCCAATGGCTTCAAAAATCTGTGACCCGGTGTAAGACATATATGTAGAAATGCCCATCTTTGACATCACTTTTTGCAAGCCCTTGCCGACTGCTTTTACAAAGTTCTTGACTGCTTTTTCGGCGGATAAGTCGCCAGATAAACCTTTAGCCATGTCAGCCAAAGTTTCCATTGCCAAGTAGGGATGGACTGCTTCAGCCCCATAACCAGCTAAGAGTGCAAAGTGATGCGTCTCGCGAGCACTGCCAGTCTCGACGACTAGTCCAACGCTAGTACGTAAGCCTTTTTCCACCAGATGCTGATGGATTGCAGAAGTAGCCAATAGCGCTGGAATGGCAACGTGTGCCTGATCAACCTGGCGATCGCTCACGATCAAAATGTTGTAACCAGAACGTACTGCATCAGCCGCTTCTGCACATAACGATGCTAAGCGCGCCTCAATTCCTGCTTTACCCCAAACGGCTGGGTAACAAATATCAAGTTCATACGAACGGAATTTGCCGTTGGTGTAATGCCCGATATGACGAATTTTAGTAATGTCAGAAAAATCCAAAATAGGCTGACTTACTTCTAAGCGCATTGGCGGATTAATATTGTTGGTATCCAATAAATTGGGTTTTGGTCCGATAAAAGAAACCAAAGACATCACCAGGTTTTCGCGGATAGAGTCAATCGGTGGATTGGTTACCTGCGCAAATAATTGCTTGAAGTAGTTATAGAGTGGCTTGTTCTTATTTGAGAGTACTGCTAAAGGACTGTCGTTGCCCATCGAGCCAATAGCCTCTTCACCATTCAATGCCATTGGTGCCATGAGGAACTTAATATCCTCTTGGGTATAACCAAAGGCCTGTTGACGATCTAATAAATTAGCCGCCGGACGAATGGTATTTTCTTCATCTGCCAGATCCCGCTTACTAACATCAACCTCATCTAGCTTTACACGTACCGCATCAATCCAGCTCTTATAGGGTTTAGCTTTGGATACCGCATCCTTTAACTCAATATCATCAATAATGCGGCCCTGCTCCATATCAATCATGAACATCTTGCCAGGTTGCAAGCGCCATTTTTGAATGATCTTACTTTCTGGGATGGGCAATACGCCGGCTTCAGAGGCCATGATGACTAAGTCATCATCAGTCACGTAATAACGCGCTGGACGCAAACCATTGCGATCTAATGTCGCGCCAATTTGGCGACCATCAGTAAAGGCCATGGCAGCTGGGCCATCCCAAGGCTCCATCATTGAAGCGTGATACTCATAAAATGCGCGACGGTTATCGTCCATCAAGGCATGCTGCTCCCATGCTTCTGGAATCATCATCATCATTGCTTGCGCCAATGGATAGCCTGCCATTACTAGTAACTCTAAACAGTTATCAAAACATGCTGTATCAGATTGGCCTGGGTAAATTAATGGCCAAAGTTTTTTAAGATCATCACCGAGCACTGGGGAGCTAATTGCTCCCTCGCGGGCATTCACCCAATTGACATTTCCTTTAACCGTATTGATCTCGCCATTATGAGCAATCATGCGGTATGGATGCGCCAGCTCCCATGCTGGGAAGGTATTGGTGGAGAAGCGTTGATGCACTAAAGCTAACGCTGAAATAGTACGGGAATCTTGTAAGTCTTCGTAATACGCGCCTACCTGGTTTGCCAAGAGCAAGCCTTTATAAACAATCGTGCGAGCAGACATGGAGGTCACAAAATACTCTTTACCATGTTTTAAATGCAAATCTTGTATAGCGTGACTGGCTGTTTTACGAATGACGTACAACTTACGCTCCAGAGCATCAGTGGTCATGATGTCTCGTCCACGGCCAATAAAAATCTGACGAATAAACGGCTCTGTCATTCGAACCGTTGGAGACATCGGTAACTTCACATCTACCGGCACATCTCTCCAGCCCAATACAACCTGTCCCTCTAGGCGGACAGTACGCTCCAATTCCTGCTCACAAGCCAAACGGGAAGCTTGCTCTTTTGGTAAAAAGATCATGCCAACGCCATACTCACCTAGCGGCGGTAAGATGACATCTTGTTTGGCCATTTCTTCGCGATACAAAGTATCGGGAATCTGAATCAAAATACCAGCACCATCGCCCATCAAGGGGTCTGCACCAACTGCACCACGGTGATCTAAGTTCTCAAGAATTTTCAAACCTTGAGCAACTATCTCGTGGGATTTTTTACCCTTAATGTGAGCTATAAATCCAACGCCACAAGCATCATGCTCATTTTGCGGGTCATATAGGCCTTGCGCGCCCGGACGAAGATCAGAATTTATTGGTGTATTCATAGTATTTCCGTATGCCATTCATGGCCTGATAACTTTTGGAAGATCAAATATAGGTGAATACCCATGCTGATGCAACAGAAATAAATTGAGTCTGTCCCATTTAATAATAGGGGGCTCTAAAATGGATTCTAAAAAAGGGGACAGACTAACATCCTTAACCCCATCCCTCACTCCCTTAAATGGATAAAACCATATCTAAGCTATTGTATTTATTGAGTTTATTTTCTTTGGTCGCCCGCGATATCGAATTAATATCTGTTCCGGCTTATCTTTAAAGAGCTTTTGAGCAAAAATATCACTTACCCACGGCTTAGACCGAAGCAATGCTTCTGTAATTTGACGGTCTTCCCAGTAGGGGGCCCCTTCCCTCACAAATGCAGACCAGGCCATCTGCCTTTCAAAAGGCGTATTACCCAGTTTCCAAAAATACTGATGGTCTACCAACCAAGGCTCTGTATTTCCACCGATATGGGATGCAAAACTAGTCCACGACGAATCTTGAGGGGTGGATTCAAATCCCGCCCTCACTGGATTTAACTCAATATATCGCTGGCACCGCAAAAAATAATCAGGGTCTATTAAAGAGGAGCGGTATCGCCCTTCCCAAATCGTGCCTGAGCGATGCTGCTGTTGATTGAAATATTGAGCGTAACGCCTACCCAAAGATTGCATAGTTTTGGCAAGCGAATCTGCATTTTGGGGGGTAATTAAGAGGTGGACATGGTTGGGCATTAAAGCAAAGGCATGCACCACACTACCAAATTGTCGAGCTGCTTCACGTAGCCAATCTAAATAGATACGGCGATCCGCATCGCTAAAAAAAAGTACTTCGCGATTATTGCCACGCACCATGACATGCATGGCTTGGCCAGGAATAATCGTACGCGCTTGCCGTGCCATTACTAAAACGAACTACTGCAGTTCGCGTACGCCGCCATTGGTAGAAAAATCGGGGATAAACCAATCACCATCAAATTGAGTAACTCCAGAAGGCACCTCGCGCCCTTGTTGTGGCTCATCTCGAAGGGCTATTTGCATATAGGAAATCCACATGGGCAAAGCGAGACCGCCACCAGTCTCACGATCACCTAGGCTAGCTGGCTTATCAAAGCCAATCCATGAAACTGCTACTACTTTAGGGTTATAGCCAGCGAACCAAGCATCGTGGGAGTCGTTAGTTGTACCCGTTTTACCAGCAATATCAGTGCGACCCAATTTACCTCTAGCACTTGCAGCTGTTCCTGTCTTGGTAACCTCTTGCAACATGCTATCCATGACAAAAGCAGTGCGGGCATCTAACACTCGGGTTGCATCTTCACGGGCATGGGTTGGTTTTGCCTCAAATAAAACAGCTCCTTTTGAGTCAATCATCTTGTCTATTAGGTAGGGATCAACACGATAACCGCCATTTGCAAAGACACTATAAGCGGCAGCCATTTGTAGTGGTGTTACAGAACCAGCACCTAATGCCATCGTTAAATAAGGTGGGTGTTTTTCTGGCTCAAAACCAAAACGCTGAATATATTCTTGCGCATAGGATGGACCAATGGCACGCAGGATTCGTACAGAAACTACGTTTTTAGACTTTGCCAAAGCATTGCGTAAACGCATCATTCCATCGTACTTACCGTCATAGTTTTTTGGCTCCCATGCCTGACTACCAGTCTCCATGCTGCCAATAGACAAAGGAGCATCATTGACAATAGTGCTCGGTGAAAAACCTTTTTCAATGGCTGCGGCATAGATAAAGGGTTTAAATGAGGAGCCAGGCTGACGCAATGCTTGTGTAACGTGATTAAATTGATTGCGACGGAAATCAAAACCCCCGACCAAAGAGCGAATCGCTCCAGTCTCTGCATTCAGAGAGACAAAAGCTGCCTCTACTTGAGGGAGTTGCGCCAACTTCCAAACACCACCATCTAAGAGCAATCGCACAACTGCGCCAGGACGTAAATGTTTTTTAGGTTGGCTACTATCCGTGATTGAGGCGGCTGCTAGCTTCAATCCATCAGCCTTAATGGTAATAGTGTCCCCAGTAGCAATCATGACTTGCATCTCTTTTGGCTTTACCTCCAGAACCACGCCTGACTGTAAATCATCTAACTGTGGGTAAGCCAGCAAAGCCTCGTCAATTGCACGTTGGCGTTTGATCAAATCCCCTGGAAGATCAATAAATCCCTCGGGGCCACGATAGGCATGACGAAGGTCATATTCAAAAATACCACGGCGTACTGCTTTATAAGCGGCATCTTGGTCTGCTTTTAAGATGGTCGTGTAAACCTCAACACCCTGCGAATAGATCGCCTCACCATATTGGGTAAATAGTAATTGGCGCACCATTTCTGCAGGGAAATCAGCGCGGACGCTAAATTCATTACCAAGCCCACGAATATGAAGCTCTTCGGCCATCGCCTTTTGATATTCGTCAGTGGTGATGTAACCCAAATCCCTCATCCGCTGCAAGATATATTCTTGGCGAATCTTTGCACGTCGAAAATTGGTTACTGGGTTATAGGCTGATGGCGCCTTAGGCAAACCAGCCAGCATTGCAGACTGGGCAATCGTTATATCTTTGAGCTCAATTCCAAAATAAATTTGTGCCGCACTCGAAAATCCAAATGCTCTTTGACCTAAAAATATCTGGTTCATGTAAATCTCTAAAATCTTGTCTTTACTTAATTGAGATTCAATTTCCCAAGCTAACAAGACTTCGTAAATCTTCCGACTAAAGGTTTTTTCGTTGCTCAGGAAGAAATTCCGGGCCACCTGCATAGTGATCGTCGAGGCGCCCTGAGATAAATGCCCCCGTAAATTGGTTAATGTTGCCCTTAAGATCCCCACATAATCAACGCCACCATGAGAATAAAAGCGATCGTCCTCAATCGCCAAGACTGCATTACGCATGCTTAATGGTATTTCGCTTAACGGAGTTACCTTGCGGCGCTCTTCCCCAAACTCACCAATCAGTACCTTATCCGCCGTATAGATTCGTAATGGCGTTTTTGGGTTGTAATCCAGTAAAGCTGAAATTTTGGGTAAATTGGGCTTGGCTATCAAAAAGGCATAACCCAGCAATAAAGTAAACATCACAGCAAAAGCTAGGCAAATAATGAGCAATGCCTTTACGAGGGGNCTNCTTCCAGATTTTCCATGCGAAGAAGGTACCGCCCTTTGCTGACTTAAACGTCTATCAGTTTGTCGGCTAAACCGCTGATTAAGCGGTGGCTTGTCTTTTGGGGGTATAGCCATAGGTTCAAATTATAGGTTGATTAGGTAATTCCATAAAAATGTCATCCACAACGCAACTTGAGACTCGACCGCTCAGTGCTATATGGCTCTGCGGGTTATCCTGAAATTTACTTTTACAAAAAAGGTATATTTCTATTTTTTTAAAAATCATCTCCGTAATTAAGTAAAATCCAACAGCATTCATTGCGAGACTTCCTTTAAGTAACTGTTTTAATTGAATTTTATGGTCTCGACTTCAATTGCTGACTACCCTCCAATTGCAACGTCCCTTAGGGCCTTGTTAATGTAATAGTAGCCCCGCCCTCGTTTTTCTCTCTCCAAAAATTTCGCCTCGACTAGAGCATTGAGGTAGCTGGTAGCCGTAAGGCGGGAGACCTTTAGGGCCTGTTCAATTAACTCAATCTTGGTGTAAGGCTGCCTGAACAGAGCGTCAATCAAGTCTTGGCTATAGAACTTAAATTCTTCTCGAATGCGCGCCTTATAGTCCCGCATCGCTTCTTTTATTTTTTGCACCATCACGATCGCATCAATTGAGCTTTTCTCAACCGCATCGAGCATATAGAGAACCCAATCCTCCCACGCATCAGCTTCTCTGGCCGACTGTAAAAGTTCATAGTAGGTAGATTTATTTCGGACGATATAACCACTAAGGTAAACGACTGGGTTATCCAATAACCCTTCCATTACCAAATACAGAACATTAATAATTCGGCCAGTTCGCCCGTTACCATCATAGAAGGGGTGAATACTCTCGAACTGATGATGAATTAGCGCCATCTTAATCAATGGATCTACTTCAAATAAGCTGGGATCATTTATAAATTGCTCCAAGGAGCTCATCAGCGAAATGACCTCACGTGGATCTTGTGGCGGCGTGTAAATAATGCGACCGGCCCCATCCTTGAGTGCTGTTCCGGGCAGAACTCGAAATCCTGCATTGTTCTGCTCTAGGGCTGATTGAATTGCAATAATGTGATTGTTAGTAATGAATCCCGAACTCTGAACTAGATCCAGACCAAGATGCAGTGCCTTGCTATATCGGAGGACTTCTTTTGTTGCTGCATTGATTGAGGCTTCAGGGGAAATTTCTCCGCTAAAAAGCTCATCGTTCGTCGTGACAATATTTTCAATTTCAGAACTAAACTTTGCCTCCTGCAATCCTATAATTCCTACTAATAAACCTTGATTTGGGATGGCTTTAACCAGACCCTTGAGTTCGGCAAGCGCCCGACTTGCTGACGCCAGCTTTTTGAGAACATCAGCTCGATCAAAACGTGCTGGATTGAGTGCTTGTAGATTGGTTAAGAAGGTCATTTTAGTGATATATATAGAAAATCGTAAAAACTATACATATAATACATTATATGTATAAAAAACAATGAAATTTATATATATCGCATTCCTTATTAAAGAACTCTTTAATTTAATCACCTATTTATAGGCATCTTATGTTGGTTTGTACAGTATGCAGAATATCGAGGGCTACATACAGATCGGTAGATGGAATGCCATAGCGTAGATTTGCAGACTCCAAGAATTTAGCGCTACCAATTATTAAAACAGAAACATCTCAACTTGCTTTGCTGATTTGGTTGGGCCCATCTTTACGACTTATTAATACTCTCACCATTAATAATCAGATTATCCAAGCAAATTGATAAAATCATAAGGTGAACTCTTTATCAAACAATATCTTTCTGATTGGCCTCATGGGCGCTGGAAAGTCGACCGTCGGTAAATTGCTAGCAAAAAAATTAGGGCGGCGCTTTCAGGATGCGGACCAAGTTATTGAAGACCGCTGTGGGGTCAAAATTCCAGTTATCTTTGAAATGGAAGGCGAAGATGGCTTTAGAAAGCGCGAGTCTCAAGCCATTCAAGAACTTACCTCCGAAAACGATCTTGTCTTAGCCACTGGTGGTGGCGCCATACTTCTTCCTGAGAATCGCCAAGCCCTTAGTAAGCGAGGAACAGTTATTTATTTGCATGCTAACCCCATGGAGCTCTTTCATCGCACTAGAGGTGGTGAAGGTAGGCCACTGCTTCGCAATGGTGATGCGAAGAAAATCCTAGAAAACTTATATACCCTTCGCGACCCACTTTACCGAGAAATCGCAGACCATGTTATCGAGACTGGCAAGCCCAGCGTTAACCAATTGGTCAATACTTTAATCATGCAACTTGAACTCTCAACCTGAAATTTATGAAAACTCTTGAAGTTGATCTCGGCAGTCGTAGCTACCCTATTCACATTGGTACAGACCTGATTGATCAGCCTGAGTTGTTTGACGCCTGCAAACAAGCAACTTCGATTTACATTGTTACCAATACCACTGTTGCGCCTTTATATGCACAACGCTTGACTCAGACCCTAGCAAAACTCGGTAAACCGGTAAGAACCATCACCCTACCAGATGGCGAATCTTATAAAGACTGGCAAAATCTCCAACTCATATTTGATGAACTCTTAAAACATGGAGCTGATCGCCAAACGATGTTGGTTGCCTTGGGTGGCGGAGTCATTGGAGATATGACTGGATTTGCCGCTGCGAGTTTTATGCGTGGTATTCGTTTCATTCAAGTTCCAACTACATTGCTGGCTCAAGTCGACTCTTCAGTTGGCGGGAAGACAGGCATTAACCACCCACTTGGAAAAAACATGATTGGGGCATTTCATCAGCCAGTCGCGGTGATCGCTGATCTCAATACCTTAAAAACATTGCCTCCGCGAGAACTTTCTGCAGGCTTGGCTGAGGTTATAAAGCATGGCGCAATTGCTGATGCCCAATTCCTAAACTGGATAGAAGCTAACGCAAAATCACTTTTAGCTTGTGATACCGAGGCGATGGCACATGCAGTCTTACGGTCTTGCGAAATTAAATCTGCTGTTGTTTCTGCAGATGAAAGAGAAGGTGGCATTCGTGCCACACTAAACTTTGGCCATACTTTTGGTCACGCTATTGAAGCTGGCATGGGTTATGGTAAATGGCTTCATGGTGAGGCCGTCGGTTGTGGCATGGTGATGGCGGCCAATTTATCCTACCGCTTAAATCAGCTCAGTCAAGCTGAAGTAGATCGTTTAACCAACATTATTAAATCAGTTAACCTGCCTACTCAGCCCCCCAAATTTGGGGCAGAGCGTTATTTGGAGTTGATGCAGGTGGATAAAAAAACTGAGGGCGGTCAAATTCGTTATGTAGTTTTAGAGCATATCGGTAACGCTCAAATCAAAAACGTATCTGACGCCTTGGTCATTGAAACTTTGATTGCGACTGGCGCCATTTAATTTAAATAACCCAGCCTCAAATTAGGCAAGTTAAATATGAATCTGCTGACCCGCTTGTGCACTAGCAAATTCGGATAAATCACTGAGTAACTCGTGCCCCGTCTTGGTATCCAACCAAAGGGGTTTAGCTAAAGTTCCAGCCCATCGATAGTGATAACCGCCCGATTTAGCGGCTACCCAGATTTCATGCAGAGGAGGTTGGGTATTGACCACGATCACACTACGATCTCTAAATCGAATATTAATGACATTGCCACCTTGCCGTTCAATATCTAAATCAAGGTCCAAAGCCTCATCTGCAGTTTCTAGCGCAGCTTCTATTGACTCTAGTAAACGACCTCCCAATTGATGAAATTGTTTGTCATCAATACTTTCTACGTCCGAATCGTTTGGCTTCATATTAGAGTCCTGCATGCTATATTCAATCATTCGTTTTAGAGACATTCATGATAGCGATTCTTAGAAGAACTCTTCCTATTGCAGTCCTAATAGCCCTTGCTGGATGTGGGGTTAGAGGGCCCCTATATTTGCCAAATGTGCCGGTAGCTCCACTTCCGCCTAGTGATCCGGAGCCTAAAGGCAAGCTCTATCCCCCACAAAGCCCTACTGAAACCAAATCCTCATCGGCCACGAAATGACCCGTACTGCAATTCCACTCCCCCACCTTATTGGCTTTACTGATCGTGGAGGCAATTGGTACGCTGAAGAAGTTCCTTTGGCACAGCTTGCTAAAGAGTTTGGCACCCCTCTTTATGTTTATAGCAAAAAAGCACTTACTGAAGCTTACCAAGCATATGACCGCGCGTGCATTGATGCCACCGGCAAGCGACGNGCCCGCATCCATTACGCCATGAAGGCAAACAGTAATTTAGCGGTAATTGATTGCCTTCGCCAATTAGGCTCTGGCTTTGATTTAGTCAGCGGCGGTGAATTGGCTCGTGCATTAGCANTCGGAGCTGATCCGCAGAGCCTCGTATTTGCAGGCGTTGGTAAATCTGCCGATGAAATTGCGCAAGCTTTAAAAGCAGGTGTTAAGTGCATTAATGTTGAGTCGATTTCCGAGCTTCACAAAATTAATCGGGTTGCAAAAGAGCTCCATTGCCGAGCGCCGATTTCCTTGCGCGTGAATCCTGATGTGGATGCACAAACCCATCCTTATATTTCTACTGGATTAAAGGGTAATAAATTTGGCATTGCATATCACGAGGTATTCAAGACCTATCGCGAAGCAGCTTTGCTCTCACAAATTGACGTGGTCGGAATTGATTGTCATATTGGCTCCCAGATCACCACCACCTCTCCTTATTTGGATGCTGTAGATAAGGTGCTTGACTTAGTGGCCCAGTTGAAAAAAGAAGGTATTGAAATACATCATCTAGATTTAGGTGGCGGCCTTGGAATTTCTTATGGCGCAGAGTGTCCACCTGACATCACTGAATTTACTAATGCCCTACTCAATCGTGTAGCTGAGCGTGGCTTTGGGTATCTTGACCTTGTTCTAGAGCCGGGCAGATCCTTGGTGGGTAATGCGGGTGTACTGCTCACTCAAGTTGAATATCTCAAGCCCGGTGTCGAAAAAAACTTTTGCATTGTCGATGCGGCCATGACTGAATTAATGCGCCCCGCTCTTTATGAGGCTTATCACGGGATCGTGCCAGTCCAAACTAAAGCAGTGGAGAATGTCACTTACGATATTGTTGGCCCTGTTTGTGAATCCGGCGATTGGCTTGGAAAAGACCGCTCTTTAGCGGTTGAAGAGGGCGATCTATTGGCAATTCTATCCGCAGGTGCCTATGGTTTTGTTATGGCATCTAACTACAACACCCGGCCAAAGCCCGCAGAAATCATGGTGGATGGCAATAAAGCCTTTCTCATTCGCGCTAGGGAAAAGATGGTCGATCTTTTTGCCAATGAAACTGTTTTGCCAAAATAAGCAGGCAATAAAAAACCCCACTAAATAGAGTGGGGTTTTGTTTTTGATTCTAGTGTTGATTAATGCAAGCCTGCCATGTAGTCGGCAACTGCTTTCATCTCTTGATCTGAAAGCTTGGTGGCAATAATGGTCATCTGAGCACTATTCTTTCGTACCCCTTCACGAAATGCCATTAATTGGGCAGTGGAATACTCGGCCCATTGACCGCTTAAACGGGGGTACTGGGCTGGAATACCAGCCCCAGTTGGACTATGACATGCAGCGCATGCTGGCACACCTTTGGCAGCGATGCCACCACGGTAAATGCTTTGACCAAGCTCAATAGTCTCTTTATTTTGAGCAATCCCTAAGGATGGCTCTTGCTTTGCCATGTAAGCTGCAATATTCACCATGTCTTGTTCTGTCAAAGCGGCCGCCATGCCCATCATGACCGGGTTAGCACGAGTGCCCTCTTTAAAGTTCTTTAGTTGCTTAGCGGTGTAAGCAGCATGCTGGGCCGCTAGCTTAGGCCAAGTGCCTGAGGCACTCTTACCGTTTGCGCCATGGCAGCTTACGCAAGCCACCACACCACGACTAACATCGCCATTGGAATAGAGGGCTTCGCCAGCTGCCGGGTCTGATTTGGGCTTACCTGGAACTTCTGGCTTGACGGCTTCCGCTGTTGGTGCAGCGGGCATTGCATCATTAGCCAGAGCAGAGGCTGAAAAAGATGCGCAAAAAACAGTTAAGCTAAGAGCAAGGAAACCAGCACTTAAGCTAGTTAATTTGGAGATTTGGGAGGTTTGACGCATTATGTTTACCTTGGCAAAAATTCCTAAAAGTGTTTAGGCCCTACTTTTACAACCTTTTACCCAACACCATGAGATATTTCATGATTTTGCGTGATTTTACAATAGCTTCTGGACATGTCTAAACTCTTTCAAGCCCGATTTGCCACAACAGTCAATGATACCCATTGCCTACCGGCCACCCCTTTGCGTGAAGTTGCCTTTGCAGGCCGCTCAAACGCAGGTAAATCGAGTGCTATTAATGTGCTTTGCAATCAAAAAAGACTGGCTTTTTCCAGTAAAACACCTGGTCGCACTCAACATATCAATTATTTTGGCATTTTTGCAAAAGATGATCTTTTGGCCTATTTGGTAGATTTACCAGGCTACGGCTATGCAGCGGTCAATCGGGAGACCAAATACCATTGGAATGATCTCCTTAGCGATTATCTCCAGGAACGTGAGCAGTTGGTCGGGATGGTTCTGATTGTGGATTCTAGGCGTGGCATTACTGATCTGGATGAGCAAATGATTAAATGGTTTGTTCCTACTGGTAAGCCTATTCATATTCTGCTCAGTAAATGTGACAAGCTCAATAAAAGTGAATGTAAGCATTCTCTTGACGCAGTCAGAAAGCAGCTGCAGCAATATGACCCTGTCCTTCCTGGTGGCACGGGCGACTCAAAGAAACTAACGGCACAGCTATTCTCTAGCACTAAACGCATTGGTCTTGAAGAGGCTGACAATATTGTTATTAAATGGTTATTCGAAGCGAAAGCCCCTGAAGATGAAATCACAAGCTAATCCCTTACTCAGTTTTCCCATTCACCGTCCACGTCGTATGCGTCGGGATGATTGGTCTCGGCGCCTGATGCAAGAGCACTCTCTTAGCGCTAGTGATTTAATTTATCCCGTCTTTTTGTTAGAGGGTCATCAGAAATCTGAGCCAATTGCATCCATGCCAGGCATTCATCGTGTTTCATTGGATTTACTTTTTGAGGTGGCACAAGAGTGTGTTGACCTAGGTATCCCAGTAATGGCACTTTTCCCTGTGATTGAGTCCCCCTTAAAAACACCCGATGGAAAAGAAGCGAGCAATCCTGATGGATTGATTCCGAGAGCCGTTCGCGAACTTAAAAAACGCTTTCCCAATCTGGGCATCATGACTGACGTTGCTTTGGATCCCTACACAAGTCATGGTCAAGATGGTGTTTTGGATTCTGAAAACCGAATTCTCAATGACGAGACGACTGCCATCTTGGTTCAGCAAGCACTAACGCAGGCACAAGCAGGTGTTGATATTGTTGCTCCATCAGACATGATGGATGGCCGCATTAGAAAAATTCGTGAAGTACTCGAACAAAATAATCTCATTCATACCCGCATCATGGCTTACTCTGCTAAATATGCATCTGCTTTTTACGGCCCCTTCCGCGATGCGGTTGGTTCTGCACAAAATTTAGGTAAGGCGGATAAAAAAACGTATCAAATGGATTTCGCTAATGGTGATGAGGCTTTGCGGGAGGTGGCCTTAGACATTAGCGAGGGAGCTGACATGGTGATGGTTAAGCCTGGCATGCCATATTTGGATATCGTGCGCCGCGTAAAAGAAACGTTTCATTACCCCACTTACGCTTACCAAGTGAGCGGTGAATATGCGATGCTCAAAGCTGCCGCGCAAAATGGTTGGCTAGATCACGATGCTGTCATGATCGAGTCTTTGCTTGCATTTAAGCGTGCTGGTGCCAATGGTGTTTTAACTTATTTTGCGCTGGAAGCTGCACGTCTTTTAAAAGAAAATCAATAATTAATCTTTAATCACGACTTTCTTCAGACGCTCCAGAAAACGTTGTGGTGGCATGTATCCAATGATCCGCTGGCTTTTGAGTTCAGATGACTCTTGATCAAAAATCAAAATACCGGGTGGGCCAAATAAACCAAAGCGTTTTAGTAAAGCTTGGTTATCAATGCTATTTTTTGTCACATCTGCCTGAAGCAAAATAAATGGTTGTAACTGCTTGCTAACATCAGAATTAGAGAATGTATTTAATTCCATCTCCTTGCAGCTGATGCACCAGTCAGCATAAAAATCCAAGAGAACTAATTTTTTGCCTTCTTTTGCTTGTGCTAAGTATTGATCTAATTCCGAATTGGATTGAATGACATTAAATGAAAGATTTCCCACTTGATGTTGAAGCTGACCACTCAATGATTTACCATCTTTTGCACTGATATTTTTCTGAAGCAAAGGAGATGCAATCCACAAGGCAGTCGCCACCAATAGAAGCCCTAAAAAACGTTGCAACCAAACCATCCACATCCCAGTTGAGGGGATAAATGCCCGCGCTTCAATAGCTATAAAAAGTAATGGCAGGCCCATTCCCAATGCCATTACAAAGAGCAATCCAGCACCCAGACTCATAGAACCCGTTTGCGCTATAAAAGTGAGGACACCAGCTAAAGGAGCAGTGATGCAGGGGCTTGCAACTAGAGTTGAAATTCCACCTAGGGCGAGAGCGCCGATCACACTACCCCCTTTTTGCCGCCCAGCCAAACGATCAATTTGATGGTGCCAAGAATGGGGGAGACGCAAATGATAAAACCCAAACAGGCTTCCTGATAAAAGTAGCAATAGCAAAGCAAACCCGCCTAAGGCTATGGGACTTTGTAGAGCTCGTTGAACACTAGCGCCTAGAGCGGCCATCAACACTCCAGCCAAAGCATAGACAGACGCCATACCAAGTACATAAGCCACCGCCAACAGACTTGCACGGCGCTTTGAAATAGGTTTCTTACCTTGAGTACCGAATACTACGCTTGACATGATTGGCAGCATAGGTAGTACGCATGGTGTAAAGGCTAAAGCTAAACCCAAGATAAAGAATGCTAAAAATAAATATGCGGGAGTAGTATTTTCTAAAAAACGATTAATCGCATTAATGTCATCGCGTTCGTGCCAAAGATCAAATAAGCTTGAAGGACTATTATTCGTCTCTAAATGTAGTTTGGCACCTTCAGATTCTTCAGGGATCGGCGCCACCTTGACGCCAGGTCCAGCTAGCATTAATTTTGCTGTCATTGGTGGGTAACAAATACCCGCCTCTGCACACCCTTGTAGCTCCACCTCAACATAAATTGGCTTACCTGCTTGAGGCTTTGCCTCTAATAAAAAAATTATTGCTTGCTTATAAACCTGAAGCTTTTTTTGAAAGGTTTCATCAAACTTATCAATGCCTCGTGGCAAAGCTGGCTTTACCGTAATAAGCTTATTTTCAAAACACCTACCTGAAATTTCAGGGAATTTTGATAAATGTAATAGCCTTTTGCAGGTAGAAGCTCCACCTCAATTTGGGTCGAATCTTGTAACCATGTCGCCTCTACTTGAAAGGCCTTTTCTGGCGGTAGAAAATCTTGTGCAGCAATGACATTTCCCACCAGCAAGACTAGGGAGGCCAAAAGGACGGATGCTTGTTTAATCAATTTCATCAATCTGAATTTACCACTGCCTCTACCCATTCGCCATATTGTTGATCATATTGAGCAGGGGTCAATGCAAGTACCTCTGGAACATCATAAGGATGATGTGTTTTGATATAGCTACATATCTCATTCCATTTACTGGCAACTGTTTTGGCGGAGAGAACGACCTCCCTATCTTCGCGAACAGCCCCTTTCCAACTATAAATAGAGAGTACACCCTCTTGTATTTGTATGCATGCAGCCAAACGCTTTCCAATCAAATCACGCGCCATCTCTTGGGCATGCGATAAATGAGAAAAGCTAGTAAGAACAATTAACATTTCAGTGGATTTAATTAGCGACATTTTCTATTTATAAACTTATAAATGAAAAAAGCCAGACCGAAGCCTGGCTTTTTTGAATCACGAGGTAATTAAACCTCTTGTGCCACTAATGTTTCGTCAACTTCTGGACGATCCAACAATTCAACCAAAGCCATTGGAGCATTATCACCATGACGGAAGCCAAACTTCAAAATACGAAGATAGCCACCTGGACGTGTTGCATAACGTGGGCCAAGCTCTGTAAAGAGTTTGGTCACGATATCGCGATCACGTGTGCGATTGAATGCGAGGCGACGATTTGCTAAGTTATCTTTTTTACCTAGAGTAATTAAGGGCTCAACAACCATGCGCAATTCTTTTGCTTTTGGCAAAGTGGTTTTAATCACTTCGTGCTCCAAAAGTGAATTGGACATGTTGCGCAGCATCGCCAAGCGATGTGATGAAGTTCTGTTAAGTTTGCGTAAGCCGTTTCCGTGACGCATGATGCTTCCTTTCTAATTATTTCTCGAGGTTAGCTGGAGGCCAGCTTTCGAGTTTCATGCCAAGACTTAAGCCACGAGCCGCCAATACATCCTTGATTTCATTCAAAGACTTACGACCCAAGTTAGGCGTCTTCAACAATTCATTCTCTGTACGTTGAATTAAGTCACCGATATAGTAAATATTTTCAGCCTTCAAGCAGTTTGCAGAGCGAACTGTCAGCT
>TBL_comb47_HYPODRAFT_10002954_pt1 | contig 20540 bp, 15 predicted proteins | sample TroBogypolimnion_40_FD_10682 | JGI IMG/M metagenome (IMG submission 10682) | reverse complement strand
GCGGCACCGGCCAGCAACTGGCCACCCGCCAGCACGCCGGCGGAGAGAACCTTCTGGATGACCAGCGGCGCGGCGATGGTGCTGAACACAATCCAGAACGCGACGACGACAACTCCGACGGTGGCCTGAAGCGAATACAGGGTGGCGCTGGGATCAATGAAGTTGAATGACGGGTCGGTCATGAAATCCAGAATGCCCTGGGTGATGAGGGCGGCGACGGCCCAGCCGAGCGGCCAGAGCAGGACACCGATGATGTTCATCAGGTAGCGGCTGCCGGTGGAGCGCAATGGTCGGATGGCCATCAAACCGATGAGCAAAGGCGAGAGCGCGTAACTGGAGAACAAAATAAATTTCTGGATGATGTAAGCCCAGAACAGGAGCAAGGAGGCAAACTCACCGACCAGCCAGAGGATGCCGGAAATAAGCGTCTCGACGGTGAAGCTGCGGATGTCGCCGAGGATGTCCCACCACGAATGGTTGCCACTGGTGGTATCGCGGTGGACAACGAGCAGTTGATTGTATTGGTCTTGAACATTGGCGGGGTCAACGCCGAGGCCGCTGAGAATGGAATCCTGCACGAGCGATTGAACCTGGTTGCCCCATTGCGGCAGGAACACGAGCAGCGCGGTCAGGATGAACAACCGGACCATGTGCATCAGAAGCGTTTTGCCGCTGAAACCATGGATGACGAACACCATCGTCCCGACGATGAACAGCATGAAAGCCACGATGCAGAGCAGTTCGTGCAACTCGACGCACTTTTGCAGGAACGTCGGGAAGAGACTTTCAAAGGGAGCCATAACGTCGGGACGATTCAGGTTTGTGGTTACGGGGTTGGGAACGCCGTGGGCGCGTTCATGAGCCGAAACGTCTGCCCGTATTTCTGGATCGCCTCGGTGAACTCGGCGTGTTGCTGTTGTTGCCGCGCCTCAGCCTGCCGCTGCGTGTCGTTGCGGTTGGCGATGTCCTGCACGAGCGCGGAGGCGGTGGCCTGATTGATTTCGTAGTCGGTGTTGTTGAGGGCGGCGGACAACCCGGTGAGCACACCCTGCAGTTTCTGCACCTCGGCGTCGGTCTTGGCCGCCTTGAGATCTTCGGTGGTGGCAGCAATTTGATTTTTCAACGCGACGCGCCGGGCGGCGGCATCGGCGGAGACGGACAAATAATTATCCGTGGTCTGCTGCACGGCGGCGATGGATTTGAACGGAGTCGTCTGGCGCGTGATGGTCTGGCCATCCGGCGTGGTGAAGGTCGTGCCGATGCTCTCGAACAAACCTCCGGCATTATAGAGCATGGCGTCGGTGGTGTTGATGGTGGTCTCCAGCGTGGCGAGCGTCTGGCCAAGCTCGGTTCGGTTCAGGTCGTTGATGAGCGGTTGAACCGTGGACAACACGACGCTTTGCGGATTGCCGAACAGGTCTTCGTAATGTTTGAACTCGTTGAGCTGGTCGGTGAGCGATTGAATCTGCCGCACCTGGTTCTGGATCATCTGGACGTATTTCGCGAGGTTCTGCGCCTGAGCCATGATTTGCTGCATGTTCATGGTCGGGTCATAGACAATCCATTGGGCGCGGGCCGACAAACTGATGCCGGTGGTGACGAATGCGAGGGCGATTATTTTTTTCATGGTGTGTTTCCTTTCTATTTGTTTGCAGGCTTCGCCTGCTATTCCTCGATGCGGAGGTATTTGGTGGATGGTTGGAACGTTACCCCGTCGATGCGTTGTTCCGGCAACTGCACGGGGTAAAGACGAACGCTCCCGGCGTCGTTCTGCTGTTGATGTTGCAGGGAGACGTAAAGCCAATATTGTTGTTTAACGGCATCGCTCTTGCCCTTGTCGTAGCCATTGGCGAATGCCTTGTCGGCCTGGCTCTTGGCGGCGTAGTGAAGCCCCTCGCTGACGAGCACCCCACCGGCGGCACCGGCAACGGTGGCGACGGGACTGCCATGGGAAAGACTGTTGCCGAGATATGCGCCGCCCGCACCAAGCGCGGCATCGTCAATTGGGCGCATGGCTGAACACCCGGCAAAAAGGCCAGCAACGGCGACGCAAAGAATTGTTTTGAGCGTGAGAGGAATGAGTTTGTTTTTCATGGCTGTGGAGTTTTGTTGTTTTCAGTTTTTGGTTCGGACGGTCGGTGGGCGTGGAGGATGATGCCCTCGACGATGCTCGGGCATTGGCGGAGTTCGCGGGCGCGTTTGTCGAAGTGCTCACCGCTGGATGAACTGCAATAGAGCATCTCCGGCGACGCAACATTGTGGACGGTGCCGCAGAGGTTGCGGGTGGAGTCGGTGTGCAGATAGGTGAACGGCGAATACTTCTGGCCGGTTTGATGATCCGGCAGCGGATAATTCATGATCGCGTGCTGTGTCACTTCGGGCAGGGCGATGTCCTTGCCCATGTCATCGAGGTCGGCGCGGTCGTTCTGGCGCATGATGAAAAACTGGCGCGAGTTGCCGAACACGGCGGAGCGGATGCGCGACTGCTTGAACCGCGCGTATTGCTGGACGATGGAAATGTTCCAGCAATTGAACTTCCGCAGTTGCGCGTAGGATTCCTGGACAATTTCCTGACCGCCGGGAATGTCGAGGAATCGGGCCACCTCCTCGTAGATATTCCGTTTCCGAATGGCGCGCGGCAGCGTCATGATATGCTTGCGCGCGTGGTTGGTGATGAGGAAACCGGCGGCGGCTTTCAATTCCTTGGCGGACTCCGGGATATAGCCCAACTCGAAGTGCGCGATTTTGCCGGTGAGCGAAAGATTGCTCGTGCCGTCGAACAGGCAACCGTAATTGCCGTCCCGACACCACGGCAGGATGAGCGTGGCGATTTCCATGATCTGGTCGCGTTCCGCGCCCATGGGATCGAGCATCATCAACTCCTGCAACATCCGGTGCGTTGGAAATTCATCCGGTGTGAAGTGGGCGAAGGCGAGATTGCGGACTTCCTTGCTGGTCCGGGGGTCTTTCAGGAATTTCAGCGCCTCGGCCTCGGCGAACTGCTGCATATAACCCTGCGCCTCATCCGCGTTCGCTGCACGCCAGTCGCGGAAATCGGCGAAGGTTTCCAGGGTCGTTGCGCCGGGCGGCATTTTCTCGGCCCGAAATTTTTGCAACGCCATTGCGTGCCGGGCGATGGCGAGCAACTGATCGTGGCGCTTCTTCTGCCAGTCCTGAAACGCATCCTCGTATAGCAGGTTCAGGTATTTGGCGATCTGCGCCTGCCGGAGCATTTGCTTGTCCTCCTGCGAACTCGTGCCGATCATCCGCGCCACGAGCGCGGTCGCGGCCGACAAATGATCGGGCGTCAGCGGCAGGCCTTTCGTGTCGAGATAATTGATGGTCAGGTCGCCGTCGGGATGGATGATGATGGGACGCGCGCCTTCCTCGACCGTCGCGGTATAGATGCCGTAGGAAAGTCCTTCCTCAATGATGACAGTGTAACCGAAATAACCTTCGGTCTGGGAGAGCAGGTCGCAAACGGTCACGGACTTGCCGGCGCCGGACATTCCCAAAAGAACCGCGTGCTGGGGGGATTTGTTGTCCAGCGAGCCGGAAAAGGTCTCAATGCCGATGAGATTATCCTGCGGCCCGTCATAAATCGCCTCGGCGGTCGCCAGGTGTCCGGTGAACGTGCTGGTTACCGGCAGCATGTCCGCGAGAAAACGATGTTCGGAATAAAGTTTACGATGCTCGTAACGTCCCCATGTCCAACCGGGCCACGTCTGGAAGAACAGGTTTTTTGAAGTGCTGGGCAGATTGCTCTCGAAGTATTGCGCCGCATTCATCGAGTTGATGGCGTTCTTGATTGCACCCGCTTTGGCGTTCAATCCATCGCGGGTCTTATCCCAGACGCGAATGGCGAACATGGCATGAAACGGGATCGTCTGGCCCTGCATCAGCGCGTGGATTTTCTTCTGCTTCTTTTCCATGACGGTGAGCAGCGAAATCTTTTTCTCGCTGGCGTAGTCACCGGCCACGCGGTCGTGTTCTTTTTCCTCCTTGTTGATTTCCTGCGAAATCGGGAGGGGATCAACATTCACGGTGACGGTGTAATCGAGCAGCCGCAGATTGGTGAGGCGCTGGATGATGCCGGGATAGGTTGTGCGCGGCCAGCGGGTGAGCACGATGAGGCTGTGGTAATGGCCGTCGAGGAAGAAACCAAAGTCAGACTGGCCGCTGCCCTCGCTGTGCCAGCAGTTTTCCTGGATCGAAAGTTCCGGTTCGAAACTGTCCGCCGGGTCGAAATCGAATCGGTCGTTGAGCGACGGATTGAGAAACCGTTTGTAATGCCGGAAATGATCGAGGTCGGACATCGGCAGAACCCGCGCGCCACCGGAACCGAAAATTTCCAGCAACAAACGGTGGACGTGATTGAATTCGGTTTCGAGCTGGTCAAGCAGCGTATGGTAGTAGTCGCGCCGCGCGGCGGCGGACTGGAATGATTTCGGCACGTTCTCCAGCGAGCGCGAGATGTAGAAAATGACCCGCTGCCGGCGAAGTTTCCGTTCGGACATGGCCTGCCAGTAGCGCGCGAAGCGTTCGTTACGGGCACGCTTGGTCCAGACGTTGGAAAATCTCTCTGTCTCCTGCTGGTAACGGAGCAACTCCCCTTTGTAATCGGAATCGCAGAAGTATTGCACTTGCAACCGCTGGTTTTCGTGCAACGACGCCAGCAGCAGGCAGAGTTGATCCTGAAAATCATTGAGGTCGGCAACCGGGCTGTTGGTAAGGTCGGGCGCTTCAAAGACAAACCCTTTCGCCACGAAGCCGCCGCGCCGGAGCAGATTGAAGACAATCAGATTGCGGACAAAAAAACCGTTGGGGGCATTTTCGAACATAAATCAACTGGGTTGGCGTAATCCGGGACGAACCGGAGGTTCAGGCTGACGTTCCTTCACGGAGCGTTTGCATTTCGCGAGGTCTTCCACGAGCTGCCAGACCGTCCGGGCACGGCGGACTCCATTGACCGCGACCGCAGCTTCCTGAATATGGGCGAGCGCTCTTTGCATGTGAACGCGCGCGGTCACGTCGGCGCAGTTCAAGTCCAAGTTTGCGCGCAATGCCGCTTCCACAGCGTTGAGCCGGCCAAGCAGGGACTGGCACTGGGCCGCTTGGTTGATGGCTTCGGCGGCACTCATATTTTGTCCCCCGACAGCGGATGCCTCATGGAGCGGTTGGTTTGCGCCGCCGGGGCGAACCCGCCGCCGGAAAACCAGTGTTCAAAACAGTCGCGGTCGTAGCCGGGCGGCTTGCCCTGCCGGAATCCGAAGATGTAGGCAAGGCAGAGGCCGACCGGCACAAGCGCGGCGACGCCGGCCATCAGCAATGAGGAGTTCATCATCACCAGCAGGATGAAAAACACGGTGATGGCCACCCCGACCCCACCCACAAGCCACCAGAACAATCCGCCTTCGAGACCCCAGGTGCGGCCTTTGGAATCGGACGCGGCATTGGTGTCGGTAAGGCGGAGTTCGGTTTTCATACGCGCGGGTGGTGATCGGTGCGGATTATGGGGCCATGGCTTCGCCTGGTCAGAAGTTGCCGATACCAACACTGCTGTTGGCATCAATGCCGAAGATTTTGTAGAAGGCAAAGACCACCGCCGGGGCCGCCGCGATGATCGCCCCGCCGATGATGGACATCTTGCCCTGATCCACGTCGCCGCGCCGGATGGCGAAGCCGCCATAGATGACGCATGAAATGCCGAGAACGAAGCCGAACATCATGATCACGGCGAGGCTGTTGCTGATGCCGGTCTTGAGGTCGGTGGAACTGAATGTGGTGGACTGTGCCCATGCCGGGATAGTGTTGAGGGCGAGGACGGCGGTGGCCATGAGGAGCGACGGCAGCCGTGAACGGATTTTCGGATGGATGTGCTTGATGATCTTCATACGCGTTGTTTTATTTTTTGTTGCTGGCAACGATTCATTCGTTGCATTACGCGCCCACTCTGACAGAAGCAGTTCACCGGGTGGTGTAGTTGGCACACAAGAGTGCAAGGAAGTCCGTGTAGAAGTTCAGGGATGAATAAAACCATAGACACAAACAAACTTAACAAGCTCCAGAAACTGAACACGCTGCTGCCAAACGAAATCCGCGGCCAGTCCCAAGTCCTGCCGCGCATCGTCTCGGCGGTGCAACGCGGCGAATTCGGCCTGACAAAACTCGGTCGCCCGCGCGGGAGTTTTCTCCTGCTCGGACCAACGGGCGTCGGCAAGACCGAAACAGTAATCGTGACGACGAATCAAATCTTCGGGTCGGGACAATTATTCCGCTTCGATATGTCGGAGTTTCAGAATCAAGAATCGCTCGGCTTACTGCTCGGCGCGCGGCTTGGCGAAGTTGGCTATTTGGGCGGAGTGCGCGAGCGCGCGGCGGAAGGCTCGCTCCTGTTTGATGAAGCGGAAAAAGCGCATCCGCGCGTGCTGGACATCCTGTTGCAACTGCTGGACGCGGCGCGGATCACGGTGGCGACCGGACAGACGCTGGATTTCAGCGGCTATTACATCTGGCTGACCTCGAACATTGGCTCGGCTGAATTGATGGGCCTGCAACATTCCAATGACGCGACGCTGGAACGCCACGTCCTCACGCGGGCGCAACAATCCCTGCGCCCGGAAATCTTCGCGCGCGTGAATGAAAAGCTGGTGTTCCGCCGGTTAAGCTACGAACACCAGTTGGAAATTGCGGAAAAATTCCTGGCGCGTGAAATCGAATTTCTGCGGGAACGCGGGCACAAACTGGAATTGGATAAAACAGTTTTGCCGTTTCTAGTGCGCAAGGGTTTTCATCCGAAGCTGGGCGCACGTCCGATGCGGGACGCGGTGGAAAAGCTGGTCGGCGATGCCGTGTCAGAATGCCTATTGCAAGAGCGTCCGACTGGCGGCGCGTTGACGCTCGATGACATGCGCGACTGCCTGATGATCTTGTGAATCAGGCCAGCAAGAGATACAAATGGGACTCACCGATGTCCTTGTCCGGCTGGAACGCACCAAGTTTGCGCTTCGACAATTGCGCACAAACTTTGCGGATGGCTTTCCGCTTGGCGGCAATGCCCGGAAGTTTCACCAACAGACAATCGGCAAATTGATCACCGGCTTTGCCGGCGTAAATGTCAGGCGCGATCACCTCGGTTGCGCCTGCCTTGTATAGTGCCTCAACAAATTTCAGGGCATCGCTCTCGCGTTTGAATCGTCCGAGCGAGCGCACGGCCTTGCCGCCGCTTTCCAACCACTTCCGCACTTCGGTGCGACTCTTCTGCGCCAAAAGTGAACGGACAAAAACTTCATGGATATGCTTTTCCGTGCCGACCGTGTTCGGCAACGGTTTCCCTGCTTTGCCGGTCAGCTTGGGCAGTGATTTGTCTTTGTCGCAGGCGGCGCGGTATTCCTCGGCAGTGACGGGTTTGCCGTGCAAATTGATTTCTTGGGACATCAACTTCCCGTCGTTCAACCACAAGCGATAGCGTCCTGAAAAGTTGCCGTTCACGGTGGAAAATTCCAATTGCAACCGGCCATTCTCATGCCAGGTGTGCTGAATACCCGTGCCGTGAACCATCCGGTATTTGCCCAGCAACCGTCCGGCTTCATTCCACTGGCGGCAGACGCCGTGCAGCAAGCCATTCAGATAGCGTTCCTCGTTCGCCAAAACCCCGTTTTTGTGCCAGACGCGGACAACGCCGTGCCTGCGACCATTGCACAACGGCACTAATTCACGCAGTTGGCCGTTACGGTGATAGGCTTTTTCAATCGTTTTTTCCACAAGACCGGCACTTTTTCTTTTCAGCAATATTTCAAGTTAACGCCCAAAGGCATTGGATTGACAGCCTAGAATTATGGTGACGCAATGCAATCTTCTTTCGAGCAGACAGACTTCCCGCGATGAAAACCTAGAGGCAAAACTTCCCGGCGTCGGCGGGCGGGTCAAGGAGGAACGGAAGCGCTCGCGGTATAAGCGAGCGACCCGTAGTATCCTTGAGGCGACCGCCGCCGCCATATAATCAGAGGGGTTTTCATCGTTAAAACCTCGGGCGACCATCTGGTTTTGAAACATGTTGAAGTTAACTTGTCACAATCGGAAGTGTCGAAATTGTTAGGTGTTTCGACCCGGACGGTGCGAAAGTGGGAACATGGCGAAATATGTCCCACTGAAGCTCATTGACAGGCGTTGGCGCACATATTTTGTTTGGATTCCCAATTTCTAACAGAATCAAATCCAACGTCAGAGTAGAGTGTTGGGATTTGCACATATTTAACGAGACGAGGGTTCGATTCCATTCACCCGTTCCAATCCTTATAAACAAAGGGGATTGTGAGATTTTGACCCCCGGAGTAACAACAATAGTAACAACAATTCGCTGGCGTGCGGGTCGTTCGCTGAACTGGAAATCCACCCGGTCGGACTTAAAGCTCAAATCGTGTGGCTTCCAAGTTTGAATCTCTAGCCCGTGATTATTTGAAGCAGGCATGTCGAAATCTGTAAACATTGTAACGCTTTGATCGGTCAACGCGCAGTAGGCTATCAAGTGTGAGTTCATTGTCGCGGCACAGGAGATTTTGACCGCAACATTCAAGCGCAGAACAACGATAGCGAAGTTTGAATTGGCGACGATTGAGAATATAACCGCCGTGAGCGAGTGTGGGACTTTGACAGACTTGTGAAGAAGCGTCAGGCATCATTGCCTGACGCTACGGTTCATGTTTTACATTGGCTCTTTGAATATGGCTTAATTGGAAACAAATCCATTTATGCTTCCTTCCTCGCGCCGTGATTTTCTAAAACAAACCGCGCTGGCGGCAACCGCTTTGTCGGTGTTGCCGCTGCCAGCGATTGGCGCGGACAATTCAGCCGCCGCAAAATCCAAACCGCTGCCGTGGTATCGTCGCACGTTGCGCTGGGGACAGACGAACGTCACCGAGATTGACCCGGAGCGTTACGACCTCGGCTGGTGGCGCAGCTATTGGAAGCGCACCGGGACGCAGGGCGTCGTCATCAACGCGGGCGGCATCGTGGCTTATTATCCGAGCGACGTGCCGTTTCATCATCGCGCCGACCATCTGAATGGCCGCGACCTGTTCGGGGACCTCTGCAAGGCGGCGCATGAGGATGGCTTGGTCGTCTTTGCGCGGATGGATTCCAATCGCGCCTACGAAGCGCTCTATCGCGCGCATCCCGATTGGTTCGCCATGAAGAGCGACGGCCAGCCGCATCGGGCGGACGAACTTTACACCACCTGTATCAACAGCCCTTACTACGAGGAACACATCCCGGCGATTATGCGCGAAATTATCGAGCGTTATCATCCGGAAGGATTGACGGACAACAGTTGGTGCGGTCTCGGTCGCGACAAGCCGTGCTATTGCGAAAATTGCGAGAAGCGTTTCCAACAGCGGACGGGCCAGGCGATTCCCCACGCAAAAAATTGGAACGACCCGCTCTACCGCGAATGGATTCAATGGAATTACGACCGCCGGATCGAGTTGTGGGAATTGAACAACCGCGTCACAAAAGCGGCGGGCGGGCCGGATTGCATCTGGGTCGGTATGACCAGCGGTTCGATCAAGGCCATGTGCGAGAGCTTCCGCGATTACCGCCGCATCTGCCAGAGCACCGAGATGGTCATGCTCGATCATCAGGCGCGCATCGAGGGCGACGGCTTTCAGCAAAACGGTGAGACCGGCAAACTCATTCACGGCATGTTGGGTTGGGACAAGCTCATTCCCGAAAGCATGGCGCTTTACCAATGCTGGAAACCGCTCTTTCGTTACACGAGCAAACCCGAACCCGAAGTGCGGCTTTGGATGCTCGACGGCATCGCGGGCGGGGTGCAGCCGTGGTGGCATCATATCGGCGCTTACCATGAAGATCGCCGCCGGTTTCATATGCCCGAGGCGGTTTACCGCTGGCATAAGGCGAACGAGATTTATCTCGGCAATCGCAGCCCCATCGCCACGGTGGGCGTTGTCTGGTCGCAACAGAACATGGATTTCTACGGGCGCGATGACACCGGGGTTTTGGTGGAACTTCCGTGGCGTGGCCTCACTCAAGCGCTGGTCCGCGCGCGCATTCCGTATCTGCCAGTTCATGCCGACGATTTGGAATGTGATGCGGCGCATTTCAAGACGTTGGTGTTGCCAAACCTCGCCGCGATGTCGGATTCGCTGGTCGCGTCCGTGCGAAAATTTGTCGAACAAGGCGGCGGTCTGCTGGCAACCGGCCAGAGCAGCCTGTTCAACGAATGGGGCGAACCGCGCTCCGACTTTGCGCTCGCCGATTTATTTGGCGCGCACATTTCGCAACCACACGACGGCGACACCGACGCGACGCGCCGGAGATGGGCGACGGACACCGCGCACAGTTATCTTCGATTGACTCCCGAGCTTCGCGCCCGCGTGGACGGCCCGCACATCAGCAGCGAACCGCCCGTTTCCGGCGAACGTCATCCGGTGCTGCGGGGGTTTGATGAATCAGACATTCTCGCGTTCGGTGGAGTTCTTGAGCCATTAAAATTGGATGCGGGAGCAAAAGCGTTGCTGACGTTTATTCCCGCGTTCCCAACCTTTCCTCCCGAAACCACCTGGATGCGCGTGCCGAAGACGGACATTCCCGGATTGATTTTGAATGCCACAGCCGGTGGAGGCCGCGTGGCCTTTTTGCCCGCCGACCTCGACCGTCGCTACGGGCGTGACAATCTTCCCGACCACGGAAATTTGCTGGCAAATCTTGTCCGCTGGACTGCCGGAGACAATGTGCCGTTGACCGTTGAAGGCGCGGGACTGATTGATTGTCATCTCTACCGCCAGCCCGGCCGCATGATCCTTCACCTGATAAATCTAACCAATACCGGCGCATGGCGTCAGCCGGTGGATGAATTGATATCGGTCGGGCCATTGCAAGTGCGAATCAAGCTGCCTGAAAATATTCACGGCAAAAATGTGAAGCTTTTGGTCGCCGGTCAAAAACTATCCGGCGCTGTCAAAGACGGATGGAGTTGTTTCCAAATCAATTCGATTCTGGATCACGAACTTGTCATCCTGACCTGACGCGGACGTTAGAAAAACGGCAGGTCTGCTTGGCGAACGTGTTCGTGTCCCAGATCCATTGCCCAGGATGATTCGTCGCCTCCGGCATCCAATAGTTGCTGTTGGTTTGAGCCAGCCTGACGGAACGACCGGTCGCAGAACCAAGGATCAGAAAAGGATGATCCAGCGCAGCGGATGGGAAAATTGTCGTGACATGACATCGGATCCGGTTTTCCGGCGGAAACCATACTTGACGCCGCCCGAGTTCGCAAAGGGCGATCATCTGATTTTTGGATTTTAAAATGGTCTGGAGAGAAACTCATGTTGCCGTCCATTCCGGCAAAGATCGTTCGGGCATCCGCGTTGACCGGGGGCGAAGTCACTTTCGTGCAAACCAAAGGTGGCATCGAAGTCTTGCTGCCGCGCGCCCAACGCAGCGATACAGACACCGTCATCGCGCTCGAACTTGATCAGCCAGCCAGCGCGATTGCGCCGGTCACCGTGGTTGCCGTCGCGAAATAACCTGCCAATAATCGGCCATGACCAACACTTGGATCAAAAGACAAGCCGGCAAATGGATCACGCTGGCCGCAATCGTGACTCCGGTTTTGTCACGCCCGGCACAGGCCGGGAACGCCACGCTTGCCGCTCCTGTCATCGTGACGGTTCAGGCGGGCCAGCCAAAAAATATCAGCCCCGACCTGGTTGGAATTTTTTTCGAGGATTTGAATTATGCAGCGGACGGCGGGCTTTACGCCGAGCTGATCCAGAACCGTTCGTTTGAATATTCCGCCGCAGACAGCAAAAATTGGAATTCGTTGACCGCGTGGGAACTGGTGCAGCGCGGCGGTAAAGGTTCAGTCGTGACGGAGACGAATTTACCGCTCAACGCAAACAGCCCACATTACGCTGTGCTCACAGTGGAGAACGGCGGCAACGGAGTTGGTCTGCGGAATGTCGGTTTTGACGGCATCACGGTGAAGGCCGGGGAAAAATATGATGTCGCCTTGTTTGCCCGCGAAATTTCCGGCCGACCGGCACCGGTGATTGTCCGGCTCGAAAGCAAGGCCGGCACGAATTACGGAGAGATTGTCTTTTCCAAAGTGACGAAGGATTGGGCGAAATACACCGGCACAATCAAAGCTGGGGGCAGTGATCCCGATGCACGTCTGGTGGTGCTTGCCAAAAATTCCGGCACGCTCGCATTGGATGAAATTTCTTTGTTCCCGCGAAAAACATTTCACAACCGGCCCAACGGATTGCGTCCCGATCTGGCGCAGGTGATCGCTGATTTGCATCCGAAGTTCATGCGGTTTCCTGGCGGCTGTCTCGCGCATGGCGATGGTCTCGGAAATATCTATCACTGGAAAGACACCATCGGCCCGGTTGAACAACGCAAAGGCCAGCCCAACATCTGGCGTTACCACCAGAGCGTCGGCCTCGGTTACTTCGAGTATTTTCAGTTCTGCGAAGACATCGGCGCGAAGCCATTGCCGGTCGTCGCTGCCGGCGTCTGCTGCCAGAACTCCGACTATCTGGTTACCCACAAGTGGGGGATTGGACAGAAGGGTCTGCCAATGGAAGGGATGCCCGCCTATCTGCAGGAGGTTCTCGATCTCATCGAATATGCCAACGGCCCTGTCACCTCAACGTGGGGCGCGAAACGCGCCGCTGCCGGTCATCCCAAACCGTTCCATTTGGAATACCTCGGCGTCGGCAACGAAGACGCGCAGACCGACGTTTTCCGCGAGCGGTTCAAGATGATTTACGACGCGGTGAAAGTGAAGCATCCCGAGATTACAGTCATCGGCACGGTTGGGCCAGACCCTTCAGGCTCTGACTACGATGCGGGCTGGAAATTTGCGGACGAGCAACATCTCGAAATGGTGGACGAACACGGTTACAAACCGCCGCAGTGGTTTTGGGAGAACCTCACGCGCTTCGACGCCTACGACCGCACCAAGTCGAAAGTTTATCTTGGCGAATACGCCGCGCATGAAAAAGATCGCGCCAATACGCTGCGCTCGGCACTGGCCGAAGCCGCCTATATGACCGCGCTGGAACGCAACGGCGACGTTATCCGGCTCGCCTCGTATGCGCCGCTGCTCGCCAATGAGCGGCACATCCAATGGCGGCCGGATCTGATTTATTTCAACCACACGAACATTCTGCTTACGGCAAATTACTTCGTTCAGCAGATGTTCGGACAGAACCAGGGCGACGTTTATCTGCCGACAACCATTTCATTCGCAGCGTCCGACACAAATCAAACCGGCGGCAATCTCTCGGCCTCGTGCGTGAAGGACTCGAAGACCGGCGACCTCATTCTCAAGCTGGTGAATGCAAACCCTGTTCCGGTGCTGGCGCAGGTGAACCTTGACGGCATCGCCAAAATCAAATCGGCCGCCACCCGGACCGTGCTTGCCGGCGACCCTAAAGGTTTCAACACCTTTGTAAATCCCCGGAATATTGTTCCGACTATCGAGCCATTCACGGCGGCAAAATCATTCCATTGCGACATGCCGGCTTGCTCGCTTACGGTGATTAGAATAAAAACGCGCTGATGGTGCTCGCTGAACTTGAATTGGAACAGCGGCGACGGGTTGGGTGAAACGAGAACGACGACCGGAGCAGGTTTAGTTTTCATAGGCAGAGAGTATAACCCGTCCGCTTACGACGGGACTCTGCCTTCTCATCTAATCTTAGGCTGCGGTTGCATGAGACTGCGGAGCACCACACCTCGGACAAGCTGCGGCGCGAACACTAATCACCTGCCCGCAATCTGGGCAAAGCATCATGTTAGGGTTTTTTAGTTTGGTGGCGCACGGTGAGCACAAATATCTGCCGTCAACCTTGTGAAGCGAATCGGTGATGCCGAGAACTACCTCTCCGCACGACTCGCACTGTGTTTTGATTCCGAGGTTCATAATTTTGTATGTGTTCTGGTTTGGTGTGATCTATCCCGCAGCCTAACGTCCAGATATAGGTTATCCGAAGTTATTCATGAGCTGCCAGCGAGCCGTTAAAAAGCCCGCGCAGCGGATCGTGAATAACTTCGCCGCGAACCGGGCGGCGACCGTATCGGATTGGCCTTTGGGTTTCATTTCGGTATCGGTTCTCTCTGGTTGCCCGCACCGGCGGGTCAGGCCTGCTAACGACCAGTCGCCTTAACGACTTTGAGCTTTATCGGTCGGCCCGTCGGGCGGGGCTTGACCCTCTAACGACTACTCAAGAGGGCGTCTCTGGATTGCTTGACGACTTTTCTATATTGCCGTCGCCGGGTCAAGCCGATTGCGGGAGCCACCACACAAAAAAACAACCATCATGAACCCCTCGCATCCTTATGACATCGTCATCGGCCTGGATCGTTCCGACCAGAAGGCCGACCTCTGCCTCATCGACACTCGCACCGGCCAGCGCCGGGCGGAAGTCATCGCCACCACGCCCGAAGCTCTCTGGGAATGGCTGCTGGAATTACGCCAGCAACATCCCCAGGCTCGCGTCGGACTGTGTCTGGAACAACCAGCCGTGCATCTCATCCCGTTCCTGGAGGCTTACCACTGGATCACGCTGCACCCCATCAATCCCATCACGCTGCAAAAGTATCGGGAAGCCTTCGTCACCAGCCGCGCCAAGGATGACACCAAGGATGCGGACTTTCTGGCGGACCTGTTACTGATGCATCACGCCAAACTGCCGGTATGGTCGCCGGAGGACAGCGCCACCCGCGCCGTGCAACAGTTGGTGTTCCATCGCCGCGCCGTGGTGGATGAACGCACCGGCTTGAGCAACCGCCTGATCGCCCTGTTAAAATCCTACTTCCCGCAAGCGCTGGTGTTATGCGGTGAAGATCTATGGCGGCCCTTGGCCACGGCCTTCCTGTTGAAATGGCCGAGCCTACAGGCCGTGCAAAAGGCCAAGCCCGCGACCTTGAGCCAGTTCTATTATCTGCACGGTAGCCGGAGTGCGAAGTTGCGGGCACAACGTCTGGCGTTGCTGGAAAAAGCCGTGGCCGTGACGGATGAAAGCGCCGTCATCGAAAGCTTCGTCTTGCGGGTGCAACTGGTCTGTCGGCAACTGCAACTGGTGCAGCGGAGCGTGAGTGAGTTCGACCGGCAGATCGCGGCGGCGTATGCCGCCCATCCTGACCGGCCGATCTTTGCCAGTCTGCCGGGAGCAGGAGCGGTGCTGGGCACGCGGCTGCTGGCGAGCCTGGGATCACAACGCGAACGCTTCGGGTCGGCGGCGGACTTGCAGCGCTACACCGGCGTCGCGCCGGTGACCAAGCGGAGCGGTGGCAGTTGCTATATTCATCGGCGTTACCTGTGTCCGAAATTTCACCGGCAGAGTTTTCATGAGTATGCCAAGGAGAGCATTTTGTGGAGCCGCTGGGCGGCGGCGTATTATCTGCAACAACGGAACAAGGGTAATCCCCACCACACGGCGGTGCGGGCGCTGGCGTTCAAATGGCAGCGGATCATCTGGCGCTGCTGGCAGGATCGCCAAGCGTATGACGAACCGAAGTATGAAGCCGCCTTGCGCCAGCATGGCAGCCCCTTGGTGGCGCTGTTTGACCGCGTGGAACTCGGCAAAAGCCCGTTCAAAAATCCCGCGAAGAAAAACTAAAAAATCACTTGTCGGATTACCTCAGAGGTGAGATCAGGCACGCGGGGTTTGATGACGTCCTCCGCGATAGCGGAATTGAGAGCGCCATCCCGCGTTGCCGGCAGCGAATTGTCAGGCGACATGGTCATTTGTCAATCCAACCACTCTCAAGAGAATGAGAGCTTTTGTCGTCCATGCGAATGTAATTAACCTGAAACCGCCACGGCAACTCATGCGGGAGCAAAGCGACCTTAATGGTGGCGACTTCGCCTGGCTTCAAGCCAATGCCTGAAGAAGTCGGAGCGTTCAGGAGTGGCGTCTCTTCATTTATTGGGTGCGTTCCTTCACTATAAATGCGTCCGCCTGAATTAATGTAAATGTCACAACGCTCCTGATTAATAACAGTGAACATTGCACCATTAGTGCCTGCCGCAAGCCATTGCTGAATCACTGCTGCGCGGTCAGCGGTCAGCTTAGCGAACACCGGTGCAATCACACCAACTACGCCGTTGGTTTAGCCGCTGAAGCTGATAGGCTGTGGCCTCGTCGCTGCTGTCGGTGGATGCTTGGAACAGCTGGTGAATATCGAAGCAAATAATGCTGCGATAATTAGTGGTGTGTGATTTTTCATACAATGCGAATGACGCCTAATATTGTTATTCTACTGCGGAGCTTGCACGATTGCATGCACAGTTGTTTTCGCTGTGGCTTTTATTACCATAGGTTCATAAAAGCGGACTGGCGAATTTCTATCAAGAATTATTCTCGTAATAAAAACCTCGAAATCCAGATCTAGAGTCAGTCCACAAAACCCAGGCGCGTCCAGTTTGAGCTAATCACCCAACGCTTCTCCACCAAATCAATGCAAGGCCAGATGCAGCATCAGGGTTTGTCAATGGTTTTGGCGGCATGCGGGAGGTTTTTGAGGGCGGCAATTACGGTCGCCGGCATTGGCCGGTTTGAGATGGGGGCAAGCTTTTTTCCTTTCTCGCCAAAGAGCGGCTTGCCGTATTCCGGCTCCAGTCCGGACAGAACCGCCTTGAGCTTCGCGGTGTCACCTTCAGCCAAAAAATACTCGTCGTGTAATTGACCCCAAGTGCCGTCGCCGCCCGCGAGCGTGAGGCATTTCAGCGTGTCAATATCAGAGCCGAGCCACAGGCGGTAAAGCGCGAGTTTAGGCGTATCTTTGTTGGTATGGCGGAAGTTTTCCAGGAATGAATTCAAGCCGCCGCCGATGGAAGCGACGCTGGGCTTGCCGCCATTTCTGGCGGTCGCGGTCGAAGATATAATAGCGCGTATCGGTGGTGTCGGGTTTCTCTCCCGGCTGTTTCTGCACAAAGAATTGAAAAGTTTCCCCCGTCGTCCAATTCCAGAGCATGTGCGTGTGTCCACCTTCACCCTCGCCACCGAAACGGTTGAACTGTGTCTGCGGATCGGCTTCGGTTATGTGCGGATGCAATTCCGGCGACGTGTCCCAGATGGAAAAAATCGTGCGGCGCTCCGTCAGGCTGTTGTCCTGGATGCCGCAGTAGCCGCCCGCCGCTTCACCCGGATGCCAATTGGCGCCGCAATAGTAGATGGCCGGGCAGGTGGCCAGCACGGTGATTTCACCGTAGATACAAGTCGCGTTTCGCTGCTTCTCAAGGTTCCACCAAAGATGCTGTCCACGCGCGCTTGTGCCAAGCAACAGGACTGTTATCACAGTCAGAGAAACCCATCGGGGATTCGTTGACTGGGATAATTTTGAGGTCAAATTGGCGTTCACAGGGATGGTGTGTTTGCAAAGACCTGACGAGCTGAGCCACCGCCGACTCGTGACGCGAATCGCGATAACGGAACGAACGCTGCCAACGGCGGTTGGCTCGGCGACTTTTTAGGCATCGTCATAACTGGCCTCTCAATCCAGCCTCAAGTGCCTTGGCGTCCTGCTCCGGCAGGCCCCAAAAACCCTCACGGCCAAAAAACTTCCTGTCATCGAGCTTGAATGGATGCACAAAGTTACCGCTCTGCCAGTAAAGATCCTCGCCAACAGTGTGCATCCGATAAAATTCCTCCAGCCGTTTCGCGCCTATGTCAGTGAATGCAAACTTCACGGTAAGCCTGGCGTCATTCGTTCCGCCGACACGGTGAACCATGACGCTGCTCTGAACAACATCATTGGATGAAATGATGAAGGAATTAGCCAAGACTTGAGCATGTGTTGAAATCAAGAGTCCGAAGAATGCAGCGAAAATAGTTATGGTGCGCATAAGATGCCTAGACGTAGAAAGCGGAAGCCACTGCTGACCTGAAACTGCCGCACGCGAATGCGGAACGAAAGGTGTGTCGGCGGTTGGCTCCGGCAACTTAGGCGTCCAATTCATAATCAAGCTCTCACTATGCTTACTGTAAGAGTCGAATAAACTAAAATCACAAAAGCGACAAGAACCAATACTCCACAAATCCGACTAGCGACCGAACCGTGGCGCACTCCTGAAATCGCTAATAACAAAGCTGGGCCAAACCATCCCAAAAAGAGCCAAATCAAAAACCCAAACATAAAGCGCTCTGTCCAAAGTGACCGAATCATCAACATCGTCACGCCAAGCCCACACAAAGACCAAATCATAGCCGTAACTCCGTGCCACTTCGTATTGAATATTGCGCTCATCTGGACGCCTAACTATGAAGCATGCAATAGTGCGCGCCGATTACGTGCACAGTTGTTTTCGCTGTGGCCTTTGTTACCACAGGCCTATGAAAGCGGACTGGCGAATTTCTATCAAGGATTATTCTCGCAAAATAACTTCAGAATCCAGATTATATCCGACCCCAATCTGTGCAAGCCTACTCCTTCCAGCCATAGGCAGCATCATCGTAATAAATTAAATCCCCCAGCCAATATCCGGCGACGGCTATCAGGCAGCCAACCGTCGCTATCAGCGTTGGCTTCCATGCTCTCTGCCCGTTAAAGACAAAATAAATCCAGTCAAGAAACGGACCAAATAAGCATCCGAAAAACCAATCAGGCCGAGCTCGCTGTTGGCGGCGGCGTAGCCCCAACAATGGGGCATTGCCTGTCAGGGGAACGGCCAATGGGTCCGTTAGAATCGGCGGGGAGAGCTGACGGTGTTCGCGTGTTGGAAGATCAGAAATCTTCTGATGCCTGTCCCGCACACAATTCATTTTATTGACGTGCATCTGGCGCGTCTGCGACTCTGAGACTTCCGCAATTACGCGCGGTTGGAAGTTGATCAAGCTTACGGCAGTGGCGGCCCGGTTTTGATCCGGTAAAATTGTGCGGGCACCGCCGCCCGGTTTGTATCTGTCCATTTCCACGGCATAGCCGGCGAGTTCGTGATCAACAGCGTGCTCCAATCGAAGAGATTCGTCGAAACTTGCACCGCATAGTCCGGCCCGGTCTGTCCGTTGATCTGCAGCGTGAATTGGCCGTTGCTCACGGCGACCGATGACAGCGCCGGAGTCGTCAACGGATTCACTGTGACCAGAAAGCTCTGCGTGGCGCTCAAGCTGGACAATCCGTTGTCCGCAACTTTCAACGTGACAAGGTTGGTGGTGTTTGCGTCCGTCACGCCCGGCCGCCAACTGAAGGCGGCGTTGGTGTTGTTGACCTGATTGAACGCAGTGGCCGGGCCGTTCAACAAGCTGAAGATGAGGGTTTGTGGCGGAGAATCCATGTCCGTGGCGCTGGCGGTCAAGGATACGGACTGGCCCACGTTGACGGTCCGGTTGGTGATCGGCGCAAGTGCCGGCGCGGTGTTGGCCGCCAGGAAACTGGCGCTGACATTGTCAATCAGGGAGGTATTGAGCGTGCCGCTGTTGTGCGAGCACACGGCGAGACCGACATAGACACCAACGGCCATGCTGATGGTGGCCGGCGATCCAATCTGCGTCCAGGCATTGCCGTCGGCGGACCAATAGGCCGTGAACGTGTTGTTGGTGCGCGTCAGCCGCACCCAGTTGGGAGCGGTTTGATTGGTCACGACGGAAGAAGACGTTGAGCCGCCGGTGCTGGTCCGCCAAAGCAATTCGATTCCGGCACTTGGCTCCACATCCACCAGCGCATGGGTGGAATTTGCGGCGAGCGATTCGCGGATCATCACCGCCGCCTTGGCGTTGGCGGAAGTGTTTTGCACGCTCACGACGCGGGCGCGGATGTCGCAGTTGGTGCTGACCGGAACATAAGCATAAACAAACTGGAACGCATCGGCGGTGCCCCAGATGTCCGCGCCGGAACCCGATATGGTGAATTGTCCGCCGCAATAGGAGACGCCGCCCGGCGCTCCCACCGTTCCAACGTCGGCGCTCGTGAATTGCGGCGGGAGTGTGCCCGGCACCGTGACGCCGGCTTCAGCCGAAGGCAGGCTTTCGTATCCGCTGTTGGTCATCGTAATTGCGTAAAAATAATTCTGGCAGCTCGCCACATTGGAATCGGTGTAATTGGTGCTCGTAATTGATGAGGCGATGCTGTTGTAGGGGCCGCCGGTCATCGTGGAACGCTTCACGTTGTAATGGGTGCCGGGCGATCCGGTCCAATTCAACCCAACCTGGCCGTTGACAACATTTGCGGTCAGCCCGGTGACAATGGCCGCCGGAGTGGCGCCGACCTCCACTGAATTGGCGCTGGTGCCATTGGCATTCGCACCGTTGGCTGTGACCTTGTAAAAATACGTCGTCAGGTTGGTGACGTTGTTGTCCACATAGCCCAGATTCACGCCGCCGATATTTCCGGCGATCAACGTGTAGGAACCGCTGCTGGTCGTGGTCCGCCAGAGATTGTAGGTGCTCGCGCCGGGAACGATGTCCCAACTGACCGCCACCTGCGCGTCGCCTCCGGCTGCGGCCACTCCCGTCGGAGCGGCGGGCGGCGGCAATGTGGCTGCTTTGGTGATGGTCACATTGGCTGAAGTT
>TBL_comb47_HYPODRAFT_10002953_pt1 | contig 20541 bp, 21 predicted proteins | sample TroBogypolimnion_40_FD_10682 | JGI IMG/M metagenome (IMG submission 10682) | reverse complement strand
GGGGGCAACATTAGATATAGCTGAAATAGATGCTGGATCAGGCATATTTGAATGCGGACAAACATATGTTGCATTATCTCGTGTGAAAAGTCTAGAGGGATTATATTTGACTTCATTTGACGCGTCAAGAATAAAAGTGAGTAGGAAGGTACAGGAATTTTATGGGAGCTTAAAAGAAGATGTAGAAATTCCTACTCAAATAGCGACAGCTCAAATAATGGCTATTCCGATTGCAATAGCTGTTCCAATTGTGGACCTACTTTAATTGTAGAAACACCCTTGTAGAATATAATAAAATTTTTAGTTATTCAGAAATCTTATATTAAATGAAATCTCCTTTTATAATAAAATTTTTAGTTGTTAAGAATTTCTATATTAAATAAAAAAAATTGAAATACTTTTTTTACTATATACATAAGGTATTATTTACACTCATAAACAACTTTAAAAGCCCTCAAAACTTTCAAAAACTTTCAAACTTATAAACTCATAAAAATGAATACCAATAATTCTGATAAAAATAATGATTTTACTGAGACCCATGCGTGGGTAGATACTCGTTTAAGTCAACTTTGTTTACAGGAACCAGACAATGAAGACGCGGACAGAGACAACGAAGACACCTTTTCAGACTTGCTTTTATTTAGCGCCCAATACCTTGAAGACGCGGAAGAAGACGCGGAAGAAGAATGCGAATACGATGAAGTTCTATTAGCTCGTAAGCGTCAAAAACTTTACGATGAAAATATGACTGAAATGACTGAAGACATTCCTATGGAAATTTCAGATGATGAATATGAAACCAATTTCATTTCAGAATCTGAAGATGAAGGAACCGAATTAGACGATGATATGTCTGACATTGAGTATTCAGACGCAGACGCAGAAGAAGAATATAATGTTGATATAATATTGGAAGATGGATATGACGGGTTTAACATTCCTATGGAAGAAATAGTTCAACCTTCAATGCAAAGAGAAACTACCTACTGGGAACACAATGGTGTAAGAGTATACAATGGAAACCCAAATGGATCCAGATTATTTGACAACGAAGAAGATGATGACATGCCAGATTTACTACCGATAACTTCAATTCAAAGAGAAACTACCCACTGGGAACACAATGGTGTAATAGTATACAATGGAAACCCAAATGGATCCAGATTATTTGACGACGAAGATATGCCAGATCTGATTGCAATGGAAGTCATTAATTAAAAAATAGATAGTTGTAAAAGATTTAAAAATAAAAATAAAAGACCAAAGAACAAAGAAAGACCAGACAAAAGGTAAGCATATTTATTATATTACTCGCTCATGTATCATCTAACATTTGTTTTTAGGAAGGGGGGATAAAACCCCTCTTTTTTTATTTATAAAATTGAAATAAATAAACTAACAAATATACAATAATATAAACTAACAAATACAAATAATATACAAATAACAATGAGTAAAACCTACAGTGAATATTTCAGAAACCGGTTTATCAAACATGACTCGGAAATAAAAGAAATAATAGAACAAATTGTGAAACCCAAAAGCCTCTACAGGAAAAAGAGAGGTTATCAAGATGCATTTTCCAAAGATCCGCCTTATACAAGATTTTCAGATGATAAAAAAAATAATTTACAGTCTTCGTCTGCGACCTAAATATGCCGCCGCGGACGTCCCAACCATACCATATGCCGTATGTGGCTGATAAACAAAGGTCCCTTTACTTGCAGTGTAACACAGAGTATTAGAACAATTATTGTATTGTTTATTATAAGGTAACAAAGTTGTATCAAATAAGGAACGATAATAACTAGATCTATTAAGTTGTCCTTGTGGATATGCTGTTACATTTGAAGTGACAGATGTTAAATTAAATATGCTATTTAAAGACATTATAATATTAACAAATATAATATTATAATTTATTGTTTTATGCTTTATGCTTTATGCTTTATAGGTCGCTTCGCTTTAAGCTACTTTTTTTCCGCATGCACTACACCCCGGTCTTGTTTTATGCACACGATCAATCATCGGAGAATTCAATGCAGCAGGTCTAGTTGACAGCTTCGTACTAGAACCCATTGATGCAGTATAAGCGGCAGCCATATTTTGCCTTAATTGTGTATTAGGATTGGCTAAATTCATTGTCATTCGAATAGTCATATATTTATTACACAGATTTTAATTTAACTTATAACTATCATATTGTTTAAAACATCTAAAGAAGTTCGCCGCCAGCCAACGCAGTTAAAATATAACAGGTTGAATCATATACTCCTGAATAATCTAGTAGTTTATCACCTAAATTTTCATTTGTACAAGTGCCACAATCATAATAAATCAATAATTCACATTTAATTACGACGGTTTCGGTTCCATCTTCAAATAAAATGGTATATAGACCTTCTTCAATGGAAATAATAGTAGCCTTTTCTAATGCAGTAGCCGTTATATATTTCTTTGCCCATACAAAATCTCCTATATTAAAAGTATATGTTACATTTAATATTTGATTTTGTATATCTGAATTCTTATACAAGATTGTATTATCTATTGCACTTGTTTCAATAGGACAATCACAATTGCTAACAATAGATGTCTTTATTGTCTTTCCACCATAAATAGGAAATGCACGGTTAAACGGAATATATGGTTGTCCGTAGGTAGACGGTATAGGACCTCGTCTAACAGGACCTTTTCCCTTCAATCTATTTAAATATCGGTCATATGAATTGTGTTTAATATCCACTCCACTTCCTCCAGGCGATAAAGCTCCAGGTCTTAGACGAGTAATTGTTCTTCTAGTGCTGCTTGCACCATAAGTAGAACCTGATCCAGAAATCACTGTTTGAACATGTGGATCTTTGCGATCGCTCATTTGGTTCCAGTTGACACCAGGACTAACCGCATATGTTGAGCCAGAATTATCTACTAAATTATATATTATATTTGGTCGTTGATAGACATTTAATGCACCTAAATTCATTGTATAGAGGGATGATTTAACTCTTACAGTGTTTTGTATTATTTTTTGTCGTTGATATTGAGTAGCAGGATCGTTTCCATTTAAATTTTGATTAAAAGAGCGACAACTGCCGTTTACAGAACATGGGCTTAAATTATTATCTATATTTAACACAGCTGTTGACATTTATATAATCTATTATTATTCTTTTTTTCTTTCTTCTTCTTTTCTTTTCTTCTCTTTTCTTTTCTTTATAAAATTGAAATTTATTATTATTATAAAGATGGTTTTATTATAAGAAATGCTATCTGTCAAAAATGCTTATTCATGTCAGTTATGTAAAAAAGAATATACTAGAAAAAGTTCGCTTGATAAACATAAGGTCTTGTGTGAATTCAAGACTAAAACTAAGTTGGATCTACAAGTTGAGGTGGAAGAAGCGACCGATAACCCAACTTATGAGCAGCTTGTGAAAATTGTGCAGGAATTATCTATAAAATATGTCAAGATGGAAGAGAAGGTTACTGAAATGCAGCAATATATTGATAGGAAAAAGAAGAAAGTTGATGTTATTTCGTGGCTAAATGCACATATTAGTCCAACAGTTGGATTTCTGGAGTGGATCAATATAGTCGTAATTGTTGAACCGCATCACTTTCTACGATTGTTAAGACCTGAAATCAACATTTATGAGTGCTTACAAGAAGTATTTGAATACAATTTTAAGAAAGCTGATTTCATTTGTCCTTTAAAATGTTTTACACAAAAAAATGGTGTATTTTATATTTGTGATAATCAAGTGTTAGCAAGCTCTTGGCGAGAGATGGATCAAAAAGAATTTGTTTTATTTCTTAAACAAGTGCATAACAAACTATTAGGAAGGCTTAGCGAATGGCGAAAAGAGAATTATAAATTGTTTAGAGATGATGATAAAGTGTCGGATCAATTTAATAAGGCAGTCATTAAATTGATGAATGTTAGTTTTGGACAAGATGCAAATATGAGTAGAATAAAGAATTGTCTGTTCCACTATTTGAAGGTAGATTTAGATTGCTTGGTTTAACAGTTGGATTTTATATTACTTTACATTAAATATAAAATTATTTTTTTCATATTTATTAATATATAATAAATATATGAAAGGTGGGGCAATAACTATAGATCCTAGAATTATTAAAGATCCTACAAATTTAACTGAATTGCCAGAACTTCTATTTAATCATTTTATAGAAAAATCTGATATATCATTTTTAACTACAGGAGGATTTGGAATTATATTGAAGCTAACATTGCACGTCGGTAATAGATCTCCTTATGTATCATTTGATTGTGATAATTTTGCAAGACCTGTTATGACTCTTATAGTCAAAATATCATTATCATTATTACAAGATAGTGAAAATGTCCATTATACTTATGGAAATAATAATACAAAAATTGATTTTGTTAAACAAGCTGAATTTCAAAAAGAAATCAATATTCAAAAAGATATTGTAGAGAAAACTTTAAAATATTTAAACCCAATTTCTCCGTGTATTGTTTTTTCTAGTGTAAATTATGTTAATTCAAAAATTATTGACTTATCATTATTTAGGTTTTTTAAAAGTGTTTATCTACCAAATAAAATAAAACCAGAAATATCATCCTTTAATCCTGAAACAGTAATATATAGTATAATTGCAATGGAAAGTATGGAAAATATGTATTCAGTATATTCTTTATTCGGACTACACAATCAACATTTTTATCCTATATATAGAAATGATAATAAGCATGACCCAAATGAGCATATGATGACATTTAATAATGATCCAATAAAACAACTATATATAGCTAATTATGTGTATAAATTAATACAATTAGCACTAATAGGATACGTTCATGGAGATTTTCATATAGGAAATGTATTAATAAATACACCTGGCAATAGCACAGTTTTAATAGATTTTGGTAGAGCTGAAAAAATAACACCTGAACAAAAAAATAATGTAGATGTGTTATTTAATCTTTTTATTAACATAAAAAATTTAGAAACCTTACAATCTCTAATAGATTATATTTTTAATTTAAATCATCCTATATTTCAAAAAGAAATTGGTGACGATATTCTTTCAAATCCCGATGTTAATCCGAATAGTGCGCATTATATTTATGCTGATAAAGAACTATCGGAAACTGTTGAAAAAACTTACGGCTGGTTTAAAAATCCTGATATTTTACAAAAAATTTTAGGAAATATTTTAAATATATACAATCATGTAACTAATTTAGATCGTATTATATACACTAAATCAGTTGAATTATTGAATTCAACTGGCATTTCTTCTAATACATCTCAAATAGAGTTTTCGTCATCTACTGATTTTTTAAAAACACTACTTACAGTATGTGCTCAAAAAGATAATAATATATTTAAAGACACAGTTGACACCGAAAGACAACGATTAGAAGAAGCAGAAAGACAAAGACTAATTGAAGCAGAACAACAAAGACTAATTGAAGCAGAAACAGAACAACAAAGACTAATTGAAGCAGAAACAGAAAGACAAAGACAAATACAATTTCATTTAGTTGTTGATCAAACTGCAAGACATCATATAATAAATCCTCCGACAATTGTTAGTTTTAATCTTGAGGTATTAGAGCAAATAGCTCATTTGTATAATTTATCACAATTAAAATTATTTCAAGAAATAAAAAGATTATTGATCTTAACAAATAATGATATAACAGATGACATAAGAAATTTAATATATACAATTGGATATTTACAAAAATATTCTGGTCAAAGACCAGACTTTGGCGGCGCTGTGCCTGCATTAACAACTGAATATAGTTTAAATCAATTAACACAACAATCAAAAAAAGATCCAAATAAAAACGATAATAACAAAAAAATACAGGCTACAATTTCTAAAATTAAACAAATACAGACAGACATGGCCAAAATATTTGCAGAATGGCGTGACACAATATATGATATATACACAAATCCTAATAAAGAAGAAAGGGACGCATATTATCAAGAACAAACACCATTTACTATTTTAACTCATCTAATGGTATGTAGTGGATTATTTGGGCCTTTAAAAGAAGGCAGCATGTATATTGATGTTAAAGAAGAAGAAAATAAAGATTTATATGATAAACTAAATTCAATTGCAGCAGCATTTGTGACAATGAATAATGGATATTTATCAATGTCAAATGTAAAAATGCAACTAATGATTGAGGATGCACAAAAGGCTACAATAACCGTTGATGTTAATAAAAAAATAGAGATAGAAGGACCTACAGTAAAAGTTACTCAAAATAGTGATCCTGACAAACTTTTAACTGAAACTACGGTTGTTCGCAGAGAAGAAATAGCTGCATTCGGAGGTAATCCTAAACGCTCAAGAAAAAGGAGGAGAAGAAGACATAGCAAAAAACAAAAAAAATGTTGTAGAAGAAAATCAAACAAAAGATTTTATTCTAAAAAAAGCACAAAAAAATGTAGAAAATATCCTTAAACGCTAATAAAACTTGGTTGCATTGCAATTCCACAAATTCCAGCATCATTATTACTGTCACTTCTTAAAATACGCACATAACCTTGCTCTCCCCACGTTGCAGACCAGCTATTTTTTACATTCCAATATTTTTGCCCATTATCAATGCCATAACCTGTAATTAGGATGCCATGATCTAGTTCTGTATAACATGTCGCAGAATCCAGAATGCCACTAGTATATGACTGAAAATAACGAGTATCCGCTGATATAGCAACAGACACTGGGCCTAAAGCAACAGCGTTTAGCAAAGAGATTTGATCATTGGGTTTCACATCAGAGCAACTGCTGAAATGTGCAACTGGTGAGCATAATGTGCACTTGCCATCTTGTGCGGTATAAGGATATGACGCTGAAGAGCATTGACCATTCGCAATCAAATATTTATCCCCACCTTCCATTTGACCTCCATTGCATCCATGTGATCCGTATGCAACGCCGGTCGCACAATCCACTAGCTGTTGCTCAGATAAATCAATGAGTTTGCCGGCTGAAATCGCCCAAGCTCCTTCAGAGGCACCAGTAGAAGAAAATGTCCAACAAGAGCCGCACTGTCCCTGATCCTTAACAGAAGTTACAGCGTTCTTTTGTCGCCAGTCCAAAGAGACGGGATTAACGGCGGAACTTGAAGTATAAGTCTTGCAACCGTATGATCCAACTGTAGAGCCCTTGTACCCTGAATTAATATATAAAGCTTTGAATTCCTTGGGAGAAAGATCAGAGAATTGATTTACACCGAGAGTGAAATTCTGATTTAGGATAGCATTGTGCTCTACAATAGAACGCATATTAGAACGAAAAATATGAAAACGAGTTTCAAGATCTTCTTCTGAAGCATAAACCTTGCTAAAACGTTTTTGCCATATGAAAAAATCATTCCACGGATTAGGTTCATTTCTAAGATTTGTAGTTAAACTTGTTGCATTAATACTAGCAAATAAAAGAGTAGCCAAAAATAATGTCATCATTATATATTATACTAACAAAAAAGTCTTTAATATCTTTTCTAAGGACTAAAATAAAAAATAAAAAAGATAAAAGATAAAAGATAAAAGATAAAAGATAAAAGATAAAGATAAAAAGGAATATATTAAATAATAAATTTGTTAGTATTTAATATATGATTGACCTGTTTGATTTGTTTCATTATTTAGTAGGAATATTAATTGTATGTTTTTTAGTATGGGCTCTAATACAAGTGCATAATCATTTTAGTAAAAACAATATACCGCTGCCTAATCCAATTGCAATAAATAATACAGTTTAGAAACTAAGAATATTTATTTAAGAATTGTTCCACCGATAATATCTGTATTCCTATTTTTCTAGCCTCTTCTGCCTTACCAGTGTCATCATCCGCGGATTTAGCGACCACTAGAAATGTATTTTTACTTACACTTGACCCCTGTATCGCACCCGAATTCTTCAAAATTTCCAGAACATTTTTGTCACGTGTTCCAGTCAGAACTACCGTTTTCTTAAACAATGGATTTGTTAGATCTGCGATAACTGATTCTACTTTTGTTAAGTCCAACTTATATTCTAGCCCAGCTTCTTTTAAAAACTCCTTGAATTCTCCGATTTTAGAGACGAATGTAGACGCCGTTTTTTCTGCCATTCCTTTAATCGCTGTTACTGCAGCGACTTTCTGTCCTATTGTTTTTGACGAGACCATAATATCAGGCAACTCATCTAAAATCAGTTCTAATTTTTTATCACTAAAACCGCGGCCAAAGATGTTAGATGCGGCCATCAGACTTGTAAGAGATGCTTCCAGTAGTTTCTCTTGTATTCCAGTGTGCAATTTTGTAGCCATTTTGTCTTTAAACCCGTCCACTTTTAAGAAATCTTCTTTTGACATTCGTATTATTTTAGGAACCGTATTATAACCAGTCTCAATAATTCTTGCAACGTTGCCACCGCCAAGACCATCTACCTCAATGCCTTTAAAGAATCCCGTAATATTTTTCTCTATTACTACAGGATCCTCATTAATATTTAGCAACATGATATCAACCTTTGTGTCGTTCCATTTGTAAGGCACATCAGGCATCTTCGCCTGGGGCGCAGGAACAATAATAGATTTAATATGAGGAATAACATCGCCGCTGCGAATAAGCTCAATAGTTGATCCGATTCCAACATTATTATCTTTAATAAAGGCACCATTAAATCCAGTAGCATATTCTATTTTGACGCCGCCTAGCCAAAGCGGTTCAATTTGGACACGTGGCTTCAAGTAGCCATCTTTGCTGGGCGTCCAAATAACATCTGTAACAATAGCTTCAGCGATTTGATCAGATAGCACCATTTTGAATGCAAATGCGTGTTCGGGATTGCCTTTAATACGCGGCACATGTGCATCATTTGTAACAATTACGCCATCAATTTCGTAGGCATAGTTCGCTCGCCAGTTAACTAACAAATTGGAGAGCAGTTCATTGGAAAGGTTGTTAGGAACAAGATTAGAAAGAACACATTTAAACCCTAATGTTTTTAAAAGTGCCATTTGTTCACTAGGTTTTAGCACCGGTTTAATAACTTCATAGGCGACGAATTCTAAATCATTGACTGCATCAATAATGGTCTTACAGTTAATGACCCCAGCAACCATATTTCGGATATTGGCAAATTTGGCAGCGTATTTATTAAGAAATGTTTGTTTGGACATGATAAATTCACCTCTTACAACTAGATCTTCTTGACAAGACGGAAGTTTTAAATAAGGGATTAGATGACTAACGTCTTGACCCACCGTGCCATTGCCACGTGTAAACAAATTACTGATATTGCTACTACTACTGCCGTTATATCCTTTTTTGAAATAATATAGACCTGAAACGCCGTCTAATTTACATGATAAAACGTAAGGTCCTGTAAATTTCTGGCACCAAGTAGTGAGTGCATTTGTATCCGGTTTAATTTTATCCATGGAAGCCATTTCATAAGGTAGCACGACCTTGTTGCGTTCAACTTCGGATCCAATCTCTTTTGTTACAATGTTTTCAGGATATTTTTTATCAATAAAATTTTTAATAATATCAAATTGATTATCAGTTAAAATAGGATGGTTATTATAATACTGATTTGACGCATACTGGAGCATATTTGTTAGATCTTCTAATCCAAGAGTTGCCAAAAATCCACCGCCTTTTTTTGAGAAATCTTTAATATTATCGTATATATCTGGTTCAATAACATCAAATACAATTTCTGGTTTGATTTTAATTGGGTTGTTTTTTACTTCGCTTACTACAAGTTCGCTTACTACAAGTTCGCTTAAAACCTTTTTTTTTCGCGTTATATTCATTTTTGGTTTTTTTACTGCGACCTCTATCTCTATCTCTATTTCTGATAAATCCATGTTATTGGCAGTAGCAGTAGTAGCAGATTGTCTCTCTATAGGCGTCTTATAAGGCATTTTCAGAAAATCAAATATGGATTGCTCTGTAAGAAATTGATTTAACACTTTTTCACCCTTCTTCTTATCAGCAGTTAAATGATGTATGCTGTGCTCATTGAACGTATAACCTTGATCTAGCGCATTTTGCCTCATAACTGTATTGAAACCTTTTGAACCAGTAAAGTATAATAGTGCAAATGCGTACTCATCTAGCGGTGCATATAAGAAATCAATTCGGCGAGCTAAACCGTTAGGCAATTTAGCAATCACTAGGGTTTTTGACGGTCCTCTTGACAATACATGTAAAATTATGCCCCTTTTTATAAGTTCATCAATAAATGCACTGTATCCTAGTCCAGTGATAATTATATCAATATCGCCTGAGTCTAGAGCACCTCTTCTGTATGAGCCAACTATTTCAAAGGCGTCTGACTTGTTAGAAGCCTTATAATTATTAAACAGATGAGTAAATAATGTTTTATATTCCTCTATTTCCGCACGGGGAATACGTGTTAAAATGTCTTCATAAAATTGAAGACCAATCTTTTGAACATCGTTGAGCAGCTCATCTTGCCTTAAACGTAAATCCGCGATTGTTTTAATTCCTGCTTTTACTAGATCTTCCGCTTTTTTGGGACCGATACCATAGACATCCGTTAAAATATTAATTGGATTAGTTTTCTCTTGCTCTAAAATTCGCAAAGTTCCTGTCTCAACATATTCTTTTAACTTTTCCATTATTGTTGGACCAATTCCTGGTAAGCCTGCTAATTGATCTAGCGAAACAATGGCACTGGGATATTTTAAAATAGTATCTAATGCCTTTTGATATGCTTTTGCACGAAATGGTTCTCCATGCTTAGACATTATGCTGCTAAGTTTGTCTAGAACATTGGAAAACTCTTCGTTGTAACGTTTATTTAATGTTGTCATTGTATATATTGTGATTGATATCTTTAAATATATTTATTTTATTTTATTTTCAATTATTTATTTATTTATTTATTTATTTATAAAATTTTATCTATTTGAAAAATTAAATAACTTATTCATATTTCCTCCGGATGAATACGATGAAAAATTAATATTTGATGTTGGCATTATTAATTTGGTTGATTTAATTTGTTTTATCTTTTGTTTCTGTATAAGATCGTGTATCATCATATTTCTATATTCTAAAAATGTTTTTGGAATTCTTGGTCCTTCAACCGCATTTTGCATTTCATTGCTGAAATATTTATTATAGATATAACTATTTTGTTGTCCATGAGCATGGTTTATCTCTTGTCCATGAGAATGATTTATCTCTTGTCCAATTTGTTTTTTGATTTGTTCTTGCACTTTTAATGGCTGATTGTCTAACAAATGTAATTGACCGCCAGAAACAAACATTCCCATTTTTGATAAAATATCGTCATATGATACTTGTGGTTTCTTTTCAGGTACATGTGGTCTAACCATTTTTTTAAGGACTGATTTATTTGGGACATGTGTATTTGTTGCAGTTGGTTCATTTATATTACTGTTGAAACGAACTCTATTATCTTTTTTCACAATTTTAATCGGGTTATTTTCTGGAATTTGATCATACATATTATCATTTAATTCAGAAATATTCAATTCCATTATAACAAAAAACAATATTTTTTATTGGCGGATATACTTAATAATCTTGGTTTAGTATATATGTCTAAAACGATGAAAACAAAATCTAAAAAGAATAAACATATTCCTAAACTGAAAAAGGAGAGAATAACTAAAAAACGAATGACTAAAAAACGAATGAAAAAAACAAATAATATTAATATTGCTAACACAGGATCAACTAAAATACTTTTTACTGAAGGCAATCAATCTCCTAAAAAAACTGTATTTGAATGGAGTGGAAACTATGATGGTAAAAATGCGAAAATTCACATGGATTTAGATATTGATGGTAAAAAAACGAAAACGGATCTTAAATTAAGCAATCAAGATCTAATGAATATAATTGGATCTACTAATGTTGTTGATAGTCCGATTGATCAACGGTTACAAATGCTAGACGAAGATCTAAGTAATGTGTATCCTAGTAAACCAGTATTTATTGATACTGGAGACATGCCTGAAGAAATATTTGAAGAACCTAAAATTATTATTATTTCTAATTCTAAAGGCAAAAACAGCATTAAATATTAATTGGATTTATTAATTGAATTTATTATAATTATTTATTATAATAATGTCAACATTTAGAAGATACGGTGGATTAAATTATTCGTCTACTAACAATATAACACGCAGTTTTATTTCAAATAGTGATCAAATGAATATTAATAATTTTTCTGGTCAAGAAAATACGAAGGAAACATTTAAAAGTCATATTGATTTAAGTGGTAATTCTATTTTACACACTCAAAGTATTTATTTTCAAGATGGGACTTCAATGTCAACTGCCGGTAATAAGGGATCTCAGGGTAATCCGGGTCCTCAAGGACCTCAAGGAGCTACAGGAGCTACAGGGGCTCGAGGAGCGGGTGATCCGGGACCTCAGGGACCTCAAGGTGATAAAGGTGCTCAAGGAAATACAGGTGCTACAGGTGCTACAGGGGCTCAAGGACCTCAAGGTAATACAGGTGCTACAGGTGCTACAGGACCTCAAGGTAATACAGGTGCTACAGGGGCTACAGGGGCTACAGGGGCTACAGGGGCTACAGGTGCTCAAGGATCAGGTATTAGTTATTGGACTAAAGGTTCGTCAAATTATATATATAATAACAATGTTGAAGGTGTGTCAATAAATAGTTTACAAACATGTAATGCAAACAATCCAAGACCCATTTTTAATATATATACAGGATCATCAAGCTTATATTCTCATAGTACTGTATATTTTGATAACAATGCCGAATTTGGATTGATTGATAGTTCAGATTCCAAAAACAAATGGTATATATCAGGATTAGGTGAAGCTACGTTTTTTTCAGTAAATACAACATCAGATTATCGTATCAAAGAAAATATCAAATTGTTACAACTAAATGAATACAGTGTAGACAATTTGAAGCCAATAGTTTATGACATAAAAGACAGCAAACAAACAAATATTGGGTTTTTGGCTCATGAAGTGCAAGAATATTTTCCATTTCTAGTATCAGGTGTAAAAGACGGTCCAAAAATTCAGTCTATTAATTATTCTGGGTTAATCGCTCTTTTAACAAAAGAAATTCAAGAACTTAAAAAGCGTGTTTCTCAATTAGAAAAAAATTGAATTAAATAAGTAGTTAAAGAGATGATGATATTACTATTAACAACCAAAATGTCTAATACAAATAAATCTGTTCTCGCTCTAAGAAATCCTCATTTGAGAGACCAAAGTATAAAATTTTATCAGCAAGGACATCGCTATGAAATAACGACTGATCCTAAAAAAAGATACACCTCTGTCACCACTCTTGTTCACAGTCAGTTTCCAAAATTTGATGCTGATGCGATAATTGCAAAAATCATGAAAAGCAAGGGCTGGGTTCCTGGTCACAAATACTGGGGTTTAACAGCAGAGGAAATCAAGGCATCATGGAATTCAAATGGTTCAGCTGCGGCCTGTTCAGGAACAAGTTTGCATGAGAAAATAGAAACATTTATGAATGAAGATCATATTAAATTTGAGTATACTCACAAGGAATTGCTGCAAGAATACAATATTCTGCAAAAATATGATCATGAAGACAGAGGTGTTGAATGGGATATGTTTCTGAGTTTTATTAGAGATCATCCTGATTTGAAGCCATATCGCACTGAATGGATGATTTATCATGAAGATGCGAAGATCGCTGGATCTGTAGATATGATTTACGAGAACCCTGACGGCACACTGGAAATCTATGACTGGAAGAGATGTAAAGATATAACAAAGGTTAACGGTTGGAATGAAACCGCAACAAATTCGCTAATTAGTCATTTGCCGGCGACGAATTTCTGGCAATATTCGCTGCAATTGAATACATATAAGAAAATTATAGAAGACAAATATGGCAAAACAGTGACTAAATTGTGCCTAGTTAGAATACATCCGGATGCCCAAGAATATGAACTGCTAGAAGTGCCATTTCTAGACAAGGAAGTGAGTGATTTATTTGGAGAACGACAATTATAATAAATTAGAAAAAAGACTTAGAGTGTAATCAATATTATAATCCATATTATGCATAATATGGATTATCAAATACATGTAAATTTGCCTTATTCGCACTTAGGGTTACTTTTTTTATTTTATTATGTTTTATTTCATACTAGCTTGCCTAGACAAGGAGCACATTTTTTTCGCAGTTTATCTCAAAATAAAGTGAATGAAGAATCAGAGGGAGAATCAGATGAAGAATCAGATGAAGAAGAAGATCTAAAAGTAGTAGAAGAACTAAAGTTTGAAGACAAGTATTTGACTTCCTTTAAGTCCTTTTCAAATGCTTATTTTTTCACTGAAGAGGAATTGTTAGAAAAGGTCGTCAAAAGGAAGCAATTAGTATCAGAGTATAACACCAGTTACATAGCGGATTTAGATAATTTAACTGTTTTGCTTTTACAAACCGCCTATATAGTTGATCTTTTAAAAACCGATAATTTAGAAGACGCACAAATACATAAGGAATTAATCAAATATTTTGAGTTGGATTTGGATTTGGATTTGGATTTGGATTTGGATTTTGATGAGCTTATAAATGACTTAAAAAATGATCATAACAGATTTACAAGCGAACTTAATAATTTACTGGAAAGCACTATTTCTGAAACGGAATTTGATGACAAATCGTTACAATATGTTTTAGATAAAAAACTGGATGGATTTATTAATAATTATATTTTAGAATATACGCCTTTAGGAAATGTTTATATGAGATATAATAATTTTAAGAAATCATTTGAGTATTTCAGTAACAATACTATTCCATATAGATATTTGGAGGCAATTGGACGAAAATATGTCATGACTTTTAGATGCAAAGCATTATTTGTTGATTTGGAAGAGGAATTGAAAAAGGCGTCTGAAAAAGAACAAGATAAAAAAGCGTCTGATAAAGATGTAGTTGTTAGCAAATTTAAACGATATAACAAGGATTTGAAAATTGCTAAAAATATGTCTAGTAGACCAGGACAAAATAATAGAGAATTAATAAGTAAGGCTAATTTGCCAGTTCTTAGCACAACTGGTGAGAAACAATTGTTTAAAGAAAATGCAAATAGATATACATGGGAGGGCAGATTAGCTAATTTTTCTATTCTTAAAAAGGTTGATAGAAAGATCGTAGATAAAAATTACGCATTGTCTTTTGCTGATTTTAAGCAAATGTCGCAAATTAAAAAATAATTATATTATAATTATGATTAAGAATAATATAAAATATAGAATGAAGGGTGGAGTTTCTGTATTACCCCCTGATCATCTAAATATGATGAGGAGATTTGATGCAGCAACTTATTCGACAGATATAGGTAAAGATGCTCTAACAAATGCGACAGATCAAGCTTCAAAAGAGGCTAAAAATGCAGCAACTAATGTGGCAGATCTAGGTAATGATTCTCTAACAAATGCGACAGATCTAGGTAATGATGCTCTAACAAATGTGGCAAAACAGGGTTTAACTGCTGCTGCTAATAGTCCATATGGTGTTGCAGCGACTGCTGCTGCGACTACTATTGGCACTCCTGATGCTGCTTCTCTTATTAATAATGGTGTTACTGCTTCTAATACTCTTGTTAATAATGGTGTTACTGCTTCTAATACTCTTATTAATAATGATGTTACAGCTTCTAATGGTCCTACTGTTACTAATTCTAATCCTGAATCAATAAATGATCGCGCACTAAAAAAGGAGGATGATACTTTAACAGCAGAAGCAGAAGCAGCGGCTAGTCCAGCAGGTCAGAATTTGTTTGCAGAAACTGCAGCTACAGCAATTACAGGTCCTACTTTGGTCGCTGCAGAAGCTGCATTTGCAGTGGGGAAAAGTATTAAACGAAAATGGGAACATCTTGCTTTAGAAAGTATTCAACAAGCTGCTGAATTTAAAGTAAAATCGGACCGTACATTAACAGATGCTGAAGCCGCAATGAATGAGAAATTAGATGAAGCTGCATTTATAGAACATCTAAAAACTAATCCTGGAGATACAAAAGAAAATTATTTGGCCGCCAAAGAAGCAAAAGAAGCAAAAGAAGCAGAAAAAGAAGCAAAAAAAGCAAAAGAAGCGGCAAACAAATGTAATTGTGATAGTGATAGTGATAGTGATAGTGATAGTGATAGTGATAGTGATAGTAAAAAAAAGAAAAGGAAAACTTGGTTTGGGGGTGGTGGTGGAAAACTTAATTTAAATCAGATCCAAAAGGGTGGCAGACTTTCAGCAAGACGCACAAAAAAAAGTATAAAAGAGTTTTTAAATTCATCTGTAACATCGTCTCATATATTGAAAATTATTAATAAGCAAGTCGTTAATAAAAGAAAGACAAAGGTTAAGAGAAAAATAATATCTAAAAGATTATCTAGAAAGAGAGTTGGAGCTAGAAAGGTGTAAAATGTAATGAATATAATATGTGTAAAATATATTATGTTCCAAGAAATTCGTAACTATTTTTTTGGATCAAATTTAGAAGGTGGGTCAAAAACTGGATTTACATTAGAAGAAAAGAAGGCAATTGCAAAAAAACTCAAAAATACAACGGATGAAGAAGCTATCAAGGATTACGAACATCTAAAGATAATGGATCTAACAAAAATATCAAATGAAACTAGAATAGGTAACAAATTCGTTGACCATTTCACCTTTTTACAGCGATTGGAAACCATAGGCATTAAAGGCATGAATTATTTTGACTTTGTACAGAACACTGAATATCATAAGAAGAAATATATTAAGAATTTGTTAGATTATCAAAAAGGCGAGGATAAATATGTTGCTTTATATCGCGTTTTCAAATTACATTGTGGTTCTATTGGTCTATTTAAGCCGCTAACTGCGATGGAGATATATAGTAGATTTAAGCCGCGATCTGTGCTGGATTTTTGCATGGGTTGGGGCGGCCGATTAGTTGGAGCATGTGCTCTAGATGTGCCTAATTATATTGGAATTGATTCGAATAAAAGTTTAAAAGAACCTTATTTAAAAATGGTTAAGCAGCTGAAACAGCAAAAAACAAAAACAAAGATAAAATTAATGTTTAAAGATGCATTAAAGGTTGATTATTCAAAATTAGATTATGATATGGTCTTAACGTCACCTCCGTATTATAATGTGGAACTGTATGAAAAAATGGAATCTAGAACAGAAGAAGAATGGAACCAAGATTTTTATATTCCGATCTTTTCGGAAACTTATAAGCATTTGAAAAAAGGAGGACATTATGCAGTAAATGTGCCTCAAAAAATATATGAAAATGTTTGCATTGAATTATTTGGACAAGCGGACATAAAAATACCATTGAAGAAAAAAATGCATCCGAAGAACAAGCTAACAAAAAAAGGATATGGAGAATTTATTTATGTTTGGATAAAGAACTAGTAAAACGCTAGAATTTATTTGTTAGCTTTTATCCAGTCGCAAAAACCGTTGCTTTTTACTAAATTAAAAGACGAACCTAGATGTTCTTTGGCAATATTATACGCTTTTTTCTCAATTGCATCTAATTGACACAGATACTGGACGATATTTACTTTCAATTCTGGATCTAAACTCTCAAAATTGTCGGGTAATGTGGCAGATTGTTCAAGTTGATTCATGATTTCTGTAATAATAGATAATAATACATTGATTTTATATCAAAATATAAAATCAATTTTTTCTTTATGTTTATCTCTTTACGTTTCTCTTTAAGTTATTTCATATAAACTATATTGGGCTGATTTGCTCCAAAATAGGTGGCAGAACATACAATTTGTTTTCCAGGCGTCAACTTTACGGCACTTTGGTTCATCATATTTGTTAGTTGTGTATCTATTTGATATCCATTTGATGTTAAAAAGGAATATAAATCAGGAATTTCATTTGGTGTCATTAAATCATTCTTGCATTTGTTATTGCTATTGCTATTGCTATTGCTATTGCTATTGCTATTGCTATTGCATTTATTGCTAAATGTTCCATTTAAAAAAGGATTTGTTATCACTAGACCGCAACCATCGTGACCGTTATAAATTCTGCCTTCTCTATACAAGCGAGGCAACTGTATTTTTCTAATAAATGTGCTTAAAGGACCGTCTGGAACAACATTCACTAACAAAATGTTTTGATATTGTTGACAATATTGATCATAATAAGGGTTACTAGTGACAGTAAATGTTCTTGGAAAAGACATTAATGTATTATATTATTATTATTTATTTCACTATTAAATCATCTAACAAATTAAATTCTTCTTTTGTTAGTCTAATTGTTTTTAACAGGGCAAAAATATTGGTATGACTAGGTTCATCTAGAACATAAATATCAATAACTCTTGCTTCATATAGTTCAATGATAGATATAATAGTATCATAAGTAGGACCATTTGTAATTGAATATATTTTATCATAACTTTGGACTTTTTGCAACTTATGTTTTATATCATTGTATTTTTTTGTATTTGCGTTTCTTTCTAATGTGATTAGGTCGTTAATTCTTTGCTCTTCAGCTAATTCAAATTCTTTTATACTTAGTTTCATAATTCTGTCAAAGTCATCATTATCATCATTTGTATAACGCATATCATTTATTAATGTTTCTGTAATTACTGGGTCTGGTGCTCTGATTTCATGATCATCATCAAATGTTATATCATTTAGGTTTATATTGGTTTGCATAAATATATAATATCAATTATTATCTTTATTTTGATTTCATATATTATAAACAAAAAAATTGAAATAAAATACTTAATAATGGTTTAAGTATTATCATTAAACTATTAATCTAAAGATGACTACGAATTCCGAAATGAACGAATTAATTGAATTTACTGAATTAAATAATATCATTAGAATTGAAGAAAATTCTAATGATAATGCTCTTGTTTTAGAAGAACGAACAAATGCAGAAATTAACATTCATATTTTCCGCTTTAAATTCACAGAACAATTTATGATAGATCTGAATAAATTTGCAAAAATTCATCAATATGATCATAGAAAAGATTTCAAAGAGGCTTGGCTAATATGGCTAGAAGAAAATAATGATATTATTCAAGAAGAAGTTGATCGCCTAAATGACCTAGGATATGATGGCGATATTTTAGACAAAATGTTCAAGAGTGCCAGATATTATTTCAGAAAGAAAAGCCCTATTAAAGCTGAGCCAAAGGCAAGAAGACAATATATTTCAGTCAATCATACTCTATTAGATGCCATGGACGTACATATTAAATCAACTATTAGAGGTGAAAGTTATCAACCGAAAAGCGGATTTGTGTCCTTTTGTCACGACAATGAGACCCTTATAAAGGACACTATTGTAAACATTATTAATCAGGGAGTAAATGATGGTGAATTAATCCAATTAAAGTTGAAGAAAACATACAAAAACAGATATTTTATGCTAATTAGTAAATAAAAATAGCTGTCAATATATCATTATTAACCAATGCTTTCTTCTACAATCTTTTTTTTCCTTGATATAAATAATGATAAACTAACAAAAGAAGCAAAGGCAAAAGATGAGCATTTACATCACATTGTTAAAACTAGTTTTTTTGTGTTAAATGAATTGTCTATTGCAGACAAAATACACAATATAAATGACAGAGGTCAGTTTTATATTTTTGACATGGCTGAGTCTCTAAGGATCGCCGAACCCAGTAATTTATTATATGATGCAAGTATCCTTTTAACAAAAGATAAAGTAACAAAAGATAAAGAATTATTGCTGACTTTTGAGAAATGTGACTTAATGTATTTAGATTTGTATTTAAAGGCTTTAAGCTGTTCTAAAAAGTATATTAAACAATTGATTGAGTTCTATAGGCATCTTTTGCAGTCAATTGATTTGTTAGTTAGTCACCATTTAGTGCATAATAATATAAACTTTAATACAATTGCCATTAAATTAGAGTCCGATAAACCAGTTCTAACAAATTTCACACATACCGTTGACCCTTATAATAAAGCCTTTAACTGGTCACAGTATTTTCTTCTAAAAAAGATGACCTCTAGTTGTCCTGTTGAATTTTACCTGTTACAATATCAACTAACTAACAAACTTGATAATTTATCTCTTTATAATGTTGAAACCGTTTTAAAACAGTTTATAAAAGACCATGACATTTTAAATTCTTTTTCTACAACAATGCTCTTGTCAGATGGTCACAAATATTTCAAGAAATTTGCAAACAAAAGTTTTAACGAAAATTTGGAAGAGGCACTAAAGTATGCTTCTACGTGGGATAATTACGCCTTAAGTATTGTTTATTTGGAGATTTTAATCGGTCTACATCAGACTTTAAATGTTGCAAATGCAAATGCGAGTAACAAATTCATAATATCTTTTATGAAGTTGTTAGTTGAGAATATTAGTTTGGATCCTTCTAAACGATCTTTACCAGATGCAACTTTGATTGTATTTAAAGACATGCTGGAAACGATTTTGATCTGCGATTTTAAAGAGTTGTTAGAAGCTTGCGAT
>TBL_comb47_HYPODRAFT_10002952_pt1 | contig 20541 bp, 13 predicted proteins | sample TroBogypolimnion_40_FD_10682 | JGI IMG/M metagenome (IMG submission 10682) | reverse complement strand
CCCGACGACGGTTAGCCTCGCGGCCGTCGGTCGCTCGCCCTTGACCTACCAGTGGGCGTTGAATGGCGAAACCATCCCCGCCGCTACCGCGGCCAGTTATGCCATCCCGAGTGCCACCTATGCGAACGCGGGCGCCTACCAGGCCGTCGTAGCCAACGCCGCCGGCAGCGCCACCAGCTCGGTGGCCACGGTTGTCGTGCGACCAACGCCGGTCTTCTGCAATCTGACCAATGACCTGGTCTTGCACCTCAAGTTCGATGGCGATTACACGGACAGCTCCGGCCGAGGGAACGATGCCTACGCCCTGGGCTTCCCCACGCTCGTCGCCGGCAAATTCGGCCAGGCGGTCCACCTCAGCTCAACCACGGCCACCACTAGCTACAACTTCCTGACCGTGAACGACCCCAACGGTGACCTGCTGTTTGATGTCACCAACAGCTTCACGGTGTCCTTTTGGGTGTCCTACAATGACCGCTTCAATGATCTGCCCATTATCGGGAATGCCGTCAACTCGACCTACCAGTTGGGCTGGGTGTTCACCGACGAGGGCGGCCAGATTGAGTATTCGCTCGTGAGCACCGCCAACAGCGGTGCGTACGTGGCGGATCCCGTCGCGGGCAGCCCGGTGATCGGCGACGGTGCCTGGCACAACGTGGTGGGCGTCGTTGACCGCGATCTGCAGGTGTCCTCGGTCTACGTGGACGGCGCGTTTGCCGGGAGTTGGCCGATAGCCGGTTTGGGCACGCTCATTACCGGTAGCAGTCTGACCCTCGGCCAGGATCCAACCGGTAGCTACGGCGTTAACGGGAACTTCACCCTGGACGATGTCGGGATCTGGCGCCACGCGCTTACCCAGTCCCAAGCCGAGTCCATCTACGTGGTCGGGCAGAATCAGGCCAAGAGCTTCGACACTTCTGGGCCGGTAAAGATCGCCATTCAACGGTCGGTCAGTGGTGTTCTCCTGATCTGGCAGGCGGGCACGCTGCTGTCGGCCGATGCCCTTTCCGGGCCTTGGGCGCCGGTTTCCGGCGCCAGTGCGCCGACCTACCAGTTGACGCCAAGTGCCGGCAAGAAGTTCTATCGGGTCCAGATGTAAGCCTCTGACTCATTATCGGTAACCTGGGTTAAAGCCCAGGACGAGAACGACCGGGCGCAAGCCCGGTCGTTTCTCATTGCGCCGTAGCAGACCGGACCCCAGAGATTCAGCGGCGTTCGGGTGCTGGTTGCCCCTCACCCGCACGCTCTCCAGCCTGATACTTCGTCGAATACGCCCGACCTTTGGTGGCAGGCGAAGCGGTCTTCCCGATCGAGGCAGCCTTCCCAAGTACACCCTCTTCGAGAAAACCAAGGTCGAGAAGAAGCTGCCACCGAGGGCGTAAGCCCGAGTCGGGGCGTCTCCGTATATTCCAGCACGTAATCCGCCGTGAGCGGCTTGCCGTGTTTCCCGTGGCCTTCGATCCGGCCGGGGGCAATCGCATGCTCGCGCCGGATGCGGCTGCCCTCAACGACACCCCAGCCCGCCGCTTTCAGGGCGGGATCGATAGGCTCGGCTCGGGTCTCGGCTTCATTCATGGCTGATCCTCGCCACCCTCCAAGGCTTTCTTGATGTGGCGGTCAAAGTCGGACTCGAACAGGCGATCCTGCACCACCCGGTATTTCTCGAACTCGCTTTCGGCGAAGGCCTTGGCCACCTCCTGGCTCACCTGGCCCGGATGATCGAGAATGTCCCGCTCGTTGAACTGAAGGAACGCGTTCAGCTTGCCCGCCCAATCCTGCATCGTCATGGGGACACCCCGCTCGGCCTGGTCCTCGGCATAATCGAGATACATCGTCACGAACCGGTCGAGGGACTTCAATTCCTTCTCGGGGAGATAATTCTTCGCGACGACCACATCCGGCTTGAGGATCTTCCCGGGGGCGCCTTTTTCCAAGTGGTCAGGCCCATCTTCTCCTTCTTGCTGTCCGCCCGCTCGACGATCAACTCGGCGGCGGTGTGCCCATGAATGGCGAAGTGGAGCTGGTTTTGCACGGTGGCGTAAAAAGTCTTGGTGGTTTCCGCCTCCGGGTCGTAATCCAACGCCGTGGCATAGATGTCGGTGATCTTCTGGTAAAACCTGCGCTCGCTCGCCCGGATTTCCCGGATTTCGGTTAGTAGGTCTTCGAAATACGCCTTGTTGAACAGCGCACCGTTCTTCAACCGCTCCTTGTCGAGCACGTAGCCACGAATGGCGTAATCGCGCAGCACGCCGGTGGCCCACTGCCGGAACTGAACGGCGCGGGCCGAGTTCACTCGGAAACCGACGGCGATGATGGCGTCGAGGTTGTAAAAGTCGACGTTTCGGACAACTTCTCTGCTTCCCTCTTTTTGAACTGTTCGGAAATTCCGAATAGTTGCCCCCTGCGAGATCTCGCCCTGCGCAAAGAGGTTGGCCAAGTGCTCGTTGACCGTAGGAACCGTGACCTCGAATAGCGCCGCCATCAGTTTCTGCGTCAGCCACACCGTTTCCTCCGCCACGCGGACCTCGATGCCGCCCTCGCCCGCCTGCCGGGTGAAGATCAGAAACTCGGCGGTGCTGTTGCGGATTTGGAGTTTCTTTTCTTTGCCCATGGGAAACTCCTAAAGTTGCCCGTGAAGGCTTGGTTGAGCAACGACTTTTTCAAGGCCTCCAGCGCGGCGAGTTTGCGGGAGTAGGTAGCCGCGAGGCGGTATGCCCAGCCCCGAAGGGGCGCCCTAATCGAGCCCAGGGTAACGCCCTGATCCCCAGGCTGGTATAGCCCCGCTCTGTTGGAGAGGAAGGGTTCGATTCCGGGCGAAGGGCCTGGCGAATCAGGAGTCATGATCGGTTGCTGAAACCACAGACATCCAAGCCGACATCACGGGCGAAGACAAGCCGGTTTTGCAGGCGCCGCTCAACCTGCGGGACTTGAGGGTCCGGGCGAGCCAGCCCAAAGCTAAAGGTCTGGGTCGGGCTCAACTGTCCCCGCGGGACCGGAGGTGGCGTCTGCCGCCTGGCGTCGGCGGCCGCGAATTCAGCCGCTGTGGACCACGCGCTCGGGTTGGATCTCGCGCAAGTCGTTGACGGCCCAGTCGGGTTGGTGGGCCTGGAGTTGGTCGAGGGTGGCGCCGCCGGTGGCGACGGCGAGGACCCGGGCGCCGATGTGGCGCGCGCAACGGATGTCCAGTGGGGTGTCCCCGACGACCAGGACCTGGTCGTCGCGCAAGGTCTCGTTGAGCGCCTGGCACCCGCGTTGGCGAGCCATGCGGGCGATTTCGTTGCGGTCCTCGTGATCGTCGGCAAAACCGCCGGTGACAAAGTGGTCCCAGAGGCGCAAATGACGCAGCTTAATCTCGGCGCCCAGGCGGAGGTTGCCGGTGAGCAGGCCGAGCAGCGGCGGTCGTTCCAGGGCCTGGAGACCGCGGAGAAAATCCCAGACTCCGGTGCAGACCTCGGATCGGCTGGTCTGCATGAGGTGATCCAGCCAGAACACATAGCGGTCGAAGAAGCGGTCAAAATTCTCCTCGGTGGGTGGGATGGCGTGCCGGTTGAAGAATTCCCGCACCAGGCTCCGGTCGGTACGCCCGGCAAAGTTCGGGCTCTCGAAACCACCCGTAGCGTTAAACTCGGTGGCAAAGACCTGGGCGAAGGCGCGCATGCCCGCGCCACCGGTCCGGATGAGCGTGCCATCGATGTCAAACAGGACGAGCCTGACCATTGCCATTACTCCCAACCCTGCGGCCTACTTGCCGGCCGCTTTGGCCTCGAGGGCGGCGGTGCGCTTCTTTTCCTTCCATTCCCAGTACCAGGCGACCCAGATGGTAATTTCGTAGAGCGCTTGCAACGGTACCGCCATAAGGACCTGGGTGATGACCTCGGGGGTCGTCAAGACGGCGCCCAGGACCAGGTTGATGATGATGACGTAACGACGGGCCTTGGAGAGGATCGTGTAGTTGAGAATGCCGATCTTGACCAGCACCAGGATGATCACGGGCATTTCGAAGCCCAAACCCATGCCGAGCATGAATTTCGAGACGAAACCGATGTAGGTGTCCGCCTGCCACCACTGGACCGAAAAGCCCATCCACTCGGTGTAAATAACCGAGGCGCTCAGCGCGACGGGCAAGAGGGCAAAATAGCAAAACGACACGCCGGTGAGAAAGAGGGCGACGGCGTAAAACAAGCCGCGATAGACATATTTCCGCTCCTTGATCCTGAGGGCAGGAAACACGAAATTGGCGATAAAATAGAGGATAAAGGGCGACGCGAGGATGCTCCCGGCGTAGATGGCGACCTGCATGGCCACCATGAACGCGCCGGCCGGCGAATTTTGCACGATGGTCACCGAGAGCTTGGTGGCTTCCGAGGAATCCGAGTCTTCGCGCAGGCCGAGCACGAAGAGATTGGTATCTTCCTTCTGGCGGATGGGCTCGATATGGAAGGTGACAAACTGGTTGGTTCCGAAGTCGAAGATCTGGCGCTCGGCGGGAGGCAGTTTGAACACCCCGAGCCGGTTGGAACTGAACATGAAGGTGACGACCTGGGTGCTCTTGGGATAGTGAACGGAAGCCCGCTTTAGCGGGTATTCGAGGATGCTGACCACCTTGTCGCAAGCGACCAGGCACAGTAACACGGCCACGCCCAAGGCGACGATGCTCTTGATGAGCACCCAGCGGAGGTCCTCGAGGTGCTCAAGAAAGGACTTAACCGGGCCGCCTTCTTTGTCCTCGTCCCCGGGGGCGCCGGTACGCAATTCGTCGGTGTCTTCAGCCATGAGCGAGCAGTAACCCGAGGAAGCCTAGGCCTTCTGCTGCGTGGACTGCGGAACCGGGTCCCGCTGGGGGTCAAGGACGGTCTTGGGCGCATCGGTCACCTGATTTTGAACCGGGGCGACGCTCACCGGCGGCATAGAGGGAGCCGGGGTCGACGACGACTCGGACGCGTGGTGAATCTCCTCGGTGACCTCACGGGTGGCTTTCTTGAACTCCTTGATGCCCTGGCCGAGACCTTTGGCAAAGTCGGGGATTTTCTTGGCACCGAAAAGGAGGAGGAACGCCCCGAAGATGAGGAGAACTTCCTGGCCGCCCAGACCAAACAGCGCAAACATCACATTCATACTAAAATACAATACCACATTCGATTAATCATAGCTTAGGCCCCGCGTCCGGGTTAGTAAAGCCCTTTCCAACCTCAGGCTTCGTAGGATAACTGATAGAGCCGCCAGTAGAGCCCGCCCGCCGCGATTAATTCCGCGTGGGTTCCTTGTTCGGCGATGCGTCCCTGGTCCAGGACCACGATCACATCGGCGTTCTGAATGGTCGAGAGGCGGTGGGCAATGCAGAGGGTGGTGCGGCCCTTGCGCCACTCGTCGAGGGAGGACTGGACGGCGCGTTCGGTTTCGGCATCGAGGGCGTTGGTGGCCTCGTCCAGGACGAGGATGGGGGCATCGCGCAGGATGGCGCGGGCGATGGTCACGCGCTGGCGCTGGCCGCCGGAGAGGCTGGCGCCCTTTTCTCCTACCATCGTGTCATAGCCTTGCGGCCGCTCGACGATGAACTCGTGGGCGTGGGCGAAGCGGGAGGCGGCCTCGATTTCGGCCGACGTGGCATCCGGCCGCCCCAGGGCGATGTTGTGGCGGAGCGTGTCGTTGAAGAGGATGGTATCCTGGGTCACCAGGGCGACCTGGCGCCGGAGGTCCTTGATGGCCACCTCGCGCACGTCGATGCCGCCAATCCGCACCGCCCCGCGTTTGGGATCGTAAAAGCGGAGCAGGAGGTTGGTCAAGGTGGTCTTGCCGGAGCCGGTGCCGCCCACCAGCGCCACCATCTGGCCGGCCTTGATGGTGAGATCGATCCCCCGCAACACCGGCTTGTCCCCGTAATCGAAATCGATGTGGTCGAAGTGGATATCGGCGCCGTTGGCCCGCAAGGGGCGGGCGGCGGGGGGATCGACGATGTTGTTTTCGCGGGCGAGCAATTCGAAGACCTGCTGGCTGGCGGCGGAGGCCTGCTGGAGCTGATTGTGCAGCCGGGCGAGGTTCTTGATCGGCTGGTACATGATGACGATGCTCAGGATGAAGGAGACGAAATCCCCCAGCGGACGGCCGCCTTTCCAGACGACGTAGAGCAGCACCAACGCCACCCCGAGCGCACCGAGGAACTCGGTGAACTGACTGGGGATTTCGAATGACCGAATCACGCGCATCACATGGGAAACATATTTCGCCGAGGTCTCGCGGAACTGGTCCAGGACGGTGGCCTCGAGGTTGTAGGCCTTGATGATCCGGTTGCCGGTGAAGGACTCGTGCATCAGGCTGGTCAACTCGGAGAGGTGGTCCTGCATCCGGCGGCTCGATTTTCTGGCCTTCCGCCCGTAAATAAGGACCGGTCCCAGGCAGAGCGGGAGCACGATCATCGAAACCAGCGTCAGCCGGCGTTGGTCCTCCTGGAACAAGTTCACCCCCAGGAGCACGATGACCGAGACGGGGTCCTTGACCATGGACGAGATCGAATTACTGATCACGCTGCTCAGGACCTGGGTGTCGTTGGTGATGCGAGCGATGAGGTCGCCGGTGCGGGCGCCGCTGAAGAATTCCTGCGAGAGGTTCTGGAGATGGTCAAATAACCGGGTACGCAAGTCGGCGATTGCCCGGACCGCCGCCCAGTTCATCAGGTAGACATTGAGGTAGCCGAACAGGTTACGGCCCAGCATCACCAGGGGAATGGTGATGATGATAAACACGCGGCCGAACGTGGAATTGGGGGCTTCGAGCTGGGGCAGGTGGGCAATCATGCCTTGGACCAACCCGTGCAGCCAACCTGCATGCATCTTATCGACCCCCAGGACCTGCGCCACCGAAACGGGCTCGGGACCAGGAAAGACCAGGTTGACCACCAACTTGATGAGGACAATGAGGGCGCCGCTGGCCAGCGCGGACAAGACGCCACAGACCAAGCCCAGTATGAGCCGGCTTCGATAGGGCCGCACGAACGGCCAGATTCTGCGCAAAAACGCGAACATTTGGCGGCGGTTAACATGCCAGCACTCCGCCGCCCAAGGCGAGCAGATTCGGCGCCGGCGCGCCGGCCGTAGCGCAGAGATTCTTGTCTGCCGTTTCGCGGGCATTCCCGCCCGCTGGCCATCCAAACTCCTCTGTCTCCCGCTCGCGGCAGCGCCCGTCGACTGGAAAGTCTGCGCCATCGTTGTCACTAGCCCCGCATGGACCAGGGCGGCCCCTCGCGGCTTGACGTGGCAGGGCGGGCGGCCATAATCCCGGCCATGTGCAAGGCCGAGAACGACGGCGAGTTTCCGCAGCCGACGCCCCCCGGGGCGCCGGCCGCACTGCTGATTATGCCCAAGACCTATTTCATCGACATGGACGGAGTGATCGTGCGGGGTAGCGACATGATCCCGGGCGCCGACGGTTTCATCGACCGGCTGCGGGCGGGCGGTCACAAGTTTCTCATCCTGACCAACAACCCGAAGTACACCCCGACGGACCTGGCGCACCGGCTCCAGCGGATCGGCCTCGATCTCCGCCCTGAGAATCTCTACACCTCGGCCCTGGCCACCGCGGCTTTCCTCAAAGCCCAGTTGCCCAATGGGACCGCGTTCGTGTTGGGGGAGAGCGGGCTCACCGAGGCGATGCATGAAGTCGGTTATGTGCTGACCGATCACGCCCCGGACTATGTGGTCATCGGCGAGACCGAGACCTACAGTTATCCGGGGATCACGCAGGCGGCGCGCTTCATCGCAGCGGGGGCGCGGTTCATCGCCACCAACCCCGACCCGAACGGCCCGGGGACGGGGGGCTTGGTGCCCGCTTGCGGCGCCATCGCCGCCTTGCTGGAGGCGGCCACCGGGGTTGCCCCCTACTTCGTCGGCAAGCCTAACCCACTCATGATCCGCACGGCGCTGCGCTTTCTGGGCGAGCATTCGGAGAACGCCATCATGGTCGGCGATCGGATGGACACCGATGTGCGGATCGGCATCGAAAGCGGCATGGAAACGGTGCTGGTCCTTAGCGGCCTGACCACTCGGGAGATGGTCGGACGCTTTCCTTACGCGCCCACCCGCATCGCCGAATCCGTGGCCGACCTGGAACGGGATTAAGGCGATAATTCCGGATCGGTTCACCAACCCGATCGATCAGGAAATCGGCGAGGCGCCAGCCAGCAGTAACTGCGCTAGGCGGTCTGCAATTCGCGCACGAAGAAGGGGGCGAACTCGCCGTGGAAGTGGGGCGGGATGCGCGCCTTGAACCGGGCGGTCTCGCCCGAATAGTCACGTTCGACGACTTGGCCGACTTCATGCAAGCGGGCAATGACGCCCGATTGTTCATGCGGAACGGAAAGTTCCATGAACTCGCGGATGGGGCGCAGTTGGGTGCTGAGTTCACCCAGGAGCGCCGGGATGCCCTCGCCGTTGTCGGCCGAGACGGCCACGCCGTGCGGGTGACGCTCCAGGAACCGCGCCAGCAAGTCGCGGCTGCCGTTGAGGAGGTCGATCTTGTTGAACACCATCAGCGTCGGTTTGCCTTCTGCGCCGATCTCCTTCAGCACCCCGTCCACGGCCAGGATCTGTTCCTCGGCTTGCGGATGACTGACGTCCACGACGTGGAGCAGGAGGTCGGCCTGGACCACTTCCTCGAGGGTGGCTTTGAAGGCCTCGACCAGGCCGTGGGGGAGTTTGCGAATGAAACCCACGGTGTCGGTGAGCAGCACGTTCTGGTTGCTGGGCAGGCGCAGCCGGCGGGTAGTGGGGTCGAGCGTCGCAAACAGCTTGTCTTCCGCCACCACGGCCGCGCCGGTCAAGGTGTTGAGCAGGGTAGATTTGCCGGCGTTGGTGTAGCCGACGATTGAGGCCAGGGCCCAGTGGTTGCGCTGGCGGGCGTTGCGCTGCGTGGAACGCTGGCGCCGGACCAGTTCCAACTCGCGAGCGATCCGCGCGATGCGGTCCTGCACGCGCCGGCGATCGGTCTCCAACTGCGTTTCGCCTTCACCGCCCCGCATGCCGATGCCGCCTTTCTGGCGCGACAAGTGTCCCCAAAACCGCGTCAGCCGCGGCAGGAGATGCTGGAGTTGGGCTAATTCGATCTGGAGCTTGCCCTCCCGCGTGCGCGCGCGTTGCGCGAAGATGTCCAGGATCAGCGCGGTCCGGTCGAGGATTTTGCAGTTGAAGGCCTTCTCGAGGTTCCGGCTCTGGGCGGGGGTCAATTCGTCATCGAAAACCACCGTGTCCACGTCGGCCTGGCGGCAGATCTCGGCGAATTCCTCAGCCTTGCCCTTGCCCACATAAGTGGCGGCGCAAGGCGTGGTCAGCTTTTGCAGTCCGTCGCCGACCACCTGGCCCCCGGCGCTGCGGGCCAACTCCCCCAATTCGTCGAGCGACTCGCGTATCTCCCAACCCTCGCGGGATTTCAGTTCCACACCGACGAGAAACACTCGTTCGGTCCTTCGGTTTCTGGTCTCGATTAACGCTTTCAATTCAGTCGATCTGCCATTCGCTTTAAGTCTCTATCTAATTCACCTTACCATGCTTTGGCCGGGATCAAAGGGGATTTTGCGTGCACCGCCAGCCGGCGAGACCCCGCCGGGGTCGCGCCCGTTGAGCCGCCAAAACGTTCCTTGCCAGGCGACTTTCAATGGTGGCACATTGGCAGCATGGCAGAAGCGTTGCAAGGACCACCGGCCCGATTGAGTCTGTTCCTGGCCTGGCTCATGATGGCGGCGGGTTGCGCCTGCCCGGGCGCCCGCGGCAGCCAGGCCATCTACACCGATTCACTGCAAAACCAGTGGGGCGATTGGGGTTGGACGTCGATCAATTACGCCAATACCAGCCCGGTCCATTCGGGCTCCGATTCGATCAGTGTCACGATCACCGGTGCCTGGCAGGCCATCTACATCGGCCGCAACGCCGGCCTCAACCCCAGTCCCAACAATGCTCTCAGTTTCTGGATCCACGGAGGCAGCTCAGGAGGACAGCAGTTGACCGTGAAGGGCCTCGCCTCGGGGGCTATCCAGGGGTCCTCGGACCTGCCCCCCTTGGTTGCGAACACCTGGCAGTTGGTGAATCTCCCGCTGTCGGCCCTGGGCCTGGCCGGCCGCACCGACCTCACGGGGTTCGAGTTCGCCGACCGCATCGGGCAGGCCCAGCCGACCTTCTACCTGGACGACATCAGCCTTGGCCTGCTGCCGACGATCGCGCTGGCGACGCCGACCAACTACACCATCACCACCGCGCCGGGTCTGGTAACAGCCACCGCGGCGGCAGCCGCCAACGGCCACACGATCAATAGCGTTCAATATTACAACGGCACCAACCTCTTGGGCCAAGCCGCCACGGCGCCTTACACGTTCACCTGGAGCAACCTCAACGCCGGCATCTACTCCCTCAAGGCTCGGTTGGTGTATGACACCGCCAATACACTCGATTCCGGGGCGGCCACCGTCGTCGTCGCCACCAACGCCCCCGCCGGCCTCGTCATCAATGTCGGCAGCAATCAACATCCCATCAGCCCTTGGATCTACGGCGTCGCCTTCGCCTCCTCGAACCAATTGTCGGACCTGAACAGCCCGTTGAACCGATCCGGAGGCAACGCGGAAACCCGCTACAATTGGCTGACCAACGCCCATAACCACGCCGCCGATTGGTATTTTGAGAGTATTGCCGACTCGCCCGCCACCCCCGGCGCCGCCGCGGACAACCACGTGGCCAACAGCAAAGCTGGAGGCGCCGAGGCCATTTTGACAGTCCCGATGATCGGCTGGGCCCCCAAGCTCGGCGCCAACCGCGGGAACCTGGCGAGTTATTCCCTTGCGAAGTATGGCCCCCAAACCGCCCACGACGCTTACATGCCCGACGCCGGCAACGGCAAGAGCAGCACCAATGGCGGCGCGGCCATCACCTGGAACGATCCCAACGACGCCAACGTCGCCGTCACCTCGGCCTTTCAGCAGGCCTGGCTCCAACATCTCACCAATACCTGGGGCGCTTCGACCAACGGCGGGGTCGGTCTTTACCTGATGGACAACGAGCACAGCATCTGGTTTGGCACCCACCAGGATGTGCATCCGGTGGGCCCGACGATGGAGGAGATCCGCGACAAGTTCTTTGACTACGCCGGCATGGTGAAGGCGCTCGACCCCAACGCGCTGGTGGGCGCCCCGGAGGAGTTCGGCTGGTCCGGCTACTTTTTCAGCGGCTTCGATCAGCAGTGGTCGGGCCGGCACAGCGATTACAATACGAGTCATTACCCGAATCGGGGGACGAACGGTGGCTGGGATTACTGCCCCTGGCTGCTGAACCAGTTCTTTCTACGGGCTACCAACACCCACCAGCGCCTGCTGGATTATTTCACCCTCCATTGCTATCCGCAGGGTGGCGAGGGCGGGGACGATGTCAGCACGGCCACCCAACTGCTGCGCAACCGCTCGACCCGCCAGTTCTGGGATACCAACTACGTGGACGCCAGTTGGATCGCCACACAACCCACCAACACCATAGTCATGCTCATCCCGCGGATGAAGGCCTGGGTAGCCCAGTTTTATCCCGGCACCAAAACCGGGGTGACCGAATACAACTGGGGGGCCGAAGGCTACATCAACGGGGCCACGGCGCAGGCGGACATCCTGGGCATCTTCGGCCGCGAGGGACTCGACCTGGCCACGCGTTGGACGGTGCCGGCCACCGGTTCCCCCACTTACCTGGCGATGAAACTCTATCGGAATTACGACGGCAACCGCTCCGCCTTCGGCGAGACCAGCGTCCAGGTTCTGGCCCCGTCTCCGGATTCGGTCTCTGCTTTCGCCGCGTTGCGATCCGCGGATGGGGCGCTGACGCTCGTGACGGTTAACAAGCAACTCACCGCCTTCGCGCAGTTGACCGTGGCCCTGCCTGGTTTTTACCCCGCCGGCACGGTCCAAGCCTGGCAGTTGACCGGGGCGGGCGTCATCGCGCGCCTGCCGGACTTCCCGCTGGGCGGCGCCACCTTCACCAACTCGCTCCCACCCCAGAGCATCACGCTGTTCGCCTTGCCCGCGGGCTCAGTTCCGGGACTGCGGGTGACGGGTTTGGGAGCGGGCTCCTTGAGCCTCCGCCTGGACGGCTCGCCGGGACAACGCTACGTGCTCCAGTCGAGCACCAACCTCGCCGTTTGGAAACCGGTTCAGACCAACACGCTTGCCACCAATTTCCTCGTGCTGCCCTCCCTCCCCGTCACGAACGCCTCGGGGACCTTCTTCCGCGCGACGTGGTTGAGTTTCTGAGATCGTGGGCGCCAAAGCCAGCCGGCTCGAGTCGTTGAGTTCCCGGGGGCAATCGTTCACCCCGCGCTGAGAAACCGGGATCGAACGGACGATTGCCGCGGCGGGTCAGGAAATGCTGAGATCGCGCTGAATGCCGAACTTCGCGATGCGTTTGCGGAGCGTGGCGCGGGTGATGCCCAGCAGGCGCGCGGCGTGGACCTGGTTGGCCTGCGTTTCCTTCAAGGCTTGAATGACCAATTCCCGCTCCACCGCCGGAAGGACCTTCAGCTTCGGATCGCGCCGGGCCCATAGGAATAACTGGCGGGCGAGGCTGGCGGCATCTCCCGTGGCCGCCTCGCTGGGAGCGGAGGAACCGGGCGGGGCCGCGGCCACGGCAGCGCCGGGGCCGGCAATCTCGACGGGCAGATCTCCCACCAGGATGGCGTCCCCCTTGGCCACTACCAGGGCGCGACGGATGGCGTTTTCCAACTCCCGCACATTGCCCGGCCAGTGGTATTGTTCGAGGGCCTTGGAGGCGGAGGCGGTCACCGATTTGGGGGTGCAGTGCTGCTCCCGGCAGAGCTTCTTAAGGAAATAGTCTACCAGCAGGCGCACGTCCTCGCGCCGCTCCCGCAGGGGGGGCAGGTGGATGCGTACGACGTTCAACCGGTAGAAGAGGTCCTCGCGAAATTGCCGGGCCGCGACCGCCTGCTCGAGGGGCTTATTGGTGGCGGCGATGATGCGCACATCCACCTGGATGGGCTGGTTGCCGCCCACGCGCTCGAAGGTGCCGGATTGGAGCACCCGCAGGATCTTGGTCTGGGTGGTCGGGGTCATGTCCCCGATCTCGTCCAGGAACAGGGTGCCACGATGACACTGTTCGAACTTGCCGATGCGCTGCATGGTGGCGCCGGTGAAGGCGCCCCGCTCGTGGCCGAAGAGCTCGCTCTCGAGCAGTTGCTCCGGGATGGCGGCGCAATTGACCGCCAGGAACGGTTGCTGATGGCGATGGCTGTGGTGGTAGATCGCCCGCGCCACCAGTTCCTTTCCGGTGCCACTCTCCCCCGTGATGAGGGCCGTAGCGTCGGAAGCCGCCAGTTGGCCGATGAGCTTGAACACCTGCTGCATGGGCTCGCTCCGCCCGATAATCCCCTGCTCGTAATCCTCCTTCTCCAGGAGCGGTTCATACGAGACCACCTGCTTCATATCGCGCGCGGCCTTGAAGGCGTTGGCCACCACTTCCTTTAGCTTCGGAATGTCGAACGGCTTGAGCAGGTAATCGTAGGCCCCCAGCTTCATCGCTTCGATGGCGGTCTGGGTCGTGCCGTAGGCGGTCATCAAGATCACCAGTTGCTTGGAGTCGATCTGCCGGATGCGCCGCAAGGTTTCCATGCCCGAAATGCCCCCCATCCGAACATCCATCAAGACCAGGTCGGGCTTGAACTTGGGAATGAGCTTGAGCCCCTCTTCGCCGCTCGACGCGGTGGCCATCTCGATCTCGGGCGAATCAAAGATCCGCTGGAACGAGTATTGCACGTCCACTTCGTCGTCAATCAACAGCAGTTTGTTCATGGTTCAGTTCTGGCAACCACGCCCCAAGATAGCCAAATCCGAACTCTGGAACAGCGAATTCTGACCGCCGCTTTACGCGCCTTGGCGCTTTAGGCTTGCCGGGGCGCGAGGGGTTCGCGATTCTGAGAAAAATTATCGTCATGAAGTCATCATTTTTCTCCCCGGTTCGCCGCGCGGTTTTTCCCTCCCTTGGCGCCGCGCTGTTGGTTCTGGCCGCCGCCGTCGCGGCCGGGGCCGAGGCGCACGCTACCGCGCCGGAATTACGCGTGGCCGACCGTTTCCTGATCGCCATCCCGAAAGCGGGTTTGGGGAAAGACTATCTGTTTACGGCGTCGCTGATTCCCCAAGAGCGCGCGGCGACCAGCAAAGGCCTCGCGGCCAAGATCGTCCGGTTCGAGTTGTTCCCGGATGGGGTGGACCTCTACGAATCGACCAAAGGCCTGGTGGTAACCGAGGACCTGCCCGCCCGGCGCTTGCTGGCAACCTTTCCCATCCTGCGCCAGGACGAGCAGGAGGTGGTGATCGACTTTAACAAGGGGATGCGCCGCGTCTTCACCCAGGCCTGGACCTCGGGCGGTGAATTGGACCTGGGGGACCACGACCGGGTGCTCGATGTGCCCGAGGGCCGGGTGTTCGAGATGCGCCAGGACGAGAACCGACTCGTCATCCGCCAAAGCGTCCAGGCCCGCAACCGGCAGTTCGACCAGAACTTCGAACAACGGCTCGAAGTCCGTTATTTTCTTTCCCCCTACGTGCCGGGCGCCGCGCCCGCCAAAGAACCCAGCGGCCCCGATATGCGCTATGCCCGTTTCTTCGAGACGCCCGGCCAGATTGAACCCGGAAGCGGCCGCGTTTCCGCCCGGATCGCCCGCTTTGATCTCTCCAAGCTGGTTATTTTCCACTACTCGGCCAATACGCCCAAGGACTACGTCGAGGCCGTTAGGGACGGCATCCTCTACTGGAATCGCGCCTTCGGCAAGGAGGTCGTCCAGGCCCAGAAAGCCCCGGAGGGTGTTACCGCGCCCGACGCCAAACTGAACATCATCCAATGGGTCCCCTGGGACAACGCCGGGTTTGCCTATGCCGACGTCCTCCTGGACCCGCTCACGGGCGAGTCCGGCCACGGGCAAGCCTATATCACCAGCGTGTTCGGCTTTGCGGGCAAATCGCGCGCCCGCGCCCTGCTCCGGGCCATGCTCGATCTCGCCGAGCCCAAAAAGGATGACAAGAAGAACCTCGCCGCCGCCCGGTTCGGTGTGCCGCTGCTCGAGACCGCTCCGGCTTGCGAACTGGACTCGCGCACCTTCGCCCAGCAGATGGCCCACGGTCTCCAGGAACTCCTGGCCAGCGATGAACTCACCGATGAGGCCGCCCTGCGCGTCTCCCAGGATTACGTGCGCGAGACGGTCTCCCACGAGGTGGGCCACGTGCTCGGCCTCCGCCATAATTTCGCCGGCAGCCTGGCCGCTACGCTGACGCGCAAGGAACTCGACGAATGGTTCCGCGCCTATATTTGCGGCAAACCCACCGACGCCTTCACCAACAAGCTCACTTCCAGCTCGATGATGGAATACACGGTCTTCAAGGGCGCCGTGTTTACCGGTTGGCGCATGCGCACCATCAAAGACCCCCTCCCTCACGACCGCGCCGCCATTGCCTGGGGCTACTTTGACAGCCCCGAGGCCCGCGAGAAAAAAATGCTCTTTGCCACCGACGACGATGTCGGCCGTTACGGCGACGTGCGGACCTTCGACTACGGTCCGGACCCGGTCGTCAACGCCTATAGCGAGATGGCGCAACTTCTGGAACTCCTGCCGAATAATCTCATCGAAACCTTCATCAGCGCCCGCGCCCCGCGGAATCCCCACGACCGCATTCCCCTCGAACAACTGGACTTGCGCTACAGCTCGTACGCCGCCCAACTCGCCAGCCAGTTCGCCGACATGCTCGCGTGGTTCCGGGCCGACACCCGCTCCCTTCGCGTCGAGAACCAATTCGATTTCGTGGGCGATCTCAATCACAAAGACCGGATCGAGGCTCATTGGAAGTACCTCAATGCCCAGATCGAACAACTCAGCGGCGTGGACCGCGCCCTCTTCTCCGTCCTGCCCGTCGACCTGAAGCTCGACCTCAAGGCGGAGCCCGCCGGCATCCCGGTGGTCCAGCGCCTGAGCGCCACGAACCTCACCGCTAAAATCGAGAAACTGCTCGATTCCCCCAATTACAAGACCTTCGTGGGTCTGGACGACAAAAAGTATTCGTTCACCAAGGAAGAACACGACCTGATCCTCAAGCGCGCCAAGAAGTTCTTCGAGGAACTCGAGAAGGAACTCATCAAGCAAGTCTGCCAGCGGCTCGGGAATGCGCCCCGCACCCTCGGCGTCGAGGCCAGTGGGGCCGCCAGCGAAGAAGACATCGTCGCCAAGCTCGAACAGCGCGTCATCGAACTCGCCAAGCTCGTCATCACCGCCAAGGACGACACCAAACGGCTCCAGGGCAAGGTGGACAAGGGCCTGGTGGACGTGCTCGAATACAAGTACGATCAGGAAACCCGCCTGGCCGCCGCCCGGGCGCTCGACGACCGAACCGGTTCCTTCAAGAACTGGGCGGAGGAGGCCAAATCCGATATCAACACGCAGTTGAAGAACGACGTCGAAGCCGCTTTGAACCTGGCTCATTTCAAGGACTTCAAGGTCTCGATGCTGTCGCGCACCTTGCGTGAGTGGTATCAGCGCCAGCAAGATATCCTGGGGGCCCTGCCCCCGGCTCCGGGCAATCCCACCTTGCCGGCCCGGTAAGCTCTCGGGCGGGTGCCCACGCCGGCCCGGCCGGTGGCCGCTCAGGTGGCTATCGGGATGCCGGTGATGAAAAGAATAATGCGGCGCTCTTACCCTCCTTCGCCCCGAGGGCCGCGGCGGGCAGGCGAGACGCCGCTCGCCCAAGAGCCGGTCCATCGGAACGTCCTTGCGATGGAGGACCCGCCTCCTGGAATTCCGTTTGCGTCATGGGCCGGGGACTGCCCTCCGTAACCGTCAGCCAGTTGGGCGAGGACAGGTTGGCGGGCGGTCTGCGGAAGGTAATTGGCGGTCGACGCCGGCCAACAGAGAGCCGATGGATTATTTGCGGCCGCAATATTCACCGCCGGGAGAGCCAGTGTATAGACCTGAAGCGCGGAGATATAGCCCGCGTCGTAACCGGCGACCGCATGAAGGTCATGGTTCGCCTGATCTGCCGCCACGCCCACGTTTGAGGGTAGATTTCGCTACGGTCCGACCTTGACGCGGCAGAAGCGGTGCTTGGAATTGGCCGCAGCCGGATCGGACATGGACATCGGCACATTGTGGCAGGCCAGGGTGACGAGGGGAACCCAGTCTGCTAGATTGGTCGAGGTTTGGAGTCGGTCAAAGACATAGCGGCGCGGGTGCATCTGGGAACCTCCGAAGGTGCCAACGCCAACCTGCGCAAGTATATGAGCGGCCAGCCCGGGCCGGAGGCGGGGTCGAGCAAACGGGCCAAAAAGGGCAAGAATAAAACATGAAGAATGAACCCATCTATGGGTGACCCCTGTGACGCAGCTACCCTGCCTGCGGCCTCACCTCCGTGGCGGCGCTGTGAGCCAGGTGATACGTGAGTCGCTTGGCCAGGTCACCTACGTGTGGCTCCTCGGTCATACCAATGTGATCCCCCGGGATCTCCTCGACCTGCACGCCTTGCGTAAGCACGGCATTCCAGCCGTCAGTCTCGCTAAAATGAAACTGATACTCGGCGCCTCGCTGCATGGCGCGAAACAGCACGGTCCTTCCCTGGTAGGGTTGTCCCCGGTAGGCTTGGAGCATCGGGGTCACGAATTCCGGTTGCAACCACCCGGCCTCTTCCCTTTGGGCGCCATCCCGCCGTTTCCAGGTTCCGGTTAGCAGCCCCCAAAGCCTCATTTTCGGGTGAGACTTGCGCCAGGCCTCAGTTGCCATTTTGCGACGCAGTGACTCCACTAATTGGGCGGGGCCTTTGCCAACCGCTAGGCGGGCGTAGTGAGCGAAACGCTGAAGCTTGGGCAGGGCGCGCGGTTTGAGTCCCGGGAGGTACGAGGATTCCAGCAGCGCCAGGAGAGCCACCCGCTCCCCTTGAGCTTGCAACTGGCGGGCCACTTCAAAGGCCAGGACCCCAGAAAAGCAAAAACCCAGCAGGAAATACGGGCCCTGGGGTTGGATGTGCCGGATAATCGCCAGATTACGCGCCGCCACGGTTTCCAGCGTGAGGGTGACGTGGCGGTCTTTGCGCCAGCGTTGGAATTCCTCATCGAACGTGTGGTCGGTGCCGTACACGGGCCAATGCGGTTCCAAGTGCTGGGCGAGCCTTCGTGCCAGCCCGAGCCACGCGAGGCAGAACAAAACCGGTTGGTTTAGGGAGCCCTTGGCGTGCGTTAAGTACAAGCCATAAGGCGGCGCACCGGGTCCGCTTAGCTGCCCGGCCAGGCCGCCTACAGTGGGGGCTTGGAAAAGCGCGGCCAGCGACAACCGCACGCCCAGTTCTTTTTCGATGCGCGCCTGGACCCGCACCGCCAGCAACGAGGATCCGCCCAGGTCAAAGAAGTTGTCTTGCACCCCCACGTTCGGCCGGCCCAATACTTCCTGCCAGATCTCCACCAGTTTGGCTTCCAAATCGTCGCGCGGCGACATCTGGTCCGTGGCGGGGGACATTTCCACTTCCTTCGACTGTGCCAACGCCTTCCGGTCCACTTTTCCGCTTGGCGTCAGAGGCAATGCCGTCAGCAGCACGAACCGCGCCGGGATCAGGTAGTCTGGCAGCTTCTGCCGCAGCCAGGACCGGAGCGAATCAACCGTCAAGCCCGAACCGGGGCGTGCTACCAGGAACCCGGCCAGATGCTTGTCGCCCGCGGAACTCTGCTGGACGGCCACCGCGCAAGCACTCACGCCAGGGTGAATTCCAAGCACCGACTCGATTTCGCCCAACTCAATCCGGAAGCCGCGGATTTTTACCTGCGCATCGAGCCGGCCCAGGAACTCGAGGTTCCCCTCCGGCCGCCAACGGACACGGTCCCCGGTGCGATAGAGCCTTGCGCCTGGCACCGTCGAGAACGGGTCGGGAATGAACCGTTCTGCCGTCAGTTCCGGTTGGTTGAGGTAGCCGCGAGCGAGGCCATCGCCGCCGGCATACAATTCGCCTGCCACGCCCACCGGCACCGGTTGCTGGTGCGGGTCCAGCACATAGACCCGGGTGTTGGCGATGGGCCGGCCAATCGGCACGCTGGGACTCAACGCCAGTTCGTTTGTCACCGGATAGCAGCAGGTGAAGGTCGTGTTTTCGGTCGGCCCGTAGCCGTTGATGACGCGGCAACTGGGCAGCGCGCGGCGGACCTTGGCAACATGCTCGGGCGAGAGCACGTCCCCGCCGGCCAGCAATTGTCGCAGGGGCTTCAGATCATCCAACCGCTGGTCCACCATGAGATGGAACAAGCCTGCGGTTAGCCAGAGAGTGGTGACACCATGCTGGCGGATGGCCGTGCCGATGTCCGCCAGATCGGGCGGGCCTGGCGGCAGCAGCACCACCCGCCCGCCGTTGAGCAAAGCGCCCCACAGCTCAAAGGTGGATGCGTCAAACGCCAGGGGAGACAGATGCAAGAACGTATCTTCCGGCGTGAGCGAAACATAATCCGCCCCTTTCACCAACCGCGCCACGCCTCGGTGCGGCACCACGACACCCTTGGGGCGCCCGGTCGAGCCGGAGGTGTAACTCACATAGGCTGGGTCCTCGGCCCGGACCGGCAGTTCGGCGGGGATGGTCCCTGGTGGACCCGCGGCCAGCAATTCTTCGATCGCCACGACCGTCACGGCCGTGGCTGGCCCATCCGGCAAGGCTAGTTCGGGAAGCGGGCTAACCGGTTTTCCGCGCACCAGCAGCACGCGGGGCCGGGCATCGGCCAGCAGCAGGCGCAGGCGCTCTTCCGGCAAGTCCGCCTCCAGAGCCCAATAGGCGCCGCCAGCCTTAAGGATACCCAGCAGCGCGATGACCATCTCCAGCGAGCGTTCCACCCTTAAGCCGACCAACTGGCCCGGCCCGACGCCCAGGGATCGCAAGTGCAAGGCCAGGCGGTCGGCCCGCGTGTCGAGCTCGCGGTAGCTCAACGCGTGGCCCGCGAACACCACTGCCACCGCCTCGGGCGTCCGCTCCGCTTGCTCCGTGAACAACTGATGGATGCAGTGATCCCGCGGATATTCCCGCGCGGTCCGGTTCCATTCCACCACGAGCTGATGCCGTTCAGTGTCTGGCATGAGTGGCAGGTGATCGATGCACATCTCCGGGCTCCCCGCGATGGACTGGAGCCACACCGCCAGATGCCGCGCCATCCTCGCCGCCGTGTCGGCAGTGAAGAGATCGGTCGCGTACTCGAGTTGGCCAAGCCAGACATTGCCCGCCGCCTGGATGCTGAGGATGAGATCGTTTTTGCAGGTCCGAGTATACACTGGTACTTGCCGGGCTTGGGCTCGGTCCAGCCTGAACGCGGGCAACCCCTGCTCCAACAGAACGAACATCGTTTGATAAAGCGGTTGCTCCCCTGGTGCCCGTCCCTTGACCGCCAGATCGACCATCTGCTCGAAGGGCAGGTCAGCGTGGTCGAAGGCTGCCAAGACGGTTTCTCGGGCTTGCCTCAGCACTTGCCGAAACGTCGGGTTTCCGTCCAGGCGCAACCGGAGCGGCAGGGTGTTTAG
>TBL_comb47_HYPODRAFT_10002950_pt1 | contig 20548 bp, 18 predicted proteins | sample TroBogypolimnion_40_FD_10682 | JGI IMG/M metagenome (IMG submission 10682) | reverse complement strand
TGCGGGCTCGCTCGTCTGGCTGCTAAAGCGGCGCGTGTATCGGCTGAACATCATCCTGCCGCTGGCCGGTCTGGGTCTGGCGGGTTTTTTGATCTATGCATTGCCGCCGCTGGCGAATGGTTTGCTACCGGGTTCGCCCTGGGATTTGGGGACGGCGTGGATTTATTCGTTGAAGGCGACCAAGAGCCTGTTGTTGGCGGTTTACGGCCAGTTTTGGGTGAGGCGCCGGATGATCACGCTGGCGGTGCTGTTGTTTTACCTGTTGCCCATCGCGGCTTGTTTGCTCCGGCTGCGGGACGAGACCACGAAAAACAAATCCTGGCTGGAACGGTGGCAGATCTGGGCTCTGCGGGGATTCCGCGCGGTGATCTGGCTGGCGTGTGTCTGGCTGGCATTCGATCCGGCCATCGGCCCGCGGGGCATCATCACGCAGCAGTTCAATTTTTCGCTGCCGCTGTTGAGCTTTGATTATCTCAACGGCCTAGCCATCGGCTTCCTTTCGGGCAATTTCCTGTTGATCCGCCTGAAAACCTCGCGCCGCGAAATGGGTGGAAGCGGTCACTCCTTCGCGCAGCGCTGGGGCCAGATTTCCGGCTCGTTGACGCTGGTGGTGTTGACAGCCATGGTGCTGGGATTGGTGGTCCGCAACGCGCCGGTCATCCGGCTGGCGAACCGTCAGCCGCTGACGCAATTCGGCAAACTGGACTCCCTGCCGCCTGGCGGGGGAATAATCGTCAGCGATTCTACGGAGAAACTGTTGGTTTTCCAGGCCGCGCAGGCGGGCAGGCCGGACCGGGGGCAGTGGTTGCCGGTGGATATCCGCTCCTTACCCGTGCTGGCTTATCGGCAGCGGTTGGAGCGGGTGTTGCCCGGCCACTGGCTGACCCTGACCAACCGGCAGGATCTCACGGTCAAGGAGGTGCAACAAATGCTGGATGTGGTCGCGACGAGCAACCGGGTGTTTTATTTGCAGCCCGGTTCGGGTGTTTTATTCGAGCGCTTTTATCCCCAACCCGCCGGTTTGATGTTTGAATTGAAGCGCGTGGAGGCGATCCATCCCCCGCCGTTGGCCGCGGCGACCCTCCAACAAAATGAAAAATTCTGGGACGACATGGTCGCGAAGCTTCAGTCCGCGCCCGTGTCGGGCGGGCTTTTTGAAGCCCCGTGGGCGCGAGCCGGCGAAGGTTTTCTCAGGCTGGTGCCGGCGGTGGCGCGCCAAAACCTGGTGCTCAGCGAATGGTATTCCATGGGCCTGAACACGTGGGGCGTGGAATTGCAACGCTACGGCCTTCTGCCCGGCGCGCAGTTGCGTTTCAACCAGGCACTGACCTTGAATAGCAACAACTGGGTGGCGCGGATCAATCTGGTTTGCAATTCCAATCTCCAGGCCGGCGCCAAGATGACGCTGGCCAGCGCGGCCAATCTGTTCAATGAATCTGGCAGCCTGCAAAACTTCACCCAGATCACGAGCCGGTTGGGACCGCTGGACGAACCGGGCGCCTGCTATCGCCTGGGAACAGACTATCAGCAGGCGGGGATGTTCCGGCTGGCCCTGCTGCAATTCGACCGGGCCCACACGCTCGCGCCGGATCCGCTGGTGCCGCAGTTTGCGCTGGCGCAACTTTATGTCCGCTACCGGATGAACGATCAGGCGCTGGCGACCATCAATCATCTGCGCGGCCAGATCGATAAACTGCCGGACAGCGCCAAGCTGGGGGTGGAGCTTTCCCTGCTGGAGGCCGATGCCTGGCTGGCGCAATCCAATTACGCCGGGGCCGTGAGGGTGCTGCACAACGTCGTGGTGCAGCATCCCGACGACGCGCAGATATTAAAACGGATCTCCCAGGCTTATTTCCTGTTTGGCGATTTGACCAATGCCGCCCAAGTGGTCAACACTCTACTGGACCGTGAACCGGATAATGTTCCCGCCCTGATGATCCAATCGGGCATTCTCCTCCAAGCCCAGCAGGCGGACCGCGCGATTCCGGTGTTGAATCACATCCTGTCCCTGACCAATCACCCGTCCGCCAAGCTGGCCCGGGGGATGGCCTATGCCGAGACCCGGAATTATCCGGCGGCCCGGGCGGATTTTCTCGACCTGGAAAATTCGCTGTCGAACAGATTTCTGGCCGAATCGGGCTTGGCGCAGCTGGCCGAACTCCAGCACGATACCAATCAAGCCATCCATTATTTGAAACTTTGCCTGTCCAACGCCCCGCCGAAAAATGTGCCGGGGATTCGCGCCCGGTTGGATTCCCTCCAGCCGCCGCGGCCCAAAGGCTGAAGCAGCCGGGGGAAAAAAGTGTCAGTCGGAGAAAATAATGGGCTATCGGGAGCGCAATCCTTTGCCAGAATCAACACCCCACGCCATCCGACAACGTGAAATTCTTCACAAACTTTCTTGCAGGCGGAGCGCGGATGATTAAACATTCGCCCGCGCTTGCCGGGAATTCCGGCGGGCAATTGTGAAATATCAGTGATTTTTCCTAAGTGGACCAACCAGATTCCGTTTCTGATTCCCATCGGCCTCGCGCTGGTGGGCGGGGTGGTGACTGTTGGCGTGACGGTTTATTGCACGCCCAAGAACACGCGCGTCGGCTATGAGCCGGTGCAGCCGGTGCCCTTTTCGCACGCCATCCACGCGGGGCAGTTGGGCATGGATTGCCGCTATTGCCACAGTGCAATCGAAAAATCATGGTTTGCCAACATCCCGGCGGCGTCCACCTGCATGAACTGTCATAGTCAGGTGCTGAAGGATGACCCGCGCCTCGCGCTCGTCCGGGAAAGCGCGGCGACGGGCAAACCGATTCCGTGGGTGCAGGTTCACATCGTGCCGGACTACGTTTATTTCAACCACTCGGTCCACGTCGCGCGCGGGTTCAGTTGCGTGGAATGTCACGGCCGCGTTGACCAGATGGACGAGGTGAGCCATGCCAAATCCTTGAGCATGAGTTTCTGCTTGGATTGCCACCGCGACCCGGCGGCACACATCCGGCCGACCGACAAAGTCACGGATTTGGGCTGGAACTGGAGCACGAATTTAACGGTTGCCGCGCAGATGCAATACACCAACGGCAAAAAATTTGTCCATGATTGGAAAGTGGAATCGCTCCAAAGCTGCTCCGCCTGTCACCGATGAAAACTGATTTGAACAATTCATCCTCGCCCGCAAATGGCCGCCGTTACTGGCGCAGTCTGGACGAATTGTCCGACACGCCGGAGTTCAAGGAATGGCTGCACCGCGAATTTCCGCAGGGCGCCAGTGATGAGTTGGACGGACCGAACCGCCGCCATTTCCTCAAGATCATGGCCGCGTCGTTTGCCTTCGCGGGCGTGGCGACACTCGGCGGAGGTTGCCGTCGTCCGGAAGAAAAACTGGAACCGTTCGGCCAGCAGCCCGCCAATTACATCTACGGCAAGCCGGATTATTATGCGACGGCCATGCCGACGCGCACCGGTGCGGTTCCGCTCATCGCCAAATCCTACGAAGGCCGGCCGGTCAAGGTCGAGGGCAACGTGTTGTTCCCCGGCAGCAACGGCGGCACGGATCGTTACGCACAGGCTTCGATTCTCGACCTTTACGACGTTGACCGCGCCAAGCAATTCAAGCACGACGGCAAAGTTGTTTCACGCGATGAGGCGTTGAAATTCCTCGATGACCTGTCCGCAAAATTTTCCGCGAATCAAGGTGAAGGACTTTCGTTCCTTGCCGAAAGCAGCACCTCGCCCTCGCGCGCGCGGCTGCAAAAGATAATCTCGGAGAAATTTCCAAAATCGCAGTGGTTTACTTACGACGCGATTGATTCCGGCATCTATCAACGCGCGGCGACGCAAGCGTTCGGCCAGCCGGTCAAACCCATTTTCCATTTCGACAAGGCGAAGGTCATCCTGTCGCTTGATTGTGATTTTCTTGGTGGCGAAGACGATGGACACAATCACATCGCCCGCTTTGCCAAAGGCCGCAAAGTTGAAAATGGCGGGATGAGCCGGCTTTACGCGGTGGAATCGCTGTTCACGCTCACTGGTGCAAATGCGGATCACCGGCTGCGTCTTGCTGCAAGTGCAATTTCTCAAGTGGCGCAAATCATAGCCAGTGCTGTGAATGTATTGCTAGATAGTGAAGCGGGAGCGCTAAAAGATTTCAGTATTTCCAAGGAAGTTAAACTTCCTGCTGGAGTGGACTTGAAATGGATTTCGGAATTAGTAAAGGATTTGGTAGTTAATCAAGGCAAAGTTTTGGTGGTTGCTGGTCAGCGTCAGCCGATTGAAGTTCACCTGATCGCCAATTATATCAATAACGCTCTTGATACAATTGGTAAAACGGTCGTCTTGCTTCCCGTGAACGAAGCTACTGGAAAGGATTTAAACGGTCTCGAAGCCAGTGCAGCCGATACGCTCATAATTATGGGTGGCAATCCGGCTTACAATCTGAACTGGCAGTCGAAGGCAAAGGAGGTTGTTCGGCTTGGTTATTACGAAGACGAAACTTCTGAAAACTCTGCTTGGAATTTTCCTGCGACGCATTATCTCGAATCTTGGGGTGACGCGACGACCAGCGATGGCACGGTTGTCCCGGTTCAGCCTTTGATTCAACCACTGTTTGGTGGATTGACCGAGTTGGAATTGCTCGCACGCATTGCAGGCGAAGCCCAGACGAATCCTTGCGAAATTGTCCGCACAACTTTCAAAGGCCCAGAAGAAAGCTGGAAACAATTTTTGTTCAACGGATTTCTTGCTGATTCAGCGGCATCTCCGGTGATGAAAAGGTGGGATACACGGCCTCCGGATGTAAAGTCAGTTACTCTTTCAGCGAACAGCCTCGAAGTTGTTTTTTATCGCGACGCGAAGATGGACGACGGGCGTTACGCCAACAACGGCTGGATGCAGGAGTTGCCCGATCCCATCACGAAGATGACTTGGGACAACGCCGTGCTCGTCAGCCGCAAGACCGCCCGCGATCTCGGCGTGCAGAACGGCGACCTCGTAGAAATCACCTTGAACGGCCGCAGCGTCGTCGGTCCGATCTGGACGCAGCCGGGCATGGCGGATTATTCGCTCGGCCTTGCGCTTGGTTATGGCCGCGAAAAAGCGGGTCGCGTCGGCACGGGCGTCGGCTTCAACGCGTATAAAATTTTCAGCGGAAAATACATCGAGACCGGCGCGACGGTCAAAAAGACCGGTGGCACGCATGTCTTGGCGACGACGCAAAGTCATTGGTCCATGGAAGGTCGTCCCGCCGTGCGCGAGGCGAACCTCGGCGAATACGCGAAGCATAAGAATTTCGCGGAGTTGATGTCGGGCGAAGAGCCGCCGGTGGTGGCGTCGCTGTATCCAAACCCGCTTGACGAGGCGAAGAAGACCGCGCTCCATCAATGGGGCATGGCGATTGATCTGACTTCGTGTGTCGGCTGCGGCACCTGCGTGCTGGCGTGCCAGAGCGAGAACAACATCCCGATTGTCGGCAAAGACCAGGTGAGTCGCGGCCGTGAGATGCACTGGATGAACATCCACCGCTATTACACGGCGGATCCGGCGAAGATCAAGCCGGCGGATGCGTTCAAGGCGGACACCGACCAGCAGTTTGCGGAATGGATTGACGACGTGCAGGCCGTGAACCAGCCGATGCTCTGCCAGCATTGCGAAGCCGCCCCGTGCGAAAACGTCTGCCCCGTGGCCGCGACCGTTCACGACCAGGAAGGTTTGAACGTGATGGCGTATAACCGTTGCATCGGCACGCGTTATTGCTCGAACAACTGTCCATATAAGGTTCGTCGTTTCAATTATCTCGATTTCAACAAGCGTCCGCTCGCCGACCTCAAGGGCACGCTGTATCCGACGCCGCTGACGCACAAGACCGACGGCAAATGGGACATGTTGCGTTGGTGGAAAAATCCCGACAGCGGCATGCGCGACCAGGAAGAATGGGACTTGATCAAGATGGCCAAGAATCCCGACGTCACCGTGCGCATGCGCGGCGTGATGGAGAAATGCACCTACTGCACGCAGCGTATCGAGCAAGCGAAGATCGCGCAGAAGGTCAAGGCGGGCGCATCCGATGACGTGCGCCTGACCGAAGCCGCCGGCAATATTCCCAAGACGGCGTGCCAGCAGGCGTGTCCGGCGCAGGCGATTGTCTTTGGCGATGTCAGCGATCCGACCAGCACGGTTTCCAAGTTGAAGGAAATTGAACGGAATTATTCCGTCCTCGGCAATCTGCTCACAAAGCCGCGCACGACGTATCTCGCACGCATCCGCAATCCGAACCCGCTCATGCCGGATTACCGGGAATGGCCTTACAGTTTTGAAGAATACGAGCAGCATAACGGCAATCCGTTTGAGAACGAACCGGCCGCGAAAGGGCACAGCTAATGGCTGAATCCACCGTCATTTTGGAAGAGTTGAAAAAGCTCGCGCCGCCGGCGGAACTGCGCCGCGCGCCCGTGATTGAAAACAATCGCGGCCTCGGCGCGTTGACCGACCAGCTTTCGGAGTTTGCCGAGGGTAAAATCCCGCGCTGGTGGTGGATTCTGTTCATACCATCCGCCTTCTGCGCCACGGTGATTTTCCCGGCGGCGTTGATTTATCAGGTCTCCGTCGGCGTTGGCGCATGGGGCAACAACCAGCCGGTCGCCTGGGGCCTAGATATCGTGAGCTTCATCTGGTGGGTCGGCGTCGCGCACGCGGGCACGTTGATTTCCGCGCTGTTGTTTTTGACGCGGCAGCACTGGCGCACGACGATCGGTCGCGCGGCGGAAGCGATGACGGTTTTCTCGGTGATGATGGCGGGACTTTACCCGGCCATTCACGTCGGTCGCGCTTGGTTCGACTGGTTCATGTTTCCGATTCCGAATTCCAACGGCAACTGGCCGCAGTTCCGCTCGCCGCTGATGTGGGACGTATTCGCCGTGAACACCTATCTGGTGGTCTCGATGCTGTTCTGGTTCATGGGCATGATTCCCGATCTGGCCGTGCTCCGCGACCGGGCGACGTCACGTCCGCGCAAATTTATCCTGAGCCTGGCGGCGATGGGCTGGACCGGCTCGGCCCGGCAATGGCATCATTACGAAAAAGCCTACGTCGTGCTCTGCGGCCTCTGCACGCTGCTGGTGTTCACCGTGAGTTCCATCGTCGGCCTGGATTTCTGCACCTCGCAACTCGCGGGTTGGCACGCGACGATCTTCCCGCTCTACTTCGTGATCGGGGCCGTGTTCTGCGGCTTCGGCATGATCCTCGTGCTGCTGATTCCGCTGCGCAAGTGGTGCAAACTCGAAAACATCATCACGATGTCGCACATCGACAAGGTCGCCAAGCTGACGCTCGTGAGCGGGCTCATCATCGCCTACATCTATGCGATGGAATTCTTCATCGCATGGTATAGCGGCGATCCTTACGAACGCTGGGTGTTTGGCCACCGCCTGTTCGGGCACACCTACTGGTTCATGGGTTGGATTCTGATTGCCGTCAACGTGGGCGTCACGCAATTGCTCTGGTTGAAAAAAATTCGTGCGAATCTGACGGCATTGTTCATCATCGGACTGCTCATCAACTGCGGCATGTGGACGGAACGTTTTGTCATCGTGGTCGGCTCGCTGTATCAGGATTTCCTGCCCGCGAACTGGCGCAAATACATCCCCACGATCTGGGACGTCGCGCTTTACGTCGGCTCGCTCGGCGCGTTCTTCATGATGTATCTGCTGTTCGTGAAATTTCTGCCGTTCATCGCCATCTCGGAAGTCAAGGGCGCCACGCCGCAGGGCAACCCGCATCTGCCTGCCGGCGGCGCGAAAGGAAAGCCATGAGCGCGAAACCTTACGGCATCCTCGCTGAATTTGATTCGCCCGCCGCCATTTTGTCGGCGGCGGAAAAAGTCCGTGACGCCGGCTATTCGCGCTGGGATGTGTTCACGCCGTTCCCGATTCACGGCATGGACAAGGTGATGGGCCTGAAAAATTCGCTGGTGGGCTGGGTGGCGCTGGGCGGCGGCGCGTTCATGTTTCTCAACGTCGTCGGCCTGATCTGGTTCGCCAACGCGTTTGATTATCCGCTCATTGTCGGCGGCAAGCCAATGTTCAGCATCCCGATGACCTTTGTGCCAGCCTATATCATGATGATCATGGGCGGCGCGGTGGGCGCGCTGATCGGCATGTTTGCGTTCAACGAACTGCCGCGCTGGAATCATCCGCTGTTCACCAGCCAGCGTTTCGCGCTCGTCTCACGCGACAAGTTCTCGCTGCTGATCGGTTCGACCGATCCGAAATTTTCCGAAACCGAAACCCGCAAGCTGCTCGAATCCCTCGGCGGCGCGCACATCGAGATCATCGAGGACTAATGCGCTACCTCCTCTATTCCATTTTGGTGATCCTCGCGCTTACGGCGGCGGCGTTTACCATCATCGGCATCCCCGGTCACCTGTCGCGCACGCCGCCACTGGAAATTTTCCCCGACATGGACCGCCAGGCCAAGTTGCGTCCAGCCCAGCCCTTCGACTTTTTCACGAACGGCCTCAGCTCGCAACTGCCGCCCGCCGGCACCGTGGTGCGCAGCGCGCCCGTTCAAACGGCGAACGGCACGGTGTATGCCTTCGAAGACGTTCCGTTTAACACCGGCCGCGACACGGGCACGACGAATTTTGTGGCGTTGAATCCGCTGACCTTGAATGCCGCCTTGCTCGCGCGGGGCCGTGAACAATTCGATATTTATTGCGCACCCTGTCATGGCCGGCTCGGCGACGGCAACGGCATCACGAAAAAGATCGGCGTCATGCCCGCCGTGATCAGCCTGCATGACCAGCGCATCATCGACATGACGGATGGCGAAATATTCAATACCGTCACCCACGGCAAAGGTTTGATGGGCGCGTATGGCCCGCTGGTGGCCACGCAGGATCGCTGGGCGATCGTCGCCTACACGCGCGCCTTGCAGTTGAGCTGGCTCGGTTCGCCCGATGAGTTGACGGCGGAGCAGCGCGCCACCCTGAAGAAATGATATGAGTTCGCATCACGAAAAAACTCATCTGCCGCCGCCGCTGGACTTGTCCCTGTGGTCGAAGCTGCCGGCCGTCCTGATGACGCTGGGCGCGGCGTTGTGCATTGTCGGGTTGGGAATCAATCAGCAGGTCTTCGGCCTGTCCTGGCTGCTGGCGTTCATGTTTTATCTGAGCCTCGCGCTGGGCGCGTTGTTCCTCGTGATGGTGCATCATCTGACCGACGCCGGCTGGTCTGTGGGCATCCGGCGCTTTTCTGAACACATCGCGTCGCTGTTGTTCCCGTGGCTGGCGCTGCTGTTCCTGCCCGTCCTGTTGCTTGGGCCGAAGATTTATCACTGGCTGACCCTGCCGGCCACGGACCATCTCATTCACGTGCGCCTGCCGGTGTTCACCTGCGCCGGGTTCGTGGTCGTGTCGGCGCTGCTGTTCGGTGTGTGGTGGCTGCTCACCGCGCGCCTCCGTTACTGGTCGCTGCGGCAGGATGTGACGGGCGACGCACTCTGCACGCACCGGATGCGGTTTCATTCGGGCTGGGGCATCGTCGCGTTTGCGGCCACGCTCACCGGCGCGTCGGTGTTCTGGATGCAGGCGGTGCAATACCAGTCCTTCTCCGCGATGTATGGCGTTTACTTTTTTTCGAACTGCGCGTGGCTTGCGCTCGGGACGGTGTATGTCATCGCCGCCCTCTTGCAGCGGCAGCGCATCCTCGCCGGCGTGTTGCAGGACAATTATTTCTATTTCATCGGCGTGCTGTTTTTCGCGTTCACCGTGTTTTCCGCCTACACTGAGTTTGCGCAATACTTCGTCGTCTGGAACGCCAACATGCCCGAGGAAACCTTCTGGTATCTCATCCGCGAACATCGCTCGTGGTGGTGCCTGAGCATGATTTTGATTTTCGGCAAATTCTTCCTGCCGTTCTTCGTCATGCTGCCGGTGAAGGCCAAGACCAGTTTCAAGATCATGATTCCGGTCTGCCTCTGGGCGTGGCTGATGCAATTCGGCGACCTTGCATTCAATATTCTGCCCGCGCTGCCCGGCTGGCATTTCCCGCTCACAATGCTCTGGCTGCCGTTCGGCTGCCTCATGTTCATGGGCGGATTTTTGGGCTGGGTGTTCGTGAACAAGTTCAAGAGCCATCCGCCGTATCCGCAGAAAGACCCGCGCCTGCTCGAGGCGATGGGCATTCATCATTTGGAGTGCGAAGAAATTTCCGGTGTGGCGGCAACCAAGGGAGGTCGTTCATGAATCCTGAAACCACCGAGAAACCCGTCTGGCATTTCGGCATCATTTTTGTCGTCGCGTGCCTGCTGTTCGTCGCGCTCGTCGTCGTGGTGAAACTGGCCGTCCACGTTCCCGCGATTGACGCCGACCGCGCCGCGCTCCGCTCCAAGGCGCTGGCCGACATACGTGCCGCCGAAGCCGCCGCGCTCAACACGGCGGGCTGGGTGGATCAGGATCGCGGCATCGTCCGTTTGCCGATTGCCGCCGCGCTGGAGCTTTCCGAGAAGGCCGCGCAAAATCCCGCCGCCGCCCGGGCTGACTTGCTGGCGCGGGCGGCGAAAGCCGCCGCGGCGTTGCCGAAAACCGCGCCCAAACCCAGCGCCTTTGAATGACCGTGAACGAAAATTCAACCCATCAAATTGACGCCTCCTGCCGGGTGCCGCTGCTCGTGCTGTTCGGCGGCGCGGCGCTGTGGCTCGTCGCCGGCTCGCTGCTGGCGCTGGCCGCGTCGCTCACGTTCCATATGCCGGACAAGTTCGGCGATTGTCCGTGGGGCACCTACGGTCGTCTCCAGCCCGCCGCCGATGACGCGCTGCTATACGGCTTTTGCATTCCGGCCGGACTCGGCGTTCTACTCTGGATTTTCGCGCGCCTCGGCCGGACGCGGTTGCGCGGCGCGCTGGTGACGGTCGTCGCGGCGCATCTCTGGCATCTCGGCGTGCTGGTGGGGATGGTGGGGGTTTTCGTCGGCGACAGCATCGGCTTCGCGTGGCTGGAATTTCCGCGCGGCGGTTCGGCGCTGCTGTTCTTCGCCTATCTGCTGCTCGGCCTGTGGGCGTTGATGAATTTCTCTGGCCGCAAGGATCGCGGCATGTTCCCGTCGCACTGGTTCTTGATCGCGGCCCTGTTCTTGTTCCCGTGGATTTATTCGACCGCGAACATCCTGCTCGTCGGCTGGCCCGTGCGCGGCGTGGTGCAGGCCATTATCGCGTGGTGGTTCGGCAACAATCTGGTCTTCCTCTGGACCAGCCTCGCCGGCGTCGGTGCGGCGTTTTATTTCCTGCCGAAGTTCAGCGGCCGGCCGTTGCATAGCTACTACTACGCGCTGTTCGCCTTCTGGACGCTGCTGATTTTCGGCTCGCTGCGCGGCGTGCCGGTCGGCGCGCCGGTGCCGGCGTGGCTGCCGACGTTGAGTGCGATGAACTCGCTCTTTCTGATCGTGCCCGTGATGGCCATCGCCGTCATCGGCTGGAAAACCGTCCGTGGCGGTGCGGCGGCGGAATGCAAGGGCGGCCCGTTCTGCATGATCAAATTTGGTTTCGTCGCGTTCATCCTGTCGGCGCTGCTGCTGGTCGCGGTCAGTTGCCCGCAGCTTGGCCGCCTGACGCAGTTCACCTGGTTCGGCGCGGCGCAGACGCAGCTCCAGCTTTACGGCTTCTTCGCCATCACGATGTTCGGCGCGATCTATTACATCCTGCCGCGCGCGGTGGGGATTGAGTTCGCCTTCCCGAAACTCATCCGAGTCCAGCACTGGTGCGCGATGCTCGGCATTGTGATTTTTGTCGTATCGCTGGTCATCGGCGGGGTGGAGCAAGGTCTGAAATTGCAGGATCCCAATGTCGCCTTCGCCGATTCAACCAAGGCGATGCTGCCGTTCCTGCGCGCGAGCACGACCGGGCTGCTGTTCATGCTGCTGGCCAACTTGCTGTTCGCCCTGAACATTTTTGTGATGATCCTCGCTTGGAAATTGTCCGTGGCGAAAACGGTGTTCGCCTTCGTGATTTCACCGCTGACCAAGTCGGAGGTGAAGGCATGAAAAACGGTTTCGTCATTTTTCTCGCGGCGTTCGCCGTGCTGGTCATGTCGTGGGCCGCGTTTGTGCTCGGACCGCAATTGCAGCTCGGCTGCGCCAAGCAGGTGCCCGTTCTGAATTCCACCGAAGTCTATCCGCTCAATCGTCCCGGCGAAGCGGCTCAGGGTTTGCAGGTCTATCGCGCCAACGGCTGCGCCGCGTGTCACACCGAGCAGGTGCAACAGGACGGCGTCGCCTGCGAAGTGGTGCTGTCGAGCGCGGGCAAAAATCCTGCGGCGGTGTCCAATCTGCTTTCCACTTTGAAATTAAACGGCCTCACCGAAGGAGAAGCCCAGGCCGTTGCCGATAAAATCACCGCCGTCGGCGGCAAGGTGGAGACGCACATTGTGGCGACGGGTGCGGATATCGCGCGCGGCTGGGGCTTGCGCCACAGCGTCGCCGAAGATTTCCTCTTCGACGATCCGGTGCAGCTTGGCAGCGTCCGCATTGGACCGGACCTGGCCGATGTGGGCCGGCGTCTCCCGAACGCGAGCCTGCTGCTTCCTCATCTTTACGCGCCCAAGAGCGTCATGAAAGATTCGGCCATGCCGCCTTTCCGCTATCTGTTTGAAGTCAAAAAAATCGGCGCTTCGCCTTCACCGGACGCATTGAATCTGCCGAAGGAATTTGCGCCCGCCGCCGGTTACGAAGTCGTGCCGAAGCCGGAAGCAAAGCATCTCGCGGCCTATCTCCTGAGCCTGCACGCCGACGTGCCGCTCTACGACGCGCCGTTCACCCCGTCCGCCCCATCCAAACCATGAGCGACGAATCCAAATCCTGTTCCACGGACTCCGGGGCTGAACCCACGGCGGCGCGTTCGCAGCTGCCGATGTGGATTCTCGTGGCGCTGCTGACGCTGTTGTATCTGGGCGGGATTTATTTTGATCATCACAGCGGTTGGTTCGACCAGCAGGTGTATTCACCCTATGGCACCGCTGCCGAACTGGAATCCTATCAGCCCAAATCCGGCGCGGCGGCGGCCTTGGCCGCGGGCAAAAAATCTTACGAGTCCGTCTGCGGCACCTGTCACGGCAACGACGGTCTCGGCAAGCCCGGTCAAGCGCCGCAATTGGTCGGCTCCGAGTGGGTCATTGCGAAAGGGCATAACCGTCTCGCGCATATTCCGCTGGCCGGCATCGCCGGTCCGATCCAGGTCGGCGGCAAGGAATGGAACATGCAGATGGCCGCGATGGGCGCGGCGTTGTCCGACGCCGACCTCGCCAATGTGCTGACCTACATCCGCGGTTCTTGGGGCAACAAGGCCGGTGAAGTCACCGCCGACGACATCAAGACCATCCGCGCCAGCATCAAGAGCCCGCAAGCGATGACTCATGATTCGCTGATGGCCTTGCCGGAATAGGCGGCATCCTAATTTGCCGATGGAGCGCGGGCTTCAGCCCGCTTCAGTGCCGCACTTGCTTGGAACGATGAAGCGGCATTAATGACGCGCTCCTTGATTAGGGCGCTATCCCGGATTGATCGCGATTGACCGCCAATAACACCTCAGCAGTTTTTCTCGCTCCTGATCATTCGCCCGGACTTTCCGGCACGCCGGAAATTCCCTGCGCGGCTTCCACCAGTTCGCGGATACGCCGCGCATCGGCCTTGCGATGACCATGGCTGGCCAGCGGATCGCTGCCGCCGCTGGACTCGATCCGGATGTCCGCCCAGATCATCCCGGTCTTGATATGCACGGACGCGACCTTGCGGATGCTGATGCTGATTTCATCCTTGCTGAACCAGGTTCGTTTGCGCCGGATGACCGCAAGGTTGGTCACCTCGATGACGGTGGGGAACAGGAAATTCCCCCGCGCCCAGCGGCTCGCCTTGAATCGTTCGAAATCCATGGTGACACTTTCATTCCTACAACTGGTTTAAGCAACCTTCATCTCGTGGGGTGAAGACCCATGTTAACCGTGGCCGCCGGGGTGTAGCTTATGGACATGAATCTAATTCTACTCATCTTGGTGCTGCTCCTATTGTTCGGCGGCGGTGGCTTTTACATTGGCGGTCCCGCCGGCGGCGGCGGCGGGCTGGGTCTGATTCTCGTCATCTGCCTGATCATCTATTTCATGGGCGGATTTCGGACGAAAAGCTGACCCGCAATTTGCCTCTCACAATTCTCCTTTAAGGGCTTTGTTCAAAATGGCGGGCAGCAAGCCGTCCGATGATGCGTAGGCCGCGCCTGCTCTGTCTACAGCGCGTCCACCGCCGCCGGCAATTTTCATTGTCCATGGATTCCGCGCGTCCGCCCCTACGGCTTGAATGCGTCCGGTTTATCGAAATCCTCCGGGCGCAGCGCTTCCAGGCGTCGCCGGTCTTCAATGGGCAGTTCGCCGAGGATTTTTTCCCGCTCCGCGCGCCAGGACACCAGCAATTTCTCCAGTTCGTTGCGCGCCTCGTCCGTGAGCTTGGCCCACCATTCTGGCGGACGGCTTTCCCAGAAGAGTGCCAGCGCCGCGGCCCGGAACTGGCTGCGCCGGCTCATCTCCGCTTTTTGAGCCTGGGTAGAAAGCGAAAGGTCCTCCATCTCCGCCAAGGGCACTTCGCCGCGAGCGAGGCGTTCACGCGCGGCCTCGACCGACGCCTTGAGCAACGCCGCCGTGCGTGCATCGTCCGGGTTGCTCAGGCGACTGGCCAGATTCTCCACCGCATCAAGCATACTCGGAATCGAGGCGACCGCGTTGATCCGTTGCGCCTGCCGTTGGATTTCGGCAAACTCGCGCATCTCATTACCAAACGCGGTCAATTTCTCCAAGAACTGCGCAACATCCACCCATTCCTCCGACCGGCCTTCCAGAAACGCGATCAACCGGTCGCAATCTTCCAGGAACGAATCCGCTTCAATCCCCATCTCGCGCAAATGAGCGGCTTGCGGCCTCAGCTTGTCCCGGAGTTCGCGCGTGTGCTGTAGCAATTCTTCATTGGACATTGATTCGCCTTCGGGTTCATTCATAAACGCAGGTATTATTTCACACCAATGTTTTAATTCGCCGGTCCAAATCCTTCCGGTTGATGAGGTCAATGACCTCCAGCCGCTCCGGCCACAAACGAAACAGCAGCCGATAGTTGATGCCGATGCGCTGGCGCATCACCTTGGGGGTGGCCTTGAGCCGCAACGCGCCCACAAATGCCGCCGGTTCCCCCGCCGCCAGCCGGCCAATCATGATGACCGCCGCGCGCGCGACGGGTTGCGGAAATGTGGCCAGCGTTTGTAAAAATCCCTTCGGATATTCCGCCAATCGCACCGGATGAACTTCCGGCGCGTCTTGGGGAAGCAACAACTCGGCTTCGTGTCGCATGGACTCGGCCTCTTCGTCTGCCGAAGAGTTCGGCTGCGTTTGCTGCGCGGACGCCAGCTCCTCCTGCGCCTTCTGCAAATCCCGCCGCAACTGATTGCGTTCCCGGTGACGTTCGTTGAGCGCGGATTTCAATTCCTCCACTTTGCGCCGCAGTTCTTTCATCGGCGCGTTTTCCGCAGCATCGGCGGCGTGCTTCTTTTCGCGCCGGATGATTTCCGCCTGTAAGTTGTCCAATTGCGCTTTCAATCCACGCACTTCCTCCGCCTTGGTATCCAACGTCAGGCGGGTCTCGCGCAATTTAGCGTTGTCTGCTTCGTGCTCGGCGCAGCGTTTGTCCACCAGCTCGCTGATCGGGTCATCCGGCGGCAGGTTCAATATATCCCGCGCTTCCAAAATTCTGTCCAGCAAACCGACGGCCTCTTCCGACGGCAACAGTGGAATGACTCCGCGCGCCACCAGAATGCCGAGCGCACGGTTGCGCGACCACATAAGTCCGGTGGCCACTTGCCTCAGATGCTCGTGGTTGTCGTCCCGAAGCACATCATTGGCAGTTTCATCCACAATCTGTAGCACCTTCGCCGGATTCGCCTCTTCCAACGTCAGCATTGTGCCCAGATGCACCGTCACATCTTCCCCGCCGGTCAGTTTCTCTCTCAGCTCCATCATCCGCTCAATGACATCTTTCCGACCGACGTGCGTCGCAAATAGCATCACATTGTCCCAATGCTCTCCCATCGCCTCTGACCAGCCGATGCTTTGCATGGCTTCCATGGCCAGATCGAACGAATTGAGCGCGGCCAGCTTCATGAAATACATCTCCCATAATTCAGTAGGGACCGTGCGCGGGTCTAGTTTGGCCATTTCAAAGGGCTGTAGCCGATACAACCGCTCCTCGGTCAAATGCGCACCCGGATCCGCCTGCAATTCCTCCTGCGTTATCCCCGCCACGTCCGACGAGTGATGCAACCGTTCGTTGTCTTTCTCGATGCAGCAATGCTTGTATTTTTTGCCGCTGCCGCACGGGCATGGGTCGTTTCGCCCGATCCTGGCCACGGAGCGGCGCATCGTCGTGCCCTGCGCCAGTTGATTGCTGGCCTTCTCTCCAATCAATTGCGCGGTCGGTCCGCGGCAAACCTTTAGCGTTGCTTCCCCGGCCTTCAAAGCCAGTTCTTCAATTTCCTCCCATTGCTCCGGTTTGACCTTCGGCTTCTTCTCCCGGAGAATTGCCTGTAGTGCCGCATCCTTGGTTCGCAGCGCCAGCGTGGTTAAATAAATTGTCGCTTCGCTCGGCAATTCGTTGCGTGCCAGTCTGCGCGCGTGAAGCATCAGCTTGTCCGGCAATTGGCCCTGGCGATGTTCCCGGCACCAATCCTCCATGACTAGCAACGCGCAGGCCGCAGTGTGATACATCAGGAAAGATTGATCGAGGGTCGCCAGCACCGGTTCGGGCACTTCTCCCTGCACCTTCATCATCATGTGCCCCACCCAAATCGGCAGTCCCAGCAAAGTCACCCCTTTCGTCAAATGTTTCGCCTCCACTCGCCGCTCCCGGTGCAACGCGGCCATCACCACGTGCAAATATAATTTGGGATTGTTCTCGCCCGCCGCCTCGGCAATCAACGCGTCCAACGCCGCATCCTCCGCCGGCAACCATTCGGCCACGCGTTGCACCGAGGCCAGGCAGAAGCGCGCCTCGTGGATGAACTGACGCATCTCCATGTTCATAAATCGTATTTTGAACGTGACCCACTCATCTCACAATTCTCCTTTGAAGGCGCGGTCGAGGAGGGCGGGGAGCAAGGCGTCCAGTATTGGGTGCAGGCCCCGCCTGCTCTCGGCTGGCCGGCGCTTCAGCGCATCCACCTCCGCCTGCACCATTCTCGGGCAATAAGCATTCATTTCTCCTCCGGCAATTGCAGCAACAATTCCCCGATGCGTCCTTCCAGCCGGTCATCGGTAACACCGGCTTTGGCTTGCAGCGCATCCGCCTCGCGGGCCAGCGGCAGGGCTTCCATTAAAAACATCCGTGCGATTTCCGGCGTGCCTTCATGGAAATGCACCCGCCCGATCTCAAACAGGCAATCCGCTTCTGTGTGAATCGAAGACCAGATTTTCTTGGGCGTCTCCGGACGCCGGGCTTTGGCTTCCGCGCGGCAACCTGCCAGTGCCCGTGCGAAATGACCGATGCGTTCCTTGCCCTCCTCCGTCCACACCGCCAGTGTGTGCCACGCCAGCGACACCTCGATGTTCTGGCTGGCCGCCTTGAGCACCGCCTGGCGATATTCCTCCGTCGCCACTTTGAGCATGACCTCGTCGCCTTCGCTCTGTGCGAACATGTATTGCATCGTTTTTTGAACAAACGTCATCATCGCCGCGCCCAACTCCCGACGGATGGGCATTTCCTGCTCGGGAAAATGTTCCGTGTGGGTTGCCGCCTCATCCGGCGCATTCAACATCAGTCCGAAGGTGGGACTGGCTTCGCTCTCGTCGGTGCCGTTGAACGCCGTGACATGGTAATAGAAATGCAATCCCTCCGGCTGCTCGGGCAGCAACGCTTCCGGCTCCAGCACTGTCGCAACCAATACCGGCGCGGCGACCCCCTCCCGGCGATACACCCGGTAACCCCACGGCTGGCCTCCCGCGTTCACCTCATCCCAATACAACAGCACCCAGTTCCATCCAAACTGACCGTGGACCCAGCCAATTTGTGCCGGCACCGGTCCGGCCTCGCCCCGCTTCGCCTTCTGGGCGGACTTCAACGCCAGATACGCGGCGGTCTCGCGCGCGGTTGCATCCAGATAATCCGCCAGTTGCTGGCGCAAGGCCGGCAATTCCGGCCCGACCGCCGCAAACTTTTCCGGCGCGCGCTCGTGGCAGGTGATTCGATGCAGACACGCCGCCGCCTTCAGGCCCGGCGTAATCCGCTCCTGCGCCGGCTCCTGCGCCATGCGCTCAATCCGATATAGAATGAACTTGGACATAAATAAACGTTCAGTTCCGGCTTTCGGCGTTTAATCATTTATTCTTCGGGCCGAAGAAATCCGTTGTCACGCAAAAAATCTCTGTCTTCCGTCGAAAGAATTTTCAATGACGCCGGGCGCGCCTGTTCCAGCCTCTCAATAAATTCCTCAAGCTGCTCCGGATCATCGGCAAACCGTTTCCGGGCGCTTTCCGTGCGTGCGTGCACACACATGGTGATGATGAACATGGCTGACAGCCGCATTTCCTCCGCCCAAACTCGTTGGGCTTCGAGCCGCGCATCCATCGCGAGATCCGGCTGCGCCGCCGTCCTGGCCAGCAAACCGGCCAACGGCTGCCACAAGGCCAGCCTTTCGTCCACCAAACCGGTGGGAAACAGCCGAAGCACTTTTTCATTCTCGCGCAGATATTCCAACATCCCTTCGGCTTTCCAGCGCAATTCCCGAATCGAATCGTTCGGCTGCGGCGCAAATTGGCTGGTGCCAACGCCAAAAAAATCACTCATGCCTTAATTCTCCTTTGAAGGCGCGGTCGAGGAGGGCGGGGAGCAAGGCGTCCAGTATTGGGTGCAGTAACCTTGGGCTGAATGACGGAATCCCTTTGGGATTCTTGAAGGCGCGGTTTCATAATTCTCCTTTAGCCAATCGAGCCGGTGCCGACATCAAACGCAAACACGAGGCCGGTGAGAAAGGCGTTCTTGCTGGCAGTGGGTTGGCGGACATTCTTTAAAACGTCATCTTTCATTTCCATTTTTTCCATAAGGCAGCTGGTGAGGCGATGCTACGCCTGCATTAGCTCGGCTGCAAGCCTTTGAAAATAAAATGGAAGTAACTAGGCCAATACCCCACATCTGCCATCAATAGTGGATTATTATTAAATCAATTCGACTGGCTAGCGAACATCGCCTTTGCGTGGAACCTCCTGCCCTCTGAATCTCTCCCGCCTCCATTCATCCCTCATCCACCAATCCATCCGAGGCTCGCGCCATTCTGTCTCGTCTGCGTGCATGATTTCACCAATGCGGTTGGCGGTGCTTGACCCCTTCGGTCTGGGTCCGGTTCAGGTAGGGTTCAGGTCTTACTCAGGTCTTACTCAGGTCTTATGGCGGGATTGAGCTTGTTGCGGTCGGTTTTGGGCTGGTTTCAGTTCGGTCTTGTGCAACTTTGTCCCGTTTTTTGCGAGCGCCATTCATCGGGTCAACCGTGTGCCAATTGACGGGCAGGAATGGTTAGGGAACGACCCGAATGCAGCACTGTTTTTCAGCCACCCGCTTTCAAGTCTGAACTCGCAACTGTTTTTCGACCCCGGATTTGTGCCATGGCCCAGATGGCGTGTTCGGCGATGAGCGGCTCGGCATCGTGCGCGGCTTTCTCCAGGGCGGGCAGGGCGGAGGCGTCGCCGCTGTTCCCCAACGCCACGCACACATTCCGGAGCAGCCCGCGCCGCTTCGTCCGCAGGATGGGTGATCCGGCAAAGCGCGCTTTGAAGCCGGGATTGTCCAGTTGCAGCAGTCCGATCAAATCCGGCGCCGTCAAATCGCCTCTCGCCTTGGCCTTCATCAAACCGCCTTCGCGGGCAAACCGGTTCCAAGGACATGCAGCCAAGCAGTCGTCGCAGCCGTAGATGCGGTTCCCGATGGCGGGACGCAGTTCAACCGGAATGGATCCCTTGAGTTCAATCGTGAGATAGGAAATGCAACGTCGGGCATCCAGTTGGAATGGGGCGGTGATGGCTTGGGTTGGACACGCGGTCAGGCAGCGCGTGCAACTGCCGCAGTGATTCGTCTCCGGTGCGTCGGGTTCGAGTTCCAAGGTTGTCAGGATTTCCGCCAGAAAGATCCAGTTGCCGAGTCGTCGGCTGATGAGATTGGTATGCTTGCCGATGAAGCCGAGTCCGGCGCGCTGCGCGAGGTCGCGTTCCAGCAGCGGCCCGGTGTCCACATACCAGAGCGACCGGATCTGGCGGTCGGCCCCTGAATCAATGAAGTTCGTCAAAGCCTTTAACCGTTCGCCGAGGATGTCATGATAATCATCATACCGGGCGTAGCGAGCGACTATTCCGGAGTTCGGAGTTTGGAGTGCGGAGTTCGGAGTCGCAAATTTATAACTGGACGCCAGCGCAATCACGGTTCGTGCGCCGGCCAGGACTTTCTGCGGGTCCCCCCGTTTCTCCGCGTTGCGTTCGAGCCATGCCATTTCGCCGTGATTT
>TBL_comb47_HYPODRAFT_10002949_pt1 | contig 20552 bp, 24 predicted proteins | sample TroBogypolimnion_40_FD_10682 | JGI IMG/M metagenome (IMG submission 10682) | reverse complement strand
ATAAAATTTCCGCTAGTAACGCGAATCACTGCTGAGAACTTGGACTGGGTTTTAGCAACTGTGCTCATCACAACCTTTAATAATTAAGAGGCTTGGGGAATTTAATCAAAATATAGCGGTTTTCATAGGCCCGAGGGAAACTACCAAGAAATCAGGGCATAGAAAAGAAAAAGCCACCCCGAAGGATGGCTTGAAATAACAACTTATGGAGGAATAGCTAAAGAATGAACTTAACTATAGACACATAGTATCAATTCAATGAACCCACAGAACTCTCCTGAGCATCATTATGGTGCTTAACCACCAAACCGAAAGCCCAAAGACAAGAGGATCTTGTAAAAAATGTGCCATCAAATGGGCATGACGCTAGTTGGTATCTCGGCATCCTTNGGNTTTGGGCAAAAAAGATAATTCAATTATCCAAGCCAAAGAAGTCAAATACAAAGATTACACCCCGCCATAACAATCTTGATTCATTTCCCACAAAGGCTTACCTTTGCTGAAATCGCAATTCACGCCTATTGGTGACGTTGTGCTGGCAAGACAGCCGCTCAAAGCCAAAATTAAAAAAATCGCAGAAATAACATTGAAGAATTTTTTCATATTTCACCAGTTATAGTTTTTATGGTCGCATTTGACAGGAGATACCAAAGAATGATGGATTAGGGCTTCACAACACTAACCGCACCACCGACAACAGTACTGGCAACCGAAGCGGTTGTGGATACGACTGTTCCGGCTACCGATGCTGCTGTAGACGCCGCCGTACCAGCGGCAGAGAAAACTGAACATCCCATTAAAGGATAGCTACACAATGCCAGCGCCAACGCTTTATAAAACCAAAGATTGGCACTGCAAATATCAACCGCCTTTGGCATTAGAGTGATTTCCTTATTTGATTTCCACGATTTCTGGTGAAGACCGTAATATTTCTTGCGAGCTCTGTGTGCTTCGAGCATAGGATTTTACTTAAAAAGCCCTAAAAGTGGGCTAATTAATACTTCTTGATAACCCGAGACAGAATCAAAGAGGGTCTAGGACGGAAGACCCTATTTAATTAGTTTTTCGATTTTAAGAAGTCATTCACCTCATTAAAGAACTCAAATCGAGTTTTCTCAAAGAGCATAAAGTGACTTGAATTCTTAATTTGCACACTCTTTTTATAGGGCGCATTTGTTAAATCGCGCATCACCATTGCCCGATCTTGAGGAAATGACCAAGTATCAAACTCACCTGCAATAACTAGAGTTGGAACATAAATTGAGGAAGCATTCCAAATAGGTCTTCCAGTAGCCTGCATAAAGCTATCTTCTAGCACACCGTTTGGTGCTCGCAAACTAGGTGGGCTTCTAGTCTCACTGGTAGGGTCTGTTTTTAGCGCCTCGATAGCAAAGGCATCACGAACTGCTGGGTCTCGAATGCTATTTTTATCCTCTAACGGTATTTCTCCATCCCACCTAGAATCATTGGCGGCCTTAGAGCCAAAACGATAAGCGCCTAATGCATAGTTAAACTCATCTGGCATTCGTTTATTTTGTAATCCACTTCCTGCACCAAGATTCGTATGATTTTGATATGAGTATGCTGGTGCGTAAAGCACTAATTTATTCACCTTCTCGCTATCTAATGAGGTGTAGAAGCCAGCCGTTGTTGCTCCCCAAGACCATCCAATTAAATCAATCTTTTCAATGCCCTCTTTTTTGCGAATGAAATCTACAACCGAATTGATATCTCTAATTGCTAAATATGACCGAGTAACTGGACGGTTATTAACAGCAGGCTCATCCATGGCTTTTTCTCTGCTTGAAAATCCGTAGTTGCGCTTATCAAACATATACACAATGTAGCCGTGCTTCACCATCCAGTCGGCCCAAGAATAATCCTGAAATTGCAGGTCAAAATCGGGCGTAGAGGGAAAGGTGGCGCCATGGATAAAAAGCACCACATTGTTATTGGTAGCCTTAATCTTCGGCTCGGCAAACTTATTTCTAACGAATAACTTCACGCCAGGATCAGCACCTTCAATATAGTCATCTACCTTAACAATTTCTGCGTGTGCAAAAGCAATAGAGCAAGTTAAGCCAATTAATGCAATTATTCGCGATAGCATTACATATCTCCCATTATTTTTTAGTTATTAATGCTTTGTAGCATCTTAGAAAATCATATCATTTATAAAAAATGGTGCATTTGCACAAATACAAATGAAAAAACACCCGAAGGTGCTTTTTCATGTTTCCTGTTAGCCTGAGGCGGAATCGAGCATGGCCTAAAGATATAAATCCGAGCTTAAAACCATCGCTTCAAATGACATGACTGTTTTAAACAATAATTGCTAAAAGTGTGACCGCTATTTACAGACTACAGTTTCAGTAGATTGATATTGACTGGCTCTTTGTGCCATAGATTCAAATCGCCCTCGCATACTATTTTTTATAAAAAACTCAATAATACTTAACGGAATGATTGAGTTAGGCTCTATTTCAGCGTTGTACTTAAAGACTATTTTGTCTTTTTCCTCGATCAAGGTCCAGGTGCCCTTATAAGATTTAGTATCGCCACTGATCTGCTCAAAAGTTAAAGATCTATTTGGTAGTTCCGTATATTCCACCGTTGATTTCATTTCAATGGGGAAAAAGAGAATTTGTTCTTCTATCACCCTGTATACACGCACCTTATTGCCCACTCTTGAAATAACTTTTGCCTCGACTATTCCTGGGATATTTTTTGAGCCCTGATAGTCTGTAATAAATGCATAGGCACTACAAATATTCATTGGCACAGAGTAGCTTGCCTTTGCATGAAATCGACCATCAACAGGAGTCATGCTCACCTGAACATCAAAAGGGTTGAGATTTTCTTGAGCGTAACCCCGAAGGATGAAAAAGACTAAGGCAAGTGTAAAAAACCATTTCATCTATGGATTTTAGGATCTTATGGATTTTGATGTATTAAACGACATTAGAAATTCTCACTATCAATAGCGGTTGTTTAGTATTTCTTGTTGGCTTGGGGTCAAAGCCTCTAGAGCTTAGGATTGCAGGCTCTAGCTACCCCTCAAAGCCGTAACTTATCTCTAACTCCTTTAATTGCGAAGCTTCAGGAGAGTATTTCAAAAAATTTTCTCGATGTCTTCTGTAAAACAAAAGCCCCTCTTTGATGCTGGCCACCGAGGCGCCTTGTTCAAGCATCTTATCCCAAAGGCTCCAATCCTCTTGAGGATGGATGCCATTTTCATATCTTTTTTTATAGCCAATTTTTTGTCCAAAAGATGTGCGGTACATCATTGACCCATGGTGCTGTTCTTGGCGATCCCAATAAAGATCGCCCTGATAAGGCAAGGTCTCACCGGGCACCCGATCTAATATTTCTTTTTTTAGTTCGCCAGTTACAACAATGTCATAGGTAACAATATCGGTTCTCGCATTTGATAACAACTCAACTGCATCTGAGCGCAACCAATTATCGGCGCCTATAAATAGCACATATTTTGTGTTGATTTGAGACAGTACGTCTTGGAAGTTATCTACTACCCCCAAATTTTTATGTCTCAATAGGTATTCGATATCAGGATATAAGCCTGGCAAATGATTGCAATCTAAGCCGCCATCGTCAACAAATAGAATTCTTTCGGGACGGATAGTTTGAGAGAGTAGCGACTCAATGCAATGGGCTGCAAGGTGTCCGTATTTATAGGAGGCAATAACGACAGTAATCATATTGAGTGGCATTAGAGCACGAAACTCTGACATTGATATTCGTTGAATCTCCCCCATTCACAATAAAAAAACTACCCGAAGGTAGTTTTGAAGATTCTTGATGGCCCGGGGTGGAATCGACCAGGGCTTGGGATGTCAGATCTTTAGGGCTTAAGTTGCGCTCTAATTTCACCAGACTTGTTAGTGGCGCTATGAACATTGAGATAAAGATTGCCACTCTTTAAACTTTGGAGCTGGGCATCCGTTAATTTGGCGCCAGCAGGGGCCGACCAAACATTCTCTGAAGTCTTTGCAAATGGAACGATAACGGGACCGTTCTGGCCCATTGGTGCTTCGTGAATATGTGCCATCGTTCCCTCAATACCTGAAGTGGTAATAGTTCCAGACACTGAACCATCCGGAGCAACCATAATTTCTCCCGCACCAGAAGCTGAAGTCATCACTGGAGGAACTTCTTGAGCTCCTGTCAAAGTTACTTTCATTGATTGTGCTGAAACTGCCATGGAAGCGATGCCAATACATAAGCCCAAAATACCTTTAGCTAAAACATGATTTATTTTCATTTATATCTCCTATCGGTTTAGTTCTGAATTCAGACTATCACAATTGCATTAATGGGATATGTTGACAGGTTAAATTCAAAGGAGCGTCCCCTACCCCTGCCAATTTAAAAAATAATGCCCCGCATAAGCAGGGCATTATTTTTGTTTAGTGGCCCTGGGGCGGACGACCAGGGCCGCGGATGCGAAATCCTACTTCACTTCTTTTAGATTGAAGTTTGGATTTTGAATAATTCCAAAACGATTGCCAAATGGGTCTTTGACTGCGGCCACTTTGATGCCCTCACCAACATCGGTGACTGGTTCAAGTGATTCCGCACCAAGGAATAACAATCTCTTAAAAGCAGTTTCAATATCTGCCACACCCCAGAGTGGTTGCGCCCCAGCAGTAGATGACTCACCTTGTGGCAAAAGTCCAAGCTCAAACCCGCCCACCTGAAAGCCCACATAAAAGGGCTGATCAAAATATGGCTCCATCTTTAATACTTGCGAATACCAGTCTTTAGCCTTGGCTAAATCTTTGACTGGGTAAATGGCTGTTCTGAGTCCGAGGATCATATGAGTTCACCTAAGGTTGCGTTGAGAAAGCATAGCAAATACAAATGAAAAAACCACCCGAAGGTGGTTTTGGTGTTTCTTGGTGGCCCGGGGCGGAATCGAACCACCGACACAAGGATTTTCAACTCTCCGATAGACCGTACTTTCGCAGTTAAATCAAAAGGTTGCGCCACCAGAGGAAAACTTTGCGCAAAAAATTCAAACGCACAAAATTGATACCCTCATCTAACACCATGATTTCTTAAGACTATTCCACCGACGCATATAGAAGTAGTCCTTTCGTTCCTGATGTCGTTTTGAACGACAAAATACCATTTCCGCTATGCCTGTCAGACTAAAACCTTTACATCTTAGGATTATTAAAACTCTTAAAAAAATATACAGATTTGATTCAAAATACGGCATTTTCCTGCCCTACCCATAATTTATACAAAGCAAGTGTCATTGAAGAATTTCAATTAGATAGCAATTGATTGACAGTTGAGCTGAAATCGTCAACTATTAATAAATCTAATTTTTATAAAGATTTCCATAATGAAATTTTTGAGAATCATAATTCTTGCGCCATTACTCGTAGCAATATCAGCCTGCGGGCCAAGCGATAAAGAACTCCAAACGCTTGGATTTAAAGACGCCGTGGAAATGAAAGAAATTCAAGCTAAGGGCTATAAAGATATGGCCAGTTATGCGAAGTCACTTGGTTTTATTGATGGACAAGAACTAAGAAATATTCAGGCTCAGGGATTCAAATCAAAAGCCGAATATCAAGCAAAGCAAGCGACAGACCTTGGCTTTGCGAGCTTTGATCAAATGAATCTAGCGAAATCAGTTGGATTTAATAATATGGCTGAGCTTGAAAAATATACCAAAGATAAGGGTTTTGATAGCACCGAAGAAACGCTCAAATTAAAATCCGATGGATATAGATCAAAGGTTGAATTTTTAAGGGCAACTGATGAGGTTGGCGCAAAATACATCCCCAAAGAATTTGTAAATGATCCAAATTCTTTTTGGATTGATACAGAAGGCCTGGGAAATGGTGATGAAAATTCCGCACCCATGACTCCCTGCTATAAATTTAAAAACGCTCCGACATTAGTACATTTGTTTTATCAAATGGAGCCAACTGGTTATCGATGGATATCGTACGTGCCACGAAATAGCTATCTTTGGAAAACTCCATATGGACAGGAGTTGGCTAGGGGATACAATGAAAATCATAGATTTGATGTAATCACAGTAGATACTCGCGGTGAAAGAACAATTAAGATGAAGTGGAAAAATTTCATTGGCGAACTACTCACGGACACATTTGTCTATGACGCCTCATACACCGTAAGGTATTGGAGTGAGCATATTGGTACGGGCGGGGTAGCAGACACACAAGTCAAACAAAGTATTGAAAAGGCTAAAAATTCAGGCCTGCCAGGGGCTAGGCAAATATTATGTAAGGGTCCATTTGTCGGCATGTAGTTATGGGTAGATTAAATCACCAAGGCCAGAGATCTTCGAGTGGCGTGAAATTTGCGCGGTAATTTTTTACTAAGCAGTGCCAACCGGCCTAATAGGCTTTATGGTCTTTTGCTTTTCTGCCTGTAGACGACGTTTCGCATCATCTACATTTTTTTTGAGTAAAGTAATACGAGCTTTCTCAGGATTGAGGGGCTTAATTGGTTTAATCATCTTGATTTCACTAAAACGCATCAAGTATTTAAGCCCCTCACCAAGTTTTTTATGCCTCTTGATAGCTCAATACATTCCCAACTCCATACTGAGCCTCGCCCAGCAACTTAGCCTCAAGAGCATTGGTAGCGAACACAATCGTATTGGTCGTTTGCGTTGAATTCAGACGAATCCATAGAATAAATTTCTTCATTTTCCAAATCCCGCCCTAACAGCGCCACTTGCTTGCTCAATCTGAGCATCTAGCTCACCAGCTTCTATAGCTCCTTTAATAATTTCCAATGCCTTTATCAGCTCATCGCTTGTCCCCACTTCTACAGCAGTTTTACCTTTAGCAAATTCAATGATCTTTGCTCCATAGCGAATATTCAAACAAACCTTGCCATCGCTCGCAATGAACCACCACTGTCGTACACGCTTTTGAATTTCAATAGACTTGCGAGATCCATCGTAATCCTTAACTGTTTTGAATTTCTTAACGGTATATGTTCCGCCCTCTCGTTGAGCTTTCGCTAACTGGATCTGCTCCCATACCTTAGTTGACAGCTTATTACGACGCTGAAGGATTGGTGGGATTGCTGTTGGCTTTTTAGAGTTAACCAACTTCAAGCTGTTAAATGCGCTCATCTAATTTCTCCTATTTGTTAATGGGCACACTTAATTTATGGTCAGAGTTTTTGGATGGACAACCTCTTTTTGCCAAAAACCACAAAGATCTAATGATTTGACCCAGATCTTGTCTCCTTTTATTAGATTTCACTAAATATCTATGACGACAAAGCTAAAAATGTTTTGTATGCCATCACTTATTACTACCGAAACAAGAGCAGTGACACTCAGTCGTTATGTCACCCAATATCAACCGGACATTGGTGTCTCGGGGACGGAAATTCTGGGCGGTAGCAGAGACTTGTATTCACTATCCTTAACAGGACGCTATTAGGCTTGCTGACTAATATGAATCAAGTATATGAATTAGCACAAAGATCGTAGGACCTAGTCTTACGTGATCACGAGCAAGCTCTGCCAACACAGCAATCTTGCGAATAGTACAAAGGTAGCCACTTATTGCTTTTGTATATATTGCGTTTTAAAGCCGCACGTAAAAGGAGACAGCGAAACCGCCCTTCCCAAACTGGTTGTGCCCATAAGTGGTGTAGTAAAGAACTCAGCGAAAGTCCTTTTCTATTACTGAGCCTGATGCTTAAGGCTCAGTGTAGGCTGAATCTAGCGAAAATCATCTAACAAAAGAAATGCGTGATGAGCGAGAAGCGAAATCACATGCGAGCTCATGCTCGCATCCAAACCCTTCGTATAAAAGCTGATCTCATATTCTCGCTGGCTTGGGTAGCTGAGCTGGAATTTAAAACGCATATAGGTCGTTTTAACAAATCATCAAAATATCGTGGCATTTACGCCACGATAAATATAAGAGAACTATTAAGAGATTATGTTTTTAGCTAAGTCATTGAATTTTGGAAGGTTCTTTTTAAGCCATTTTCGGTTGCCCAAACCGAACATAAGAAAACATACTGTAACCCTGTATTTAATACATTTAAGGGAGATATGTATGTCACAAGCTAGAGTTTTAAATCCACAAGAACTGCGCAGAGTTTTAGATCATGTTGCTACACGCAGACACAGCGCACGTAATCGCACCATGTTGCTACTTACGCATTACGCGGGTATGCGAGTAGGTGAAGTTGCTGCCCTACGCATAAAGGACGTTTTAAATAGCGACAACACAATTAAGGATGAAGTGCGCCTAATGCCTGAGCAAACCAAGGGCAAACATGCTCGTACCGTTTATCTAAATGAACGTATACGCAAAGAGCTTAGCCAGTACTTGCGAGTACTTCCCATTAAAGATGCCAGTAAACCTTTGTTCTATACCCAAAAGCAAGCTGGTTTCTCAGCTAACTCTCTAGCTCAGTACTTCTTCTATCTATATCGTGCCTGCTCTTTGGATGGCGCTAGCAGCCATTCGGGCCGAAAGTCGTTTTTGACATCCCTTGCGAATAGGGGTATTGCCATTCATATATTGAAAAGCCTTGCTGGGCACCGCAACATCAGCACAACTGCCGCCTATCTATATTCGAGCCCCACTCAGCTTAAGGCCGCAGTAGAGTTAGTGACAAATTAAGATGCGAGATTAGTTACGATCTCGCCATCATAGTTGGCAATAAGCTCTGTTGTCTTTGGGTCAATAATTAAGCTAATGCCTCTTGTTCGAAGTCTATATCCATGCCAGAGACAGTAGACTTCAACGGATTTAGGTGGCTTTGCTAGGTTTAAGCTAAATCCATCAGCCAATAGAAAAGTACCGCTAAATGTCGCATCTCTGTATTCAGCGTTTTTTACTTTCACTACAGTAGCGTTAATAATCTCTTTAGTTTGCTTTGGTTTTGCCTTGGGTGCTGTATGAGGACATTGTTTTTGAGCAACCTCTTTAGTCCACGCTGGTGCGGCCTTATAAAAGTTCATACATACCCTTATTAACGTTATATATTGTTATAAGGATAACAAAAGTCGTTTAAAAAGACATTTCACACCACGGGGAATTTTCCAAGCGCTGAATTCTCAATTCTCTCTTTGGCTTGCTTTACATACCTACTCACAGTAGCAGCCAAATTGTTTCGCTTGACCAACCTATCGGCGGCGTCTTCATCAGGAAGAGACATTAAATCATCCTTAAGAAGCCCCATCTCATCACCAATCTCCCATAACTTGCGCTTGTTAGAGCCGACTCTTGTTTCTAAATAACGGTCATAAACCTCAAGGCATAACCTTAGATTGGCAATGGTATATGAGCCATTGATCTGATACTTAGCCGTACTCTTTCTCGCTTTAATAGAAGGACGACCTTTCTTTCTGCCATGTCGCTCCATAAGCAATTCATTGAAATACTTCTTAAGGGACTTCTTATCGTAAGTTAACGGAACCTGTAGAAAGATGAAATCTTCCTTATTCCAATGTTCTGGCACTTCGCTTTTGTTATCCAATTCTTTGAACTTGTAGATAGACATTTGCTCAGCAAATAGTTCAACGCCTTTAGCTCGCCACCAAATCCTAAATTCATCACCTCGCACATCACCAAAGTCAGCGTAGAGCTTGGAAAACTTTCCTTTGCCACCCCTCTCGCAACAATCTAAATAGTCTTTGTTACGTTTTAGATAAACCCACCACCAGTAGTACGGACTTTGCTCGTAACGACTCCTTGGCAAGCGATTATTTTTTGTTCCAAAGTTTGGATTCGGCTCAAAAAACTTTACCATTTTATTAACTTTCTAAATAGATCATTTTATAAGTAATATCTAATTTTATAGCACTATGGCCTAATAGATACATGGTTAAGCGGTTAATTTTATTAACGATTGATCATATTTTAATCTACTTTAAAAGGCCAATAAACATGAATACATTAACAATCAACACACCAATCCCAGAAACTACACACGACGTTTTGAACGACAAAGCGGCGCCTCCCAATAACACTTTTAACGCACTTAATATTCTTACTAGTATTGAGGCTGACCGCATCGCTTGGGAGCAAGGGGTTTATCTCATCAGCAATCAGGCCCTATATTCCGTTCTTTCAAAATGTTTAGCATTTTGCGGAGAGTTACCAACTGCTGAAGCAAAACAACGAAGCGCGGATTTAGAGGCATTTTTTAAAGAACGTGGCTACAAATACAAAAAGGAGTCTCCATTAGTAACTCGCGCTGTAAAGGCCATTTTTGGGAACATTGATCGTCGTCGAGTTAGCACTTATTCCTTAGTTCTTCGTAGAGCCCTCAAAGAGGGAATTGGCGCATCTAATCTTGCCGAATGGATTGAGGCAAATAGAGGCATTCAAGAAATTCGCCTTGGTCATAGCGCAACCTTTGTAAGCCCAAAAGCAAAAGCAGAAAAAGCGAGGCAAATTGTTCAGGGCCGCAGCTTTCTAAGCTACGCAACATCGGAACTACTCTCCATGGAGGCTGATGCTGACTTTATTGGCGATGCTTGCGTTCTATTAGCCGAGCAACAAGCTGATGGCAGTTTTGGGATTCGCGCAGTACTACGAAATGAAGGACTAGTTAGTGCCGCCTTTGTAGCTCTATATGGAAAGCAAAAGGAAATGCTGACCAAAGCAAAGGCTGAAGTTAAGGCAGCCAATGACGCTGATGGGGCTGTAGTAGCCGCCAAGTCGGCTTAATCAACCTAGATAGGGGATGTTACGAGCGTCCCCACCTACCAGCAAACGAAAGGATTCAATATGCTTATTAATAAGGAGTCATCTTATGAGCCTAAAACAATTGACGACATTATCTTCGGCAATACCGAGAGTCGCCTGCGAATCGAGGATATTGTCAGCAATGCCGAAGCGATACCTAGTAGCGGCAAATCAGCCATTCTTCTATATGGAGCTTTCGGAACAGGTAAAACCACTCTCGCAAAGATGCTACCTAACTCAATTGAATACGGCAAAACCAAAGAGGAGTTAATTTGGCCCGAGGAATTTATTGCCTGTCAGCAAGGGTTTAACGGCCCTCAAGTTATTGCTTTAATCGACGGAATATTAAATAGGTCATCTTTAAATATTAGCGGCCTACATTACATCATTCTTGATGAGGTAGATAACCTAACAAAACTTGCGCAACAAAGCTTGAAGTCTGCGCTGAATACTACTCGCGGCATATTCATACTGACTACAAATAATGTTTCTCATCTTGACAAAGGATTGCTGGATCGCTGTGTACTTATTGAGATGAATGCGGCTCCAGTTGAGGACTACCTGATCTTTGCGAGAGCTTTATTAGCAAATAGTACCTCCTCAATTCCTGATTCAGAGTTATTGCCAACCATCAAAGCGGCAAATGGATCTTTCAGAAACCTAATTCATAACATTGGTAGATTGGGGAGAAGAAAGGAGCATAAACCAAAAGTGATTTATTAAGCTAATTTATCAGCCGCCATCGTAGCCGTAAGCTTTGAATAGTGCCGCTCAATCATGGCGGCACTATTTCCCATTTGCTTAGAAAGCGTATGAATATCCGTCTTATTCTCAAGCAATTCAAATGTCGCATATGTGTGACGCAATGAATATAGGGTTCTTGATTGCCCATCTCCATTCTTTAAAAATCCACTATCACGAAGTAACTTCTTAAACGTACCGTCTATCCTCTGTGGCTGATGGCCATCTGGCAATACAAATATCTTATGGGGCACGCGAGTTTCAAATAACCGCTCGAAAGGGATGTCATAGACTGCCTTTTGCCTACTATGTAGCCTTTTAAGTACATCCACAGCTCTATGCTTGGCAATCAACCAACGGCCGCCCGTCTTGCCATTTACCCATATACGTAGGTACCTAATGCCTTTATCTGTATGCCACTCAATGTTGTTCCACTGAATCCCCAATGCCTCTGTTCCATGTCGCATTCCTGTTAGTAAGAGCATTTCTACATAATCACGAACTAGAGGTCTAATTTCTCGCTCAACTTCAAGCCTGCCTTCTTTTGCCCATCTTTCCATGTAAGCGAATAACTTCTCAATCTCTTCACGGCTAAATGCCGCCCTAGGCTGACTCTTTAATCCTCTAGTACTCAATTTTGGTATTGCTACTTTTTCACTGATCCAACCTTTATTAACCGCAATCTCTTGGATCTTTGACCAAGCGCTTGCGAAATTATTCAAGGTAGATGCTTTGGGCACCTTCATCATTTGTCGATTTCGCCAAACCTCAAACTCACGAACATCTGTATGCGTTATCTCTTCAATGCGCTTATCCTGAAAGTAGGGTAGAAAGTATTTCTCAATACATGTGATGTAGGTGTAGTAAACACTCTTGCCTATTCCAGCATCCAAATCCCTTCTAAGTTCTTGGAGAGTGGTGTGCGCTATTTCTGTAAAGTCAGGGCATTTTTGTGCGAGGCCTAGCCTTTGGCGAAATCTGGCTTCGTCATACATCTCGCAGGCAACTCGGACAGCATTTTCAATCGAAGCTTGCTTGGTTGTTTGGCGATGCCATGAACCATCTTGTCGTTTAAAACGACATTGCCAAACTGGGGTATTAGGCCTTCTATAGACAATAACTTCACCATCTCGCAAATGTAAGACAGAGGGAGGAGCAAAGCGGAGATCTTGTAATTCGGATTGCTGGGCTTGAGAAGATGATACGAGGGTAAGGTGTGGTACTAAGGTTTTTAAGGCCTCAGTCATTTGCTCGTTGTTTTAATCTTTCATTCATACAGCGAGTATATTTTCAGAATTTCGAAACAACAACCATAAAATTAAAACCTATTGAATGTTTACTTGCCTATTCATTAGCAGGGGCAATACCCAATCTCTAAAATTTGATAGTTCAAAAATTTCAGCTTTTAGAGTAATAATTTTTCTGAAATTTGGCTCAATAATTTTATTTAAATCTTCTAATAACTTTACTGGGGGAATCAATATCCTACTCTGCTGTAGGTGTTCTTGAGTGATATGACCCATTGTTGTTTTACGATTTTCAGCCATCATCTTAAAATGACTAAGATAATTTACTAACTCAAAATAATAATAAAACTTAGGATATTCACGTGAAGATACTTTGAATATGTGTTGATTTAGAGCGCCTCTGCCTCCTGCCCACATAATCACATCCAACGATGCCGACCAAGAAAATAATATGTCTCCATTTTCAACTATTATTTTTGAGGGAACAGTTGATCTAACTAGTTCTGTATTTTTTGAGTATCCCTCATTCATTTCTTTTATTTTTATAACTCTCAGGCTATCTCCACCATTAGGCCTATATTTTTGACAGGCTAATCCATTTTGATATTCCGCTATATCTAAAAGCGTGCCAACCCGCCAACCTTCGGGAACTTCCCGCTTTAACTCATCACTCCAAGTCATACCTCCGCCTGAAGAGCGATATGGTTTCTTGTTTTGATCAGGAAATTCAAATTGCTCTAGCCAATATCCATATATTGTTTTAGATAAACCCTCTAACTGCTCAACAATTTTTCGATTAATTTCAATTTTTTGATCAATAACAGAAAGCACTTCTGCCGTTCTTATTTGTTCATCTATTTCGAATTTAGGTATTAGGAACTCTAGTACATGAGCCTTATCCCCACGGGGCATTTTTGTGCCTTTGGCACCCTTCATCATATGCTCGAAGAAATCATCTCTAAACAGTGCGTAGTAAACGAACTTAGAGTTATACCCCCCTGAAACCTGAAGGTTTAGAACATCCGCAGAACAACCACCACCCTTTGTGGCAAGCCAAATCTTTTTGAGATAAGGACGAATATTCCCAATCAATATATTATTTTTGTCGAAGGCGGGAACAGGGCTCTTACCAGGAGGAAGACTTGAGGCATGCTTAACGCCCTCTTTATTAGGCAAGATATTATCGATACTGATAAAGTTTTCTAGCGTCAATTTGCTCGCCTCAATTCGAGCATTTGAATACTTTGCCGCCTGAGAAAGTTTTACAAATTCACTCATACTTCAACCGCTTCATCTGTATCTGAATATTCTCTTCAATAGCTCTAGAGTCTGCGAATAACTGATTAAGAGTTAGTTGATATTCGTTAATTTTAGATTCAAACTCTTCGTGCGATAGCTCCGAGTATTGGATACGAACATCGAAATACTGTCCGGCACTAAATGAATAATTTTTATTTTTAATATCATCGTAACTGACAACAACCGTAAAATCCTCAATAGACTGACGAGCGTTAAAAGTTTCAATAATTAGGTCTTCCTCTTCTGGCGACAGAATGGTTTTTTGATTCTTTCCATCTTTTATGGTGGTACCAAGTTTTGAAGCATCCATCAAAACAACGCCGCCATCATCATTGGACTTGTCTAAAAAAATTACCGAAACATTAGTGCCAGTTGTTGCGAAAATATTACTTGGCATGGATACCACACCACGTAACATCTTTTCCTGAACCATGCGCTCTCTTATTTTTCTCTCAATACCATTTTGAGCAGTTATAAAGCCTGTTGGAACAACAATTGCCGCCTGACCACCTTTTGAAAGTGAGTACATAATGTGTTGAATAAACAGCAAATAAATTGCCATTTTTTCTTTATTCTTTTTTGGTATATTTGGGACGCCAGCAAAGAATCTATCTTTGTTTTTCTTTGAATCTAATTCGCTATGTTGCTCGCTAAAATCTAACTTGAATGGTGGATTAGAAACAATATAGTCAAACGTCATCAACCTCTCACCAACCTTGTGGTATGGATTAATTAATGTATTGCCTTGAATAATATTTTGAATTGAGTGAACCAAATTATTCAGGATCAGGTTCAGGCGCAACATGCTACTTGATTTTTGAGAGATGTCTTGCGAATAAATTGAGCACCTATCCTCCCCAATAGCGTGCGCCAAGTTCATTAGAAGCGTCCCAGACCCAGCAGAAGGGTCGTAACAAGTAACGTTGCTAACAGGCTTATTCACCAAAATTGACGCCATAATTTTCGCTACGGCATGAGGAGTGTAGTATTCAGCGTAAGTTCCGCCCCCATCCTTGTTGTAATCTTTTATTAAATATTCAAAGATGGTGGAAAAGAAATCGAATTTTTGATCAAAAATTGCCTCAAAACTAAAATTAATAAGCTGATTAATGATTGCTCTACAAAAATTGTCTCGATCTGATGGATCTGTTACGTAGCTACTTAGCTCCTCAAATAGAGTGACTTTGGAACCAGCGCCTGTTTTAACCGAAAATATATCTAGGTTAAAAATCGCTATGTCTCTTAAAGTGTCATCAAAAAACTTGGCAAATTCTTCTTGATTTTGCTTATTGTGTAGATTTGAGAGGTAGTGCTCACGTTTGAGTTTTGCGCTCTCGGGATTCATTCTCATTAATAGCATTTCATATTCATCATCTGAATAATTCGCTACCTCCTGCTCCCAGCCCTCAGAACTTCTTAACCTTGGATCGGCAATCTTTACTTCATATCCAAACTTATCATTCATAAATTTGTATAGAAATACTTGGGTAATGATCTTGTATTCATTACCATCATTACCTAAACCATATTGAGCGCATACACCCTTCAGGTTATCAATAAGTTCTTTTGTTTTTGCGGTGAAATCTTGAACAACCATTTTTATCTTTTACCAAGCAGGAGCACCGTGGTACTCATTTAAATATTCTTTAACTAAACAAGCATTAATGAATTGAGCAGATTTAGCGTCAAGCTTAACGTTTGTGCTATCAAACCCATCAATAACCGTTTTGCGCATCAATTGATCAAAAAAGCTATCGTTTTCAAGAAGACGTTGATTTATCAAAATCTTCTCGTCTGCTTGTTTTTTTATCTCCATCAGGGTTTCAAATACTTCACTCTCTCTTTTAGACAAACTGCCTGATTCCATCACCCGTTTGTGCGTTCTTACAAACTTTGGATCATTTTTATATTTCGCCTTCAAAAGATTATTTCTTCTATTCAACTCTGCGACTTGATCAAATATAGCTTGTAATGAAACAATATTTTTTGTCATTTCTTCTTGGCTGATTTCATCTAGATTCTTTTTCTCAAATAATCTTTTTAATTCCTCATAAAGAGTAATGAACTCGGGATCCTTTTGATCAAAATTAACTGCCAACGCCTCTCTTGTTTTCCTCAGAGTGTCTTTCAACTTATCAGCAATAACCAACTCATCTTCCGATACCTTGCGGAACATGAATAAAACATCCTCTAAAGCAACATTTAAAAGGTTGGTTGCCTCTGTGCTTGTCTCGACAGAGTCTTTTAAATTAATTAGATCAATATGTCTTGAAGTTTCGTTGTATAGCTGAACTAGCTTTTTGAAATCAATCTTTTCTAATAACTCAAAATGGCCATAGAGCCGAATGATGTTGTATAAATTCTTTGCGGCTTCTAATGCCTTTTTTATCCCCAGCAGGATCTGCTTATCTTCAATTTCGCTAATCTGTTGCGAGAAAATTTCAGCATTTGAAATGTCATACTCAAAAAGCTTTTCTTTAATATCTCTAATTTCTTCTTCAATCTCGTCTTTTGACTTAAAGAGATTTGAATAGGTTCCGATTTCGTCACCCAACTCAAGCTGAAGCTCATCGAAATAGGCTTTATTTGTTTTATCAAATGCCTCTCGAATGTCGGCAAAATCCACAACAAAACCATATCTAAATTTTTTATAAGGACGATTAACTCGAGTTAAGGTTTGTAGCAAGTTGTGGTCTTTAATCACTCGTCCTATATATAGTTTTTTGAGTCGCTTGGCGTCAAAGCCTGTTAAAAGCATGTTGTACACAAAAAGTAGATCGGACTTGCCAGCTTTAAAATCCTCAACCCAATCTTTTCTCTCATCTTTTGATCCGACATCATGAAGAATGAGTGTTGACTTTAAGCCCGATTCAGAATATTTCCTACCGAAAAGATCATGAAGTTTTTTTGCTTGATCAGAGCTATCACAAACCACCATGCCGCCAATTGAATTATCGCCTAAACGCACACGACTCTTTTTGAAATCATCCACTATGTAATCAAGCATTGGCTCAACAAACTTATCGTGCGAATAAACTAATTTTTTATCAATTCCGCCTTTGAGTGTTTCAATTTCTTTCAAAGCCTGCTCTAGCTGAATCTTATAACTGGTTTCAATACCTTCTCTAATGAGCTTTAAGGTATATCCATCAGCAATAGATGCGTTGTAGTAATACTTGTGTATGTAGTCGCCAAATGTACCAACTGACTTTCTATCTTTGCCAATCAAAGGTGTGCCTGTTAATCCAATAATGATCGCATCTCGATCTGAATTAAATAGGTTTGCCAAAAAACTACCCGATGGGTTGTAACTTCTATGAGCCTCATCTAGAAAGTAGATTCTTTGAGTATCAATTTGGTAGTCTGATGACTTGAGAATATCTGTGTCATCTTTAAACTTCTGGATGTTTACGACAGTAATTTCTTTCTTACCTGCCAAGTTGTGAATGGCCTTGGCCGTTGAGAAGTCTCTTAAAAGCTCTTCTTTTGAATCTACGGTATGAACAATTAAACCTCTACCGCTAAATTCCTTCTTTGCCTGCTCCATAAGATCTATGCGATCAACAATAAAGTAGAACTTAGGGATTACATTCTTCTTTTGAAAGTAATCGGTCAAGTAGGCAACGTTGTAATAAGCCAAGGCTGTTTTACCACTACCTTGTGTATGCCAAATAATGCCTTTCTTCTTTCCATCCTCGATAGTTTTCTCTATCGCCTTAGTGGCAAAAAGTTGCGGGTATCGCATCACGTGCTTTTCTATGCCATGCGTTTCATGAACATATACCAGCCCGTATTTCAACAAGAATGCCAAACGATCTTTACTAAAAAGCGAATTCAATAATCTATTAGTTGGATTTGTAGGGCTTTTATTGGTAGTGAATTCAGGCGAATGTTTAATCGTTATGAGATTGTTATCTTTGAGGATGAAGTTTTCAGTTTCATCATTCTCGTCAGTCAATAACTCATTTATCCCAAGATCTTGCTCTTCTCTGAAATAATTAAAGATCGCATCGCCCCGAGATGTTGTGGCATAAAAAGCGCCCTGTATCGGCTCTATAGCATCAGGGTCATACTCCATGTTGTTTGAAAACATGAGTAATTGAGAGATGTTTATGAATTTTCTAAACTTTTTATTCTTAAAGCGAACATTTATGCGATCACGCTCTGCGAGAACCCCGTCAGGATTGTTGGGCTTTTTAACCTCAATAAACGCCAAAGGCATTCCATTAATCAAAAGGGTTATGTCTGGACGAAATTCATCATCGCCATTTTTACAAGGAAGTTCGGTTACTACGTTGAAAGTATTATTTTCAAAATTCTTAAAATCAATCAACCTTGGGCTTGAGGTTGCCGTAAGCATTCCATAAAACTTCTCCCCAAGGTCCTCTCCATCTAAGGCAATGTTTACATCTTCATATAGTCTTTTAACTTGAGCATCATCCGTATCTGGATTAATTCTCTTAATGCTTTCTTTAAAAATATCTGTAAAGATATTTGTATCAAGATCCCATTTGGCGTGACTAAGGCTTAGGTATTCATAACCTAATCTTGTTAAATGTATTAGTGCGGGTATTTTTACCCTCGTATTTTCATTAAAGCTCATATTTTTTATACTTTTATCAAGTATATCTATATATGGCTTATTAGATGTCTTTTAAAACGACATTTTTAGAGTGGTTTGAATATGGAAGGCATGCTATCTTTACAACATATAGCGACCAATTATTAAAAATGAAAACAATCCGCAAAATAATAGTATTTTTATTTTCTATTCTTTTTGTATGCTCGCCTTGGGCACAGGCAATTTACGATGCCAACGGAGCATATAAAGGCTATTCACAAACTAGCCCAAGCGGCGTTACAAATGTTTATAACGCTCAAGGTCAAAATACCCAGTCTTTTCAAACAGATAATGGTCAAACTAATTTCTATACGCCACAAGGTCAATATCAAGGAACCTCTACTGCGCCTATCGTGACATCGCCAAATACAATGATTAATACACCACGCCAAGCACCCCAAGCGCCAAGCATTAAGGGCTGGTAAGGGTATTCCCAATTAAGGATAAAAATGCTCGGCTGGCAAATATATATAAACCGAACCCCCTCTAGAGCAACTGGAGCGGCGACGGAAGACTCCCTGCGAGATGAGAGTCTTTTAGCAAGTTGGCTTACTGGGATTAATGGTTGTAAATGGATTGAAGCATTGGTAGAAGAGGGCAAAGCAAAGTATTTAGGCTCTTATGGCGGCTATCCACGCAGTTACTCCGCAGAAGCTAAATATGTTATCCCTTTAGCGCTCTCTTTAAAAGCCAAAACTGATGGGGCAACGGTTATCGGCGATGATTACGTACACATTGGCGGCTTTAATTCAAACATTCAACTATTTCTTGATCGCATCAAAGACTGTCCATTAGAGGAGGAGTTATCGATTGAAGCATGGGATCAAAGTTAATTTGTCGTTTTAAACGACGCACAAGAAACTCACATCTTATGTCTACGATTTCTCTGCTCAAACTCAATAGCCTCTTGTAACAACGCCTTCTGCCGCTCTTGTTCTTTATGGCGCTGAATGAGATCTTTGCCTGAAATGACTTGTTGATCTTTAAGCAGAGAGTCTAGAGTGGGCTTACTCTTCCCATGGGAGTCTTTCACGACTCAACTCCTCCATGATTTCACGCTTGCTCTTAGCGGCTCGTGTAGAACGATTGGTGCCGTACTTTACCCAATGCTCTTGATCAGCATGGATCTCAGTTAACTCATTCTTGGAGTCTTCAGCTAAAGAGGTCAGCTTCTCAGCTTTAATCTTGCCCACAAATTCTAAGTTGGATTCGTCAGTCATTCTTCTTCACCAGCCTTGCGTATATTCCTTAATTCTTTTATTAATTAAAAGTCTTACTTCTGCCGCATCTCTCGCCATTTCGCCACCAAATATTGATTGCTGAAAGCCTGTAAGTTTGTAGCCAACTAAGAATATTGCGGAATCTAACAAAATGTAGAAAGCCAAGCTATTTTGATCATTGCTAATTTGTATTTTGATAGCTGGGGAGTTTCCGTATATAACTGGTTCAAAATATAAAGCCAATCCCATGTCGCTATATTCAGCCTCAACTTGCTCTTTTAGCTTTGGTAAAACATCGTCAATAAATCTAGCAACTTCTTCAAGCCTAGTTTTCTTCTTGGTGACCTCACCCTCCACCATTTCTTTTATTTGCTCAAAGTTTGTTTTTAGCTCATCCATAAAATTTGTCCTTTTAAAGGACATTACATGAAATGGGTACCCCAAGCAATCATGGGCAATAGTTGAGGCGGTCTGGCAGGATCTTCAATCCCCACTCTTAGATTTGAAACTCTGGGCAGGATTCAAACGCTGACTAAAGGTGGATGAGCCATCAACCACTTTTGAGTAAGTTGAAATGAAAAAAGAGAGCTAGAAGCTCTCTTTTTGAATCTTGGTGGCCCGGGGCGGAATCGAACCACCGACACAAGGATTTTCAATCCTCTGCTCTACCGACTGAGCTACCAGGCCA
>TBL_comb47_HYPODRAFT_10002947_pt1 | contig 20557 bp, 14 predicted proteins | sample TroBogypolimnion_40_FD_10682 | JGI IMG/M metagenome (IMG submission 10682) | reverse complement strand
GGCAGCGGGAAAAATTGCGCGCCGCCGGCTGGCGCTTCGGCCGTTCCCGCCTCGCCGTGCGCACCACCGACACGACCGCCGCCAGCGGCTGCGGGTATTGTCGTGAATGCATGGGCGGCTGTGTTTACGGCTGCATTTACAACAGCGCCAACACCGTCCGCCAACTGTTGAACCATCCAAATTTTTCCTATCGCCGCAACGTCATCGTCCGCACACTGCGTGAAACTGGCGGGACAATTGTGATCGAAGGCTTTGACCGGTCCACCCGAGAGAATCTCGCGTTCACGGCCTCGCGCGCGTATTTGGCGGCGGGCGTCATTCCCACCGCGCAGATTTTTTTACGGTCGCAAAATACCTACGACCGACCGCTGATTTTGCGCGACAGCCAATATTTCCTGCTGCCCTTGCTGCTTGCGCGCCGGGCGCGGGACGTTCACCGCGAAGCGCTGCACACCCTCAGCCAGTTGTTCATTGAAATCAACCAGCCCCAGCTTAGCCGCCACACGGTCCACCTCCAGCTCTACAGCTACAGCGACATTATTGGCGCCGCGCTGGAAAAATCTTTGGGTCCGCTTAAATTTCTGGCGCCGCAATTGGCTGGCCGCATGATCATCATCCAAGGTTTTCTCCATTCCAACGAATCGGCGACGATGGCGATGACGTTGAAAGCTGGGAACGGAAAAGACCGTCTGGAACTCACTGCCGTACCGCAGCCGGCGGCGCACGCAACGGTTAAGCGCGTCGTGCGGGAATTGTTGAAACAGTCTCGGGCGCTCGGCGGAATGGTGGTGCCGCCGATGCTCCAAATCGCTGACCCAGGCCGGAGTTTTCACACCGGCGGCTCGCTACCCATGCGGTCGCAGCCGGGGGAATTTGAGTGCGACCAGCTGGGCCGTCCGCGCGGATGGTCTCAGCTGCACCTCGTGGATGCCAGCGTACTCCCGAGCATTCCCGCGACGACGATTACGTTCGCGGCCATGGCCAACGCCCATCGTATCGGCTGGGAATCGGCGGCGCTCGAATAAATTTATGAAGGCAAAAAATATTTGCGCCATCACGGGCAGCAATGGCTATGTCGGCGGCTGCTTGAAACACCATTTGCGCGCGCAGAATTGGGAGGTTTTGGAACTCACGCGGCGCCCGGCCGACGCGGCGGCGACGCTTTTCTACGAGTTGGGCTACGAACTCCCGGCGGTCGTGACGCAGCAGGCCACAGCGTTTATTCATTGCGCTTATGATTTCAAAGCGTTGCGCTGGGAGGATATTGCGCGGATCAATATTCAGGGTTCCCGCCGGGTTTTAGAATCGGCCCGTCGGCGCGGCATTAAAAAAATTATTTTCGTGTCGTCCATCAGCGCGTACGAAGGTTGCCGCTCGCTCTACGGCAAGGCCAAGTTGGAGATTGAAAAAATTGCCCTGGACAATGGCGCGCTCGTCATCCGGCCGGGGTTGGTTTACGGCAGCGGCGCGGGCGGGATGTTTGGGAAATTGCAGCAGCAAATCCAAAAATCCTCCGTGATTCCCCTCATCGGCGACGGCTCACAAATTCAGTTTCTCGTGCATCACGGCGACCTCGGAGATTTCATCAGCCGATACGCGGCGGGAAGTCTGGCGCTGGCGCCGCAGGTCATTACGGCCGCCCACCCGCAGCCGTGGCCGTTTCGTAAATTGCTGGAGGAAATCGCGCGCGGCACTAACAAGCGCGTGCATTTTATTCCGCTGCCGTGGCGGGGCGTATGGGCCGGATTGAAATTCGCCGAAATGTGCGGCCTGAAATTAAACTTCCGCAGTGACAGTTTGGTGAGCCTGATGTACCAAAATCCGCAGCCGGATTTTTCCGCGAACGCGGCGGCGGGTTTGAGGTGTCGGCCGTTTGCGTTTTCCCAGTTGCGCGCTTAAGCCCGGGGAGCGCCGGCGGGCGGCTGCCGCGTCACCGTTTTCAATCCCAGCACGCTCATAAAGAAGCTGGAAAAAATGGTCTGGATGCCGAGCACAATCAGCAACGCCGTGGGAATCAGCCGCCGTAAATTTTCTTCCGTCGAGGGCAGTAAGCCAAAATGCGCCTGTTGCCACAGCCAGAGGGCGCGGCAAAACATGGCCAGCCCCGCCAACAGCACCACGACGCCGAGGACTAATCCGCGTTCGAGCGTGAAGGTTTTGAAAATTCCCGTGAGCTTCGGATCGGCCGGCAGCAAACCTTCAGCGATGGCAAATACCTTGGTGAAAAAGGCGAACGCCACCAATTGAAACCCGACGATCACGGCCATGCTCGCCATCATCAATGTTCCAACGTTGAGGTGAACTTCGCCCAGCCGGATATCCGTCACCGCCAGCACGCTGGCAAAAATCAGACCCAGCAAGGACAACACTATTCCCGGCACCAAAAATAGCCAGCGCGGCGAATAAATCAGCATGAACCGCAAATGCCGCCAGCCGTCCCGCCATGGCTTGAGATGCGGCGGCCGGGAGCGACCGTCCTTGTGCAGCGTAATGGGTACTTCGGCGATGCGAAATTTTTTCAGCGTGGCTTTGATGACCATCTCGGACGCGAATTCCATACCGGTGGTTTGCAATTCCATTTTCTCCAACGCTTCTTTGGTGAACGCGCGCAGACCGGCATGAAAATCGTGCGCGGGGCATTTGAAAAATAGCCGGCCGATGAACGATAGCACGGGATTGCCAATCCACCGGTTTTTCCAGGGCATGGCGCCGGGCAGAATTGTGCCGCCGCCAATGGGCAAGCGGCAGCCCATCACCAAATCATAACCTTCCTGAAATTTTTTGACGAAGCGGTCCGCCTCGGAAAAATCATAGCTGTCGTCCGCATCGCCCATTAGGATGTATTTGCCTCGGGCCGCTGCGATGCCGCCGCGCAAAGCGTTGCCGTAACCTTTTTCCGCGACGGCCACCACCCGCGCGCCGAGTTTTTCGGCGATGGCTTGCGAGCCATCCGTGCTGCCGTTGTCGGCAATGAGGATTTCCCCGGGCACACCGGCGCGCTCGATGCCGCGACGGGCTTTTTCGATGCACCGTGCGAGGGTTTCCGCCTCGTTCAAACAAGGCATTAGGATGGTCAATTGAATGGGCTGGCTCATGGGCTGATTGAAAAGCAATGGTTCGGATCGCGGCAACGTCACGGCACTTTGGCAAGGAACCAACTTTCCGGCTCTTGGCCGGCGTGGATATGCAATTTGAATTCCTGCACCTTTTCGGCCTGCTCGCGCGCCAGCCATGCCGCCGCATCCAGGTGCGTATGCTGGGCCAGAAAACTTTCACTGACCAGCACATATTTCAAATGGCGCGCGTGCAAATCCGCCGGCAGGTCGTCCGCCCGTACATGCAAAATTTGCCGGCTGCCAAACGGTCGCCACAACGCCGCTTCTGGTTCGTCAAACGTCACAAATCCCAGCGGATTCGCATCTGGCGGCAACTGCGCCACCAACGGGCCAAAGCTGTTTTCCCGACCGCCATAAACCGAATAGACGTTCCACGCCCGGTTCAGCAAACGCACGGGGGAATGTTCCGCATCCAGAGAGCGCAGCACGGTGGTCGCCGGCCACAGCACGCGTTGCGGCGACAACACCACCAACAGCCCGGCCACCAGAAAAATTCCGTACGCCGCCCACCGCCAGCGGCGCAATTGAAAAATGCCTCCCGCTACCGGCCCTGCCATCAGCGGCACCAGCAACAACAAATAAAACGGCAGCACAAATCTTGCAGGTCCCGACAGCCCGACGCGCAGGAGAAAGACGCCAAAACACGCCCAGCCGCCCAGTGGAACCAGCGTGGTCAGCGTGAAAATCTTGGCCGGCCGCAGTTCTCGTGCCCGGAGTTTGCGAATTAGCAACGCGAGCAGCAGCAGTGACAGGCCGCAACCCAAGCCAGCCGTTTCTTCCGCCTGCAATTCCGGGATTTGAAATTTCGTCAGGCCTTTTTCAAATTTTCCCTGCACGCGCTCATTGAAACCGGCTGGCAATTTCCGCTGCACAAACGCTTCCCACGCCTTGTTGAACGGGAATATCGGGGGCGCAAAATTGTTGATCAATAAATTCACGCCCATGATCGGCGCACAGAGCAGATAATTTCCCCCGCCAACGGGCAGTCCTTCAGCCTTGGCTCCGGTCCACTCGCCAGAACTTTTCACGTTCAGGATGGAAGTGGGAACCATCGAAGCCGAAACCGCAAACAGGATCAATGCCAGCGACGCGATTGGCCGACGCAGCAGGCGCGGCAGGGCGGGCAGGATGGCGATGCCCCATGGCAGGAGCAACAGCAGGTTAAACGCCTTCACGGCCGTCATTAAACCCGCCGCCACCCCGGCGGTCCAAATCAGCGGCAACGTTTTTTCCCGGCTGGCCCGCAGCGCAAATTCCAGTGCCGCCATAGCCAGCAGCGCGCCAAACATATCATTCGCTACGCTCCCTGCTTGGAGCACATAGCCATATCCCGTGGGGAACAACCACATCCAATGCCACGCGGCGCGCCGTTTTACTCCCAGCCGGGTCAGAATGGCAAACACGCGGCCCGGCAAAAATAGAAACGCCACTACGTTAAGAAGGAACACCAGATGGTCCGTGCGCAGAAAAAGAAATTGCGGGGCGGTGAGCCATTCAAAGCCCGCCGTGCGGGTATTCAATCTTTGGAAATCCGTATGAATCCATTGCCACTGTTCCGCCACTAACCAGTGGAGCACTCGCGGTGTGCGGTAGGCCATCGCATCATAATTGTTCGCGCCATGCAAAACACCGCCAAGGAACGCCAAGGTGGCCAGCAGCAGAAACGCCAGGGGAAAACTCCGACGAAAGCGCCGCCGCAGTTTCGGCCAACCGGCAAGGGAAAATAGCGGACGTCCGGTTTGCCGCGACCAAAGCCACAGCCCGATCCATCCCAAAGCGAACACCACCGCATAGCCGGCCCGGTTTAATTGATGCCAAGCCGAGAGCACCCAGCCTGCGCAGTTTAGATACGCGCAGAACCAGAGCCATAACCCAATTAAAGCTGGCGGTTTCAAGGCCGGACTTTTTACGGGTTTCACGGTGGGAAAGCAAACCAATTGCCCGGTTTTCCGTTTCTTTTTACCAGCCCCCGGCGGCGGCTTGTCGCCCCGGCGGTGATTTATGATTTGCGCCCGCGGCAAAAATCGGAAATCGTATTTCTCCTAACCACCACCCACCATGCCCTCATTTGATATTGTCTCGCAGGTCAACTCGATGGAAATCGAGAATGCCGTCAACCAAGCCAAGAAGGAACTCGCCAACCGCTTCGATTTCAAAGGCAGCAAAGCCGAGATCGTCCTCGACAAAGCCGAAATTAAGCTTTCCGCCGAGGATGATTACAAAGTCCGCACCTTGAACGAACTCGTCATTGGCAAGCTGGCCAAGCGCGGCATCAGTCTCAAGAGCGTGGAACAATGCGATCCGGAAATTTCCCCCCTTGGTCACACCCGGCAACTCATTAAATTGAAAAACGGCATTGAATCCGCCGTCGCCAAACAAATTACCACCTTCATCCGCGACGCCAAATTCAAAGTCACCACCCAGATTCAGGGCGACGAAGTCCGGGTAAACAGCAAGAGCCGGGATGAATTGCAAACCGTCATTGCCGCCGTGCGGGGGCACGACTTTCCCGTGGCGGTGCAATTTGTGAATTTCCGCGAATAACCGTTCACTCCGGCAGGCAATCAAGCCAGTGCACGCCGATGCCATGAGGTTGTCCCCAATTTTACCTTGAATTGCTCGGGGTTTAAATACTTGGGGCGCTAATTATTACACCTTTACTCCGGCTCACTTCTTATTGGGCGAGGAGAGTAGCAAATTAACTGGCACTAAATAGCTTATCCACGTTGCTTATTATCCTCAGCAGCAATCCGTATTTCATCCGTGTTCATCTGGGGCTAAGAATAATGCTCCATCCCCGCGCAGGAGCAGACCGGATTGCGGTCGCCGAAGACGTTGTCCACGCGGCTGACGTGCGGCCAGAATTTGTAATCGTGCAAATCCTTCGCCGGAAACGCCGCTTGTTCGCGACCGTAGGGACGATTCCAATTGTCGCTGGCGATTTGGTCGGCGGTGTGCGGCGCATTCTTCAGTAGATTGTTTTTCGCGTCGGCAGAACCGTTTTCAATCGCGGTCATTTCGGCATGGATGGCAATCATCGCGTCGCAGAAACGGTCGAGTTCGTATTTGGATTCGCTTTCGGTCGGCTCCACCATCAGCGTACCGGCGACGGGCCACGAGAGCGTCGGCGCGTGGAAGCCGTAATCCATCAGGCGTTTCGCCACGTCTTCGGCGGTGGTGGCATGGAACGCGCGCAAATCCAGAATGCATTCGTGCGCGACGAGTCCATGGTTTTTGTAGAGCGTCGGGAAATAATTTTCCAGCCGTTTGGAAATGTAGTTCGCATTGAGAATGGCGTATTTCGTCGCCTCCGTCAGGCCATCCGCGCCCATCATGGCAATGTACATCCAGGAAATCGTGAGAATGCTCGCGCTGCCCCACGGCGCCGCCGCGACGGGGCCGATGTGTTGCTTGGAATTCTTTTCCGCCAGCCGGTCGGTGAATACCGGATGGCTCGGCAAAAACGGCACGAGATGTTTCGCCACGCCAATCGGCCCGACGCCCGGCCCGCCGCCGCCGTGCGGAATGCAAAATGTTTTGTGCAGATTCAAGTGGCACACGTCCGCGCCGATGAAACCGGGCGAGGTCAAACCGACCTGCGCGTTCATGTTTGCGCCGTCCATGTAGACCTGACCGCCGTTCGCGTGAATGATGTCGCAGATGTCGCGGATGGTTTCCTCGAACACACCGTGCGTGGACGGATAAGTAATCATCAAGCAGGACAAATCATTTTTATTCGCCTCGGCTTTGGCTCGGAGGTCGGTCACGTCAATGTTACCGTTCGGGTCGCACGCGACGGCGACGATTTTCATGCCGGCCATCGCCGCGCTGGCGGGATTTGTGCCGTGCGCGGAAGTGGGAATGAGACAGACGTTGCGATGCTGGTCGCCGCGCGATTCGTGATAGGCGCGAATGACGAGCAGGCCGGCGTATTCGCCCTGCGAACCGGCGTTGGGTTGCAACGAAATGCCGGCGAAGCCGGTAATTTCCTCCAACCAATCTTCGAGATTCTGGAAAAGAATCTGGTAGCCGCGCGCCTGACCGAGTGGCGCGAACGGATGGATCTTCGCAAACTCCGGCCACGACACGGGAAACATTTCCGCTGCCGCGTTCAGCTTCATCGTGCACGAGCCGAGCGGAATCATCGAGGCCGTGAGCGACAGGTCGCGTGATTCGAGGCGCTTGATGTAGCGGAGCATCTCGGTCTCGCTGTGGTAGCGGTTGAAAACGGAATGCTGGAGAAATTTGCTAGTGCGTTTGAACTGGTCACGGAAGCCAAGTTCTGATTCGTCCAAACTTTTCTCAAAAATCACCGCTTTGGCTGGTTTGCCAGAAAAGATAGATATTAATTCAGCTAAAACTTTTTCATCAGTCGTTTCATCCAATGAAGCAATAATGAGATTTTCACTGTGTGAACGGAGATTTATGAATCGTTCGTTTGCACGTTGAAGAATTTCATCTCGTTTCTTTGTTGATTCGCATTCCACTCCAACGGTGTCGAAAAAATCTCCATAGTCCACTGTGAACCCGTTTGCCATTACAGCACCGGCAAACTGTTCTGCGAAGACTTGAATTCGTTTCGCAATTTTCCTCAGACCTTCTGGCCCATGATAGCACGCATAGAGCGACGCCATGTTCGCGAGCAATGCCTGCGCGGTGCAGATGTTGCTGGTGGCTTTTTCGCGGCGGATATGCTGCTCGCGCGTGCCGAGCGCGAGGCGCAGCGCCGGTTTACCGCGCGAATCTTTCGAGACGCCGACGATGCGGCCGGGCATCTGGCGTTTGAATTCGTCGCGGGTCGCGAAAAAACCCGCGTGCGGTCCGCCGTAACCCAGCGGCACGCCGAAACGTTGCGCGCTGCCGACGGCGATGTCCGCGCCGAATTCGCCCGGCGGTTTGATGAGCGTAAGCGCAAGCAAATCCGTGGCGACGGTGAGCATAGCGCCGGCGGCGTGCGCCTTTTCCGCGAAGCCGGATAAATCGTGAATCGCACCGAAGGTGTCGGGATATTGCACGAGCGCGCCAAACACTTTTTCGGTGAACGAAAAAGTTTCGTGGTTGCCGACGACCACTTCGACGCCAAGCGCCGCGCCGCGCGTGCGGACGACTTCGATGTTCTGCGGATGACAACTTTCCGAGACGAAGAAAATATTGCGTCCGTCCGCGCCTTTGAACCGGTGGCTCATCATCATGGCCTCGGCGGCGGCGGTGGCTTCATCCAGCATGGAGGCGTTGGCGATGTCCAGCGCGGTGAGGTCGGTGACCATGGTCTGAAAATTCAGCAATGCTTCCAGCCGGCCCTGGGAAATCTCTGCCTGATACGGCGTGTATTGCGTATACCAGCCAGGGTTTTCGAGGACGTTGCGCTGAATGACGGGCGGCGTGATGGTGTCGTAATAGCCTTGGCCGATGAAGGAGCGGAAGACTTTATTCTCGCCGGCGATGCGTTTAATTTCCGTGAGCGCTTCGGCTTCGCTACGCGTGGCGGGGAGATTCAATGGCTTCGGCTGGCGGATTTTTCCCGGCACAGCGGCGGCAATCAAAGCATCCAAATTGGCGTGGCCGAGCGCCGTGAGCATGGCGGTCGTTTCGCTGGCGTTCGGGCCGATGTGGCGGCGGACAAAATGGTCGGGATGGGCGAAGGGATTTCCTGTCTGCTTTTCTAAATTCAACATCCGAAGAAAGTAAATTTGTATGCCAGTAAATCAAGCGCGATTTATGGCGCGGTTAACTTGGTAGCTGTGCTAATTCGGGTGGTTATGAATTCTGGGCATCGCTTAATTCCCGTGCTCAAAAACGTTTCCAAATTTCGTTGGCGCGTTATTATCGCCGGGTGAGGATTTTATGTTCAATCATGACGGTGCTTTTTGCCCTCCATTGCTCGGCCGATTTAGTGGATGAAACCGTTGCAAGGGAGATGAACAAACTGCGCATTCCCGGTTTGGCCTTGGAAATAACTCAAAACGGCAAGGAGGCCAAGACGGCGGCATATGGTTTTGCCAACCTCGAATGGAAGACGCCGGTTACGACGGATACGGTTTTTGAAATCGGCTCAGTCACGAAGCAATTTACCGCCGCGTGCATCTTGCTGCTGGTGGAACAAGGAAAAATTTCTTTGGACGATCCCATCCGGCTTTATCTGCCTAATACGCCGGCGAACTGGCACGGCATTACGATCCGACATTTGTTGACGCATACTTCGGGCATCAAAAATTACACGGCGCTGGATGGCTTTGAATTATCGCGGCATTTGACTCAGGCCCAATTCATCGCCCAAATCGGCGCGGTGCCGACGGTTTTTTCGCCGGGTGAAAAATTTTCCTACTGTAACTCCGGCTACAATCTGCTCGGCTACATCGTCGAAAATGTGAGCAGGCAAAAATACTGGCACTTTCTTGCGCAGAACATTCTCACTCCGCTCGCGATGACCGCGACGACCAATCGCGAGCCGAGCCGGATTTTGAAACTGCGCGCCGCCGGTTATGATCTGAACCCAACTAACGGATTAGTGAACCGCGATGTGAATTACACGGACTTGTTTTCCGCCGGCGAAATTGTTTCCACGGTCGGCGATTTGATGAAATGGAATGCTGCGCTGGACGGGGAAAATCTGCTGAAAAATTCCAGCAAGTCGCAGATGTGGACTTCGGCGAAATTGAATGACGGCCGGCCCATCGGTTATGGTTTCGGCTGGTTTCTAGAAACGTGGAATGGCCATAAAATCATCGGCCATCCCGGCAGCACGTCAGGTTTCGCGGCGGCGAATCTGCGGTTTCCGGATGACGACCTGACCGTGGTGGTGCTGTGCAATTCCGGCGGGGATGGGGGCGCCAATGGGGTCGCCAAGGCGGTTGCCGGGGTTTATTTGACGGGGAAAAAATAGAGTGCCGGGCGGGAATCGAGCGGAGTTTTTCTTTCCTAGGAAGCCTGCGTGCTGCGGAAATTTAGCAAGCCAAAAGACGCCTTTTATTTGACGTTTTCTGGGACAAAGAAAAGCGCAGTTTCGCATTGTGAAAACAGGTGGTTTTTCATACTTTATCTCCATGCTTAGCCGCACCAATGTTTGCCTGCAAGGGCACCCAAACTATGTCGAGTAATTCCGAACTGCCAGAAGACCAAAACCCGTCGCCGGACAAAATTGCAGACGGCAATTACGACGCCTCTAAATTGTCCCAGCTCAAGGGCTTGGAAGCCGTGCGCAAAAAGCCCGGTATGTACATCGGCGGCACCGATGAACGCGCGCTGCACCATTGCGTGAGCGAGGTGCTGGATAATTCCGTGGATGAACATCTCGCCGGTCACTGCGCGCGCATCGAGGTGACGATTCACGTGGACGGCTCGATTTCCATTCGCGACGACGGGCGCGGCATTCCGGTGGATATCAACAAAGATTCCGGTCTGCCCGGCGTGGAACTGGTTTTGACCACACTGCATTCCGGCGGTAAATACGGCCAGGGCGGCTACAAATTTTCCGGCGGCACGCACGGCGTCGGCGCGAAATGCGTCAACGCGGTGAGCGAATGGTTCGAGGTGGAAGTCTCGCGCAACGAGCAGGTGTATCACATGGAATTCGAGCGCGGCAAGACGACCAAGAAGCTCGAAGTCATCGGCAAATCCAAAAAAACGGGAACGCTGATCACCTTCAAGCCGGACGCGGAAATTTTCCGGGAGACGGTGGAATTCAAGTCGGACATGATTGCGCAGCGTTTGCGTGAGTTGGCGTTTTTGAATTCCGGCCTGGAAATTATTTTTGCCGACGAACGCAAATCTGCCGCCGAGCCGGAGCGGTTTTATTACAAGAACGGCGTCGAGGAATTTGTCAAACAGCTCAATAAAAGCAAAGAGCCGCTGCATCCCAAGCCGATTTCGTTCCGCAGGGAAATGAAAGAAAAATTGGATGACAAGGAAATCGAAGTCCACGTTGAAGTCGTCTTGCAATACAACGACAGTTACAACGATCAGGTGCTGTGCTACACGAACACGATTCACAATCCCGACGGCGGTACGCATCTCTCCGGCTTCCGCAGCGCGGTCACGCGCGCCATCAATCAATACGCCAAGTCGAACGAATTGCTGAAGGACAAAGATCCGCAAATTACCGGCGACGATGTGCGTGAAGGTTTGACGGCGGTGATTTCCGTGAAGCACAGCGATCCGAAATTTGAATCGCAGACGAAAGTGAAACTGCTTTCACCCGAAGTGGAACGCATCGTCGGCTCGATCAGCTATGAAGGGTTGATGAGCTATTTCGATGCGAATCCGCCAATTGCCAAGCGCATCATAGAAAAAGGACTCAACGCCGCCCGCGCCCGCGAGGCCGCGCGCAAGGCCCGCGAAGCCGTGCGTAAATCCGCGCTGACCGGCGGCGGTTTGCCGGGCAAGCTGGCGGACTGCTCCGACCGCGATCCGGAAAACACCGAGCTTTACATCGTCGAAGGTGATTCCGCCGGTGGCTCCGCCAAGCAGGGGCGCGACCGGAAATTTCAGGCAATTTTGCCGATTCGCGGCAAATTGATTAATGTCGAAAAAGCGCGGCTGGACAAAGTTCTTCAGAACAATGAAATCCGCACGATGATTACTGCCATCGGCACGGGCATCGGCGACGGCGAAGGTGAGGGCGCGTTCAATTTGGAAAAATTGCGCTATCACAAAATCATCATCATGACGGACGCTGACGTTGACGGCTCGCACATCCGCACGCTGCTGCTGACGTTTTTTTACCGGCAGATGCCGCAGTTGGTAAAACAGGGTTTTGTCTATATTGCGCAGCCGCCGCTTTACTCGATCACGCGCAAGAAAAAGACCGATTACATTGACGACGATGTGCAGCTCAACCGCATCCTGCTGCAAAACGGCGTGGAGGAAGTGCGGTTGAAAAATCTCGCCGATGGCAAGGAATTCAATCCGAAGCAGTTGGAGGAAATTTTGGCGTTGCTCGAATCGCTCGACAAACACGCGACGTACATCAAACGGCTCGGCGGCGACTTTGCCGATTATGTCGAGCAGCGTGCGCCGGACGGCACGTTGCCGCAATTCATGGTGAAGGTGCGCGATGGCAATGATGACACGGTGCATTATTTTATCACCAACGAGCAGCTCGAAGAATTCAAGCTCGCCAATGGTGACCTATTCAGCGGTGACACTGAGACGCGTAAAAAAGAAGGTCCGACGCGCCGCGCGAAAATTTCCGATCTGCATCTCGAAGGCAAAGCCATCGTGGATCTGCTCGGCAAACTGTTGAAAAAAGGTCTCGCCGTGGATCATTATGCCGCGCAGGACCAACCGCTGTTTGAATTGACCGAGGGCGATGGCGAGCGAGCGACGGTGACGCCGCTGTTTTCCATTCCGGAAATTCTTTCCGGCGTGAAAGCAGTCGGCAAGAAAGGCATTCAGATGTATCGCTTCAAAGGTCTTGGCGAAATGGACGCGAAGGAACTGTTTGAGACCACGATGAATCCGGTCAATCGCAAGTTGCTGCGCATCGAACTCACGGATGCCATCGAGGCGGAGGAAATGTTCGTGCGGCTCATGGGCGACGAAGTGGAGCCGCGCCGCCAGTTCATCGAGGACAACGCGCTGAACGTGCGAAATTTGGACGTGTGATAAAAAATTGACAATGTGGTCACGCGTGACTACATTGGGTTCATGAAAACAAAACCGACATTCAAATACCCAGCCAGCAAGCCGCAGGTCATGGAATTGCGCGAGGCGGTGGCGTTGCCGGGTATGGGGTTGACGATTCCGGTGCGCGCGGCCAAAGCCAAACTCTCAGCGTTGCTGGAGTTGGTTGCCGGTGGGCAGGAAGTCACGATCACCTCGGATGGCAAGCCGAAAGCCGTGTTGTCACCGGTTGGTAAGGCCAAGGCGCCGAAAGTTTTCACGGGCATGGGGGATTACCTCAAATCCATGCCGGTGCAGACCAAAGGGCCATTCGCCGACGAAATTGTCCGCGCGGATCGCGATGGACGCGGCTGGTAAAAATGTATCTCGACACGGGCATTCTGGTGAAACTGCTGACTCCTGAACGGGAGACGGCCTTTTTTGAGCGTGAGTTGCAAGGCCACGCGCTGGTTTCATCCGAACTTGCCTTGGTCGAGGTGAAGTCGGCGCTCTTTGCCAAGGAGCGCGCGGGGATAATTACGACCGCACAGCGCGCGCGCGCCGAGGCGAAATTTGCGGCGATGGTCGCGGATGAGATTTTCAGGCTCGTCGCCTTGAGCAGCCAGACTTTGCGAAAAGCCACGCAGGTCATCCAAGGTTGCCATCCCCAAGTGCCGTTGCGGGCGTTGGACGCTTTGCACGTCGCGGCGTGCGATTTGGCCCAGGAATTTCCGCTGTGCACAACGGACGCGCGGATGCACGCTGCTGCGGTCGCGATGCACATTCCCGTTTTTCCACAAAATTTGCCGGTGAAAATTTAGAACTATTTGAACATGCCAGACGAAATTGAACCGAATCAGCCGTCGCAACCGCCGGAACAAAAACCGAGCGGCGGCGCCTACACGCAGGGCGAAAAAATTTCCAAGATCAACGTCGCGGACGAAATCAAAAATTCGTTCCTCGATTACTCGATGTCCGTCATCATTTCGCGCGCCTTGCCGGACGTGCGCGATGGGCTGAAGCCGTCGCAGCGCCGCATCCTTTACGCGATGGAAAATTTGTCGCTGTTTCCGGGGCGCAAGCACATCAAGTGCGCAAAGATCTGCGGTGACACTTCCGGTAATTACCATCCGCACGGCGAGGCGGTGATTTATCCGACGCTCGTGCATATGGCGCAGCCGTGGGCGATGCGCGAGAAACTCGTGGATGGCAAAGGCAATTTCGGTTCCGTCGAAAATGATCCACCGGCGGCGATGCGTTACACCGAGGCGCGCTTGACGCATCTCGGCGCAGCCTTGATGTCCGACATGGACAAGGACACCGTGGATTTTGTTCCGAACTACGACGAGCGTCTCACCGAGCCGACGGTTTTTCCGGCTGCATTTCCGAATCTGCTCGTGAACGGCGGCACCGGCATCGCGGTCGGCATGGCTACGAATATGGCGCCGCACAATTTGGGCGAAGTCGTGGACGGCATTTGCGCGCAGATTGACAAGCCGGACATCACCATTCCCGAGCTGATGAAATTCATCAAAGGCCCGGATTTTCCGACCGGCGGATTTTTGTGTGGCATTGAGGGGATCAAGAATTACTTCACGACCGGCAAGGGCAGTTTGAAATTACGCGGGCGCATCGGCGTCGAGGAAATGAAGGGCAACCGAGAACAGTTGGTTATCACGGAAATTCCGTTCAACGTCAATCGCGCCGCGCTCGAAGAACAGATCGCCAATCTGGTGAACGAAAAAATCATCACGGAAATTTCCGCGATGCGCAACGAGTCGGACGAGCATTGCCGGCTGGTGATCGAATTGAAACGCGAAGCGGCGCCGAAGGTCGTCATCGCCAAGCTGTTTCAGCACACGCAACTCGAAGTTTCGTTCAGCGTGAATTCTCTGGCGATTGACCACGGTCGTCCGAAGACGCTCAACCTCAAGCAGATCATTCAGTGCTACATCGAGCATCGCCGGGAAGTCATTCTGCGCCGCACGCGGTTTGAATTGCGCAAGGCCGAGGAGCGCGCGGAACTGCTCGAAGGCTATCTAATTGCGCTGTCCAACTTGGATGAATTCATCCACATCATCCGCTCCAGCAAGACGCGCGACGAGGCTCGCGTTAAACTGCTCGCGTTTGAATGGTCGCGCGCGCAAGTGGAAAAATGGGGCATCCTCATCCGCAGCGAAACCCGTTTGTTGGCGGGCCGGTATGCGCTGACCGAGCGGCAGGTGGACGCGATTTTGGAACTGCGTTTGTATCAGTTGACCGGGCTGGAAATCGATAAAATCGACAAGGAATACAAGGCGTTGATTGAGGTCATCAAAGATCTGCTCGACATTTTGGCGAAGGAATCGCGTGTGATGGCGATCATCAAAACCGAGTTGCAGGCCATCAAAGAAAAACACGCATCGCCGCGCAAAACGGAAATTGTTCCCGACGAAGGCGAGATTGCGATTGAAGATTTGATTGCCAACGAAGGCGTCATCATCACGCTCACGCACAACGGCCTGATCAAGCGCACCAACGTCAGCCAGTACCGCGCGCAGCGTCGCGGCGGTAAGGGCGTCATCGGCATGACGACGAAGGAAGGCGAGACTGCCGAGGATAAGGATTTCGTCGAGCATTTATTCACCGCCAGCACGCACGATTACCTGATGTTCTTCACGAACACCGGCCGCGTGTATGTCGAACGCGTGCATGAAATTCCCGACATGGGTCGCGCCGCCAAGGGCCGGAGCATCGCGAATTTGCTGGAATTGAAAGCCGACGAAAAAGTCGCCGCGCTCATCCGCATTTTGTCCAAGACGGACGAAAACAAGGCAGATGTGACGTGGTCGCAGCCGGGCGAATTGTTTTTTGCCACGCAGTTGGGCACCGTGAAAAAGACCTCGCTGAGCGATTTTTCCAATGTTCGCAAGGGCGGCATCATCGCCATCGGCATCGAGCCGGGCGATACGTTGATTTCCGTAAAACTCACGCGCGGCAGTACCGGTGAAAGCGATCCGGGCGATGATGTGGTCTTGATCACGAAATCCGGCATGAGCATCCGCTTCCACGAAGCTGACGTGCGCTCGATGGGTCGCGCGGCGGGCGGCGTGCGCGGCATCACGCTGGATGCGGGCGATGCGTTGGTCGCGGCGGCGATCGTGGTGCCGGATGCGGCGCTGCTCGTGGCCGGCGAAAACGGCATCGGCAAGCGCACCGGCTTTGATGAATATCGCGTCCAATCGCGCGGCGGCAAAGGTATTATCACGATGAAAACCGGTGATAAAACCGGCGGCGTGATCGGCGCGCTGACGGTGCGCGACGCGGATGAAATTATGCTGATCACGGTTAGTGGCCAGATGGTGCGCATTCCGGTGGGCGGCATTCGCGAAGCCGGCCGCAACACGATGGGCGTGAAACTCGTGAACCTCGACGCCGGCGACAAGTTGCAGGCCATCGCTTCGGTGATCAGCGAAGATTCATCTGAGCCGGCAGCGGCGGCGGAACCGGATGCAAATTGATGGACAAAATAATTGCCAATGCCTGCGCCGACGCTATTCTGCCCGACCTGAGATGAAGACCATCATTGCAATCCTAATCGCGGCGGCCGGTTCGCTGGCGGCTTTGGCGCAAACCACTGTCTCCACCAACGCCGTGGTGAAATATCCGTGGGAAAGCAGCGTTTCCGCCGGCCTTACCCTGACGCGTGGCAATAAAAGTTCCAGCCTGATGACGGCGGATTTTGTCACCAAGAAAAAAACCGCCGCTAACGAGTATGCCCTCGGCACCGGCGGCGCGTACGGGGAACAAAGCACCGAGGAAACCGTCAATAATTACCGCGCGTTTGCCCAATGGAACCATCTGTTCACCGAGCGGGCTTACGGATATTTGCGCACGGACGGACTGCATGACAGCATTGCGAATTTGGATTATCGCCTAAATGTCGGCCCCGGCGCCGGTTATTATTTTGTGAAGGCCAAAACCACATCGCTCAAAGGTGAAGCCGGTGCGGGCTTTGAAGCGCAGCGTTTGGGCGGCGACAACCAGTCGTTTGCCACCGTGCGTCTGGCGGAAGAGTTTGAGCACAAGTTTACGGACCGCGCCCGCGTTTGGCAGACCGGGGAACTGCTGCCGCAGGTGGACAAGCTGGAAAATTACGTCGTGAATTTTGAACTCGGCATCGAAGCCTCCATCTCCAAATCGTTCAGTTTGAAAACCGCTTTCGATGACACCTACGCCAACCGGCCGGCGCTTGGTCGCAAGAAGAATGATGCCAAGATCGTCGCCGGCGTTTCCTACAAATTTTAACCGCCGCGAAATTTATTTTTCCACCGGCAGCTGCGGGTTTTCCGTGGCTGCCGTTTTTTTTATCGCTACGGCGCCAGCCGCTCGATCTTCCAGCCGCCTTCCGCCTGTCGCGAGTAGCGGAAACGGTCGTGCAGCCGGCTGGGCCGGCCTTGCCAGAATTCCACCCGTTCCGGGCGCAAAATAAATCCGCCCCAATTCGGCGGCAGCGGAATCTCGCCGGGAAATTTTTGTTCCAGCGCGCGCCACTGCGCCTCCAGCACCGACCGGTCGGGAATCACCGCGCTTTGCTGCGACGCCCAAGCGCCGATCTGGCTGCCGCGCGGGCGACTGTGAAAATAGGTCGCTGATTCTGCGACCGGTAATTTTGTGACCGTGCCGGCCACGCAGACTTGGCGCTCCAATTCGGCCCAGAAAAACGTCAGCGCCGCATTTTCATTTTCCGCCAGCTCGCGGCCTTTGCGGCTGTCGTAATTGGTGAAAAAAATGAAACCACGGGCGTCCACCGATTTTAACAGCACCGTGCGCGCGGAGGGTTTTCCGTCCTTGTCCGCCGTGGCGAGCGTCATGGCGTTGCTGTCGGCGGGACGATGATTGCACAGCGCGCCCCACAATTTGTAGAGGGCGATACCGATTTTGCGCCAGCGGCTTTGGGCTTGTTCGCCGGCGGCTTGTTGGAACCACGCTTCAAATTGCGCGAGCGGCTGGTCAGCCAGACCCGCGCGGTCGAGGGCGCCGCGCCGGTAGTCTTCGCGGAAATCTCCGAGGTTCATGTTACATCGCGCGGAAAACCGTCAGCGCGAGTACGGTGACGAACGCCGCAAACGCCAGTCGTACGGCGCTTAATTGTCGCGTGCGCGCTTCGGTGGCGTTGGCCCAATTGACGAAATCGCGCAGCTTCCAGGGCGTGACGGTGAACCAAATGCCGGCCACGACGAGCACATACGCCCACGCTTGAATGACGAGCACGAACGGAGATTCGCCCAAATGCGGTCGCCCCGTATCCACCATCAATTTGCCCAGCAGCAACAGCAGCACGGCGAGGCCGCGCACGGCGAGAAAATCGCGGACGAACACGCACGACAACACACCCACCGCCCCGAAGCCCACCATCATGTACGGTTTGAACGCCGAAAAATCCGCGATCGGTTCCACGTTCACGTTCCAAACGAACCACGCGGTGCCTAGCAGCATCAGCACGACGCCGACGGGAAAGTTGCGCGGGAATTGGCGGGCGGCGGCGCCGAGTTGGGCCGGTCGCGCCAGACCGTACACTTGCGGCAGTCCCGCGCCGATTCCCAACAGCAGCGATAATAACGACAGTTTCATGTTGCAAAATTAAACCACGAATCCGCCTCAATGGACACGAAGAAAATAAATATGTTCAATCCGGCCGGGCCGCCGCCGCCGGAAAAAGTTTAGCCGCCGGCGGAATTTTTCGCTAAACTGCCGCGCATGGCCAAACCAAATTCCATTGAGCTGCCCGGCTGCGACCCCATCCGCATCATTTACGAGGATCGCTCCGTGCTGGCGATTGACAAGCCGCGCGGCTGGATGCTCGTGCCGCATTCGTGGCGTAAGACGAACTGGAATTTGCAGGCGGCCATTGATTCTTCGATTCGCGCCGATGATTTTTGGGCCAAGTCGCGCAATCTAAAATATCTCCGCCACGTTCATCGGCTGGACGCGGATACGAGCGGCGTGATGCTCTTCGCCAAAAGCGAGGGTGCCATGCAGACGATGAGCGACTTGTTTGAATCGCGCAAGATGGAGAAAACCTATCTCGCCGTCGTCGAAGGTTCGCCGAAGGAAAAGGAGTGGACGTGTGGATTACCGCTCGGGCCGGACCCGCTGCAGTTTGGTCGGATGCGTGTGGATCATTCGGAAGAAGGCAAGGAAGCGGAAACGCATTTTCGCGTGTTGCAAAAAAGCGACCGCTTTACGCTGATCGAGGCGAATCCGCTGACGGGGCGCACGCACCAGATTCGCGTGCATCTCGCGCAATCCGGCTGTCCCATCGCCTGCGATGAATTGTACGGGCGCGTGGAAAAAGGCTTGCGGCTCGGGCTGCGCGCAGTGCGGCTGGCCTATCGCGATTCGTTCACGCGGCGGCCGGTGAGCATCATCGCCCCGGCGGAATCGTTTTTGAAAGATTTTGGTTTCACCCTCACCGCCGAACAGCGGCAGGAGAAATGGTCGTATCGGCCACCGGCGGCCGGATGAACCTTACGGTGCCGCCTGCGCCAAGGCGGACAACACGATTCTCGGCGTGAGCACTTCCGGCAACACGATGGGCGCGGCGGTAGCTGCCCGGGGATACACCAGCACCAGTGGCACGCCGGCGCGATGAAACTGCTGCAATTCCTGAGTGATGGCGTCGGGAAAGTGAGTGTAATCGCCCAGCAGCGTGACGGCGTGGAGCGATGTTAGTTTTTCCCGCACGGCGGCAATTTCCAGGCTGGTCTTCTTGTTGACCTGACAAGTGAGGCACCAATCCGCCGTGAAATCCACCAGCACCGGCCGGCCTTCCGCCCGCGCCTGCGCGACGGCGGCGGTGCTCCACGGCTGCCAAATGATGCCTTCCGCCGAGTCCTGCAAATCCCCGGCGACGCTCGCCGCCGGCGGCCGGCGCCAGTCCAATTCATTTTCCAGCGCCAACCAGTAGCCGCTGGCGAGCAGGAGCAAAACCACCGCGAGCGCGAGGCCGGGCCGCTGGCGGCGGCGTTGAAAAAATTCCCCGTAAATCCACGCCGCGAAAGCCACGATCACCAGAAAGATGCCCAGCCAGAAAATATTTTTGCCGTAGCTGCTGGTGGCGATTTGATACAGCCACACCACGGTGGCAAGCATCGGAAAACCCATGGCGATTTTGAATTTTTCCATCCACGCGCCGGGTTTGGGCAGAAATTTCAACCACGCCGGCTGCCAGCTCAGCAGCAGATATGGCGCGGCCAAACCCAGTCCGACCGCAAGAAAGATTACCGCGATGACGCTGCCGCTTTGCGCGAAGGCGAATCCCAGCGCGATGCTTAAAAACGGCGCAGTGCAGGGCGTGGCTAAAACCGTGGCGAGCACGCCGTTGAAAAATGCGCCCGCCGCGCCGGACCGCGCGGCCAGCGTGCCCGCCGCGCCCAGAGCGCGGCCGCCGAGAATCACCTCAAAGACGCCAAATAGATTCAGCGCGACCAGCGTGACGAGGGTGGTGAGGCAAACGAGGAATACCGGGCTGCCAAATTGCATACCCCAGCCGGCCTGATGGCCCGCCGCCTTGGCCACGATGACGAGTGCGGCCAGGGCGAGAAAGGAAACCAACACGCCCAGGGTGTAGAGCAAGCCCAGCCGGCGGACGTGGCGTGGTTCGCTGCGGGCTTCGCCCACGAAGCCGAGAATTTTCAGCGCGATGACGGGCAGCACGCACGGCATGAGGTTGAGAATGAGGCCGCCGATGAAGGCGAACAGCAACATTTGCCAAAGCGATTGGGTTGGCGGCGCGGCGGGCGCAGCGGCGGATGCCCCGGCGGGAGCCGGTTCAAGAATGGGGACTTGCAGTTCGTAAC
>TBL_comb47_HYPODRAFT_10002946_pt1 | contig 20565 bp, 24 predicted proteins | sample TroBogypolimnion_40_FD_10682 | JGI IMG/M metagenome (IMG submission 10682) | reverse complement strand
CAGATCTTTGGCGGGGCGGGCTATGTGAGCGATTTGCCCATCGAGCGCATGTACCGCGATGCCCGGGCTTTTAGAATCGGTGAGGGCACCTCTGAGATCTTGCGCATCCAAATTGCCCGAGATTTGTTGGCTTGAAGTCTCGCTTTGAACGCTTTTATTGCAATGTCTTCAGCCTCAATCTAAGGATCCCAGACCATGGACGAACTCGAGCAACGTGTGGGCTTTTCACTGCACGGTCACGTGGGGGTGTTGACCCTGCAGCACCATGAGCAGCACAATGCGCTTTCGCCCATGCAGGTCAAGGCTATCTTGGCCGCGCACACCCAAAGTCGACTGCAAAAAGCAAGGGCTTTGGTGATCACCTCAAGCGACAAGTTTTTCTCTGCCGGCGCTGACATCCATGAGTTCTTGAAAGGCCAGTTGCTCAACCCGGATGTGCCGGTGGGTGAGCATGCACCATTTTCTTTGTTCAAGACCTTGATCGAGGACCCTCGGCCCATCATTGCAGCGGTCAACGGCGCGGCTTTGGGCGGTGGGGTCGAATTGGTGCTGAGTTCGGATTTGGTGATCGCCTCCAAGGCCGCCAAATTTGGCATGCCCGAAATCGGTTTGGGTGTTTTGCCGCGAACCGCCATTGTGCGGCTGTCGGAGATCATTGGCAGGCGTCGAGCCATGGAGATGATTTTGATGCGCCGACGCATCACCGCTGAGGAGGCTTTGTCTTGGGGTCTGATCAATCGCATGGTCGAGCCAGAAAATTTGCTCTCAGAATCAATTGCCTGGGCCAATGAGATCATCACCGCGCCACCGGGCATTATCGGGGCAGTCAAGCGCCATCTGGGTCGAGTTGACCCCGAGGACTGGACGGCCATGCATGAATTGCTCAGAGCCATGGATCCCAACGAGTGGCGCGAGGGACTCACCGCCTTCAAAGACAAACGGGCGGTGGATTTTGAACCGTTTTGGCAAGCAAAAACCTAACCGTGTCCACTCATCTTTGAATTCAGTCGATTTGCAACTTGATATCCTTGGAAACCTAGGCCCACTTGAGGGTCTCACTCTCAATACGTTCGCTGAACTGTGCCGGGCTTCCCGTGGCAGGCAAGAGGCCTTGCGACCGTAACTTTTTAACGATTTCAGGGTCTTTGAACACTTCCTTGATTTCGGTGTTGAGTCGCACTTCAAGGGCGTGACCCTGATTGCCGATACACCATCGGTGGTCATCGTCAATCCAGCCTTGGGTGTGCAAAACCTCAAAGAATTCGTGGCGCTGGCCAAAGCCAAGCCCGGCAGCATCAATTACGCGTCTGCGGGCATCGGTACCCCCACCCACGTGGCGGGGGCTTATTTTGCGCAGCAAGCTGGTATCAATTTGGTACATTTACCCTATAAATTGAGCGCTGATATCGTTTCCGATTTATTGGCCTCACGCGTTCAATTGGTTTTTGCACCACCGGTTTACTTGCCACGATGATCAAAGATGGGCGACTCAAAGCCTTGGCCATTTCTTCCACTGCCAATTTGCAGGATCCATTTTTTGCGCAGACGGCCAGATCACAAGGCGTCGATTACATTAATTCAACTTGGTGTGGCATTTTGGCGCCTAGCAAGACTCCGATTGCTATCCTCGAGACACTGAAGAAAGCAGTGAACACGGTGACCGAGGATTCCGAAGTGAAAGCTAAACTGCTTTTGCAGGGATTGAATCCAAACTCCTTGAGTCTGGGTGAGTTTGATGCTTTCTTGGCAAAAGAAGCCGATCGAATCACCCCCTTACTCAAAACCGCTGATTCGAATTGAAAAGACTGGAGTTTGTGTCTATGATTGAAAAATTTACCGTTGATTTCATCGAGCCTGCCATGAGCTATGAGGAGATCATCGCCCAGCAGGTGAGCAAAGCCCAAATGGGCATCCCCAGTGGCTTTAAGGTGAGCGCCCAGTTACTCGACCAAGGCCGAACGGACACAGTGCTCGCGGCCAGTGCAGGCTTGACGGTGTGATTGAAGGTATACGCGTCAGCAGGTGAAAATGCTCTGCACACCCATGTGAATGAAGACCATGTATTCATTTTGCTGGCTGGTTCTGCCGAGTTTCACAACGATACGGGGTTTTTGGCAAATTTAAAACAGAACGAAGATATTTTGATTCCCAAGGGAAGTTTTTACAAATTCAATGCAACCAGCACCGAACCCTTGGTCATGCTCATAATTGGCTCGCCCAATGAGTCATTCCTAGGGCTTGATGGACGGGTGAATACAAAAGGGGACAAAGCGCACGCCGATTCTGCACAAAACATGACGCGCGAAGTGGTCTTCAAGCCCCATCAGTTTTTTGGTCAATGAGGTTCATGACAGCATGAAAATTTGTGTTTTTGGTGCAGGTGCGTTGGGCGGTTATTTGTGTGTGCAGTTGGCTTCTAGTCCACTCATCAAGACCTTGAATGTGGTGGCCAGGGGGGATCAATTTGCGGCGATTCAACGCCAGGGTTTGCGTGTTTTAGATGCCCAAGGCGCGAGCGAGCAGCATACCCATGTTCACCAGGCCACGGATCAGCCTAAAAATCTTGGGCAACACAATTTGGTCATCGTGACCCTCAAAGCCAATGCCATTGCGTCCTGTGCACAAGACATCAATGCTTTGATTGCGCCCAACGGTTTGGTACTCTTTGTCAACAACGGTATTCCGTGGTGGTGGGATGGCTCAGAAGCTTTGGAAGCGCAGGCCATGGGCTCATTCAAAATCGAGGAGATTGGCAAAGCACTTCATCCCTCACGTGTCTTGGGAAGTGTGGCCATGTCTAACAGTGAAGTGATCTTACCTGGCGTTATCCGCCACAACAGCATGAACACTTGGTTCTCGGGCGAGACCAGTGGGGAGATAAGCCACAGGCTTGGGTCTGTTTGGAGTTGTTTGCCAGTGTGGGTTTGGGGGCAAAAGCGACGACCAACATTAAACTTGAAATCTGGAAAAAATTGCTGCTCAATATCCCCAATCACGCCCTGGCGAGCTTGACGCGACTTTCAAGTGATGAAATTTATGCGCAAGACGGCTTGATTGACTGGGCGGTGGGTTTAAGCCAAGACGTGGCTCGCGTGGCCGCCTCCCATGGATTTGATTTGGGTGATAACACGTGGGATGTTGTATTAAAAAGACTTAAGCCCAACGTCAAGGGCGCCAAGCCCTCGATGTTGTAAGATGTTTTGAAGGGCAAGGCCTTGGAAATTGAAGCCGTCTTTGGCTCGGTGCTTGAGTTGGCTCAGCGTCACCAAATTACCACACCCCATTTGGATCGTGCATTTGCTTTGCTCAAAGGCTTGGACCGTCACCTAGAGCTTAGAAGATAAAACCCAATGGCCGATGCCCAATGCCAGCTGGCTTGAGCTTGGCTCGGTTTTGGGGTTAACCCTTTTTCTTTCGATGCCCTTGTGGCGCCAACACTGGATTTTCACCAATTGACTTGATTGACAAATCAGGTCAAATTTGTCATTGACAAAAAAATACAAGAGGCATTCATGCGTTTTATTCATTGTGCATTGGGGTTGGTGTTTTTGGGGTTTCAAGGGATAGGCTTTTCGCAAAGCGACTATCCCAATAAACCCATTCATGTGGTGGTGGCTTGGGCGCCCGCGAGCGGCATTGACATTGTGATGCGCAAACTGGCCGAGCCTTTGAAAGAGGAGTTGGGCCAAACCATCGTGATCGACAACAAAGCCGGTGCGGCCGGTGCCTTGGGCTCAGCCTTTGTTGCCAATGCGCCTGCTGATGGCTATACGCTCCTTTTTAACTCCGCAGCAATGAATATGCTGGCAGCCATGGGCACACAAACCGCCTACAAGATGCCCGAATCCTTTACCCCCATTGCCAATGTCTTCAGCTCCCCCATGGTCTTGGTGGCCTATCCAGGCTTGGATGTCAAAACACCCCAGGATTTGGTGGCCTTGGCGCTGGCCAAAAAAGGTGATTTGTTCTACGCCTCTTCAGGCTATGGTGCACCCTCACACTTTGTGGCAGAAATGTTCAGGGCACGCACGGGTATCATTGCGACCTTGGTGCCCATGAAGAGTTCGCCCGACGCGATGATGGAGCAAATTTCTGGCCGCGTGGCCTTTCACTTTGCGGTGGCATCAACAGCGCTGCCGCCTGCCAAAGAGGGGCGGGTGAAGGCCTTGGCCGTGACGAGCAAAGAGCGCTTGAGTATTGCACCCGAAATCCCCACCATGGAAGAGTTGGGCTACCCCAACTTCAATGCCAGTTACTGGAATGGGATTTTTGGACCCAAGGGACTGCCCCAGCCGATTGTCGATAAATTGGTTTTGGCCATCAATAAAGTTCTCTTAAAGCCTGACGTTCAAGATAAGCTCATCAGCACTGCCAATGTGATCGACAGCAGCAGCAATTCACAAAAATTCAACAAATTGCTCAAAGATGATTTGCAGGTTTGGAGCGATGTGGCCAAATTTGCAAAGATTAAACCTGAATAGTACGTTCGACCTTCTTCGTTCACGCCCGTGCTTGCCAGCCACCATCCATCGGGATGGGTGTGCCGGTCATGTCACGGGCTTCTTCAGAACACAAAAAAAGTGCCAAAGCGGCCACGTGAGCGGGTGTTACAAAACGCCGGGTGGGTTGTCTGGCTTGTAAAAAATCCTTGGTGAAATTCGCAACGCCCACCCCCTTATCATGGGCGCGCTTGGCCACCAGTTGCTGGATGGTTTGAGTCTCAACGGCACCCGGGCACAAGGCATTGCAGGTGATGTTGTAATCAACGCATTCAAGGGCAATGACCTTGGTCATTCCGACCAAGCCGTGTTTGGTCGCCACATAGTCCAAGCGTCCCGCCATGCCTTGAACCCCAAAGATGGAGGCGAGGTTGATGATGCGTCCCCAATTTCTCTCTTTCATCCCAGGCAAGACCAGTCGACTCAGGTGAAACGGCGCAGACAGGTTAACAGCCAAAGCATAGTCCCATTTTACTGTGGGCATTTCATCGACTTGAGCGTCATGGCGAGTCACGGCGTTGTTGACCAAAATATCGATCTGGCGAAATTGAGTCAAGCTAGTTTTGACCAAATCTTCGATATCTTGAGGCCTGGACAAGTCGGCGCCGTGGTAGATGGCGGGCACGCCCAAGGCTAAGATTTTTTCAAGCTGGGTTTGGATCAAAGCCGCCTCACCCAAGCCATTCAAGACGATGGAAGCACCTTGTTTGGCCAAGGCCTGTGCGATTTCAAAACCAATGCCCCCCAAGGATCCTGAGATGACGGCGACTTTGTTGTGAAGAGATTTCATGGCATTTGTATTCCTGAAAATTATTGGCCGTGGCGCAGTCGTGTGCCGATGATTTGACCCGTGGTGTAGTAGCTCGCTTCGGTAGCTAAATACAGCAAGGTGTGAGCGGCTTCTTCAGAGGTGGTGGCTTTGCCCAAGACGTCGGCCAACAATTTGGAGTCGTAAGAGGTCGGGTTGGCGCCTCGCGACAAGGGGGTGTCTGTCATGCCGGGGTTCAAGCCATTGACCGTCACATTGAATTGACCCATGTGCAGTGCCAGACTTTTGACCAGCGCGATCATGCCGCCCTTGGATGCCGCGTACTGCGCATAATTGGCCGAGCCATAAATGCCGCGGTCTGAGGTCATCAAGATCATGGTGCCAGACTTTTGGGCGGCCATGATGTTCCCGCACTCTCGGGTGATGAAAAAGCTCCCGTCGAGATTGACCCGCAGTGTGGCCCACCATTCTTCATCGGTCATCTCCAGCAGTGGCACGGCGCGACAGATGCCAGCCGCGTGTATAAGCACATCGATGCGACCCCAATGCGCGTGGGCCTGCTGTACGAGTGCTCGAACTTCGCTTGAGTTGCTGACATCACAAACTTGGGTCTGGACTTGGGCCTCATTGGGGCTCGTTTCGGTAAGCGTTTGAGCCAAGCCCGCCGTGTCAACGTCTGCGATTACCAGTTGGGCGCCTTTTTGTGCAAAATGGATGGCCGCAGCGCGGCCAATACCCGATGCTGCGCCAGTGATCAAGACCACTTTATTTTGGATTGACAAGGGCTTCCCCTATTGGAAAATTAAAATCCAACAATATCATGCTTGTTGGCATTTTGAAAAGAGGAGAAGCGAGCAATGAGCAAACCTTTCAAGCGGGAATTCAAGGTTTACAAAGAAGAAGATTACCCCAGCGACAAAAAAGCAAGTGAGTATCCCGATTGGCCGCAACAGGTCTTTCACGTGAGCCACTTGGAGGAGGATTCTTTCAAGACCGATGGCTTCAGGCCTTGGGCCTTGTCTAGGGACATGGGTATGGTCGAGGCCACTGGCGGTATGGTGGATGTGCATGTCAATCGCCGTGCTCGACCTTTCAATGCCAAGGATATATCGCACCGACATTTTCACAATGTCCATTACCAAATGGTCTATGTTTTAAAGGGTTGGGTCAGAAGTGAGTTTGAAGGTCAAGGTGAGCTCTTGATGAAGGAGGGCAGCTGCTGGTTGCAGCCACCTAGAATCAAGCACACCGTTTTGGGGTTTTCGGATGATTTGGAAATATTGGAAGTCATCATTCCAGCCAATTACGACACGGTCAATTTGAACGAACCACCTGGAGGGCATAAAGAAAAATGAGCAGTCTGATTCAAGTCGAGGGACCCCTCAAGGGCCAATGGGCCATGATCACGGGCTCAAGTGCCGGCATCGGCAAGGCCTGCGCCATCACCTTGGCCAAGGCCGGCATCAATATTTTCTTAACAGGACGCAATGAGTCCGCATTGAAAGAGGTGCAAAAAACCTGCTTGGGTCACGGTGTTGAGGCTCAATACTTGGTGGGGGACTTGTCTTCGCGTGTATTTGTCAAAGAGCTTGCCCAATGGAGTCAAGAGTCCTCCATTTTTATCAACAACGCCGGCACCTTGGTTTATGCACCGATTTTGGAGGTGACGACAGACGAATGCGAGCAAATGTTTTCTCTCAACGTGGTGGCCGCTTACGATATCACGCGTGAGATGGCGCTTCGGATGAAAGAAAGAGGACGTGGGCACATGGTGTTCATAACGTCTTTGTCAGCCCGCAATGTCAACATGCATGCGGTGGTTTATGCGGCCACCAAACATGCTTTGTCGGCCTTTGCCAAAGGATTTCGCTTGGAGCTGAAAAAAGACATGATCAAGGTCACTGAAATTGCACCCGGGATGGTGGACACTGAAATCCGCAATTCAGTTACCCATGTCGATGTTTTAAAAGCCATTGCCAGTCGTCCCTTTTCACCGATCTCAGCTCAAGACGTGGCCGATTCGGTGCTTTATGCTCTGTCGGCTTCAGACGGTTGTTGTCCCGATTTGATTGAGTTGCGACCCCGATTGGGTTGAGGGTTGTTGGTTGCAGTTTTTGTAATGAAAGAGTAGGCTTCATGGATCTAGGTCTCAAGGGCAAGTCGGCATTGGTGACCGGTGCCTCACAGGGGATAGGGCGAGCTATTGCCGAGTCTTTGGCAGCGGAAGGTTGCTCGCTACACTTGGTCGCCAGACATGCGGACGCACTCCAGACTTTGGCCGAAGAAATACGCCAAAAGCATCGTGTGGCTGTAGAAATCCATCCCACCGATTTGATGCAAGCGGGCTCTGCCAAAGCCTTGATGAAACGCTGTCCACCTGTTGATATTTTGATCAACAATGCGGGCAATACGCCGCGGGGAACCTTGTTGACACTCGAAGAAGAAGACTGGCGACCCGGTTGGGAGTTGAAGATCTTTGGCTACATCAATCTGTCGCGGGAGGTCTACCGCTACATGGTCAAGCGAAAAAGTGGGGTGATCTTGAATGTGATCGGGATTGGTGCGCAAAGGCTAGAGTATGCCTATGTGGCCGGCTCCATGGGCAACGCCTCCTTGGTCGCGTTCACCCAAACCGTGGGCAGTGTCAGCATGGACCATGGCGTAAGGGTTTTGGGGGTGAATCCGGGTTGGGTTGAAACAGAAAAGTCTAAGCGTTCACTTAAAAAACGAGCCTTGCTCGAACTCGGTGACGAAAACAAATGGCCAGAACTCACGCGAATTTTCCCTAGAGGTCATTTGTTGGCACCCTATGAAGTGGCCGATGTGGTGACCTTTGCCTGTTCCCCTAGAGCCGGTGCCATCTCGGGTCATGTGATCACGGTCGACGGTGGCTTTGCCGCTCGAGGCTACGCCCCACCTGATCATCCTTGAATTAAAGTCAGAGAGTTTGAATCATGTCACATTTGCTTCGCCAGAAAATTCATCAATCGGCCCATGTGAAACTTATTTCAGTTCGCCAGATCAAATCGGCAGATATTGTTTATCTGGTCAAAGAGGCTGGGTTTGATGGCTTTTACATCGACACGGAGCATGGTATTTTTAGCTTAAGAGAAATCTCTGACCTTTGCATGGCGGCCCAGTCCAATGGACTCATTGCTTGGGTGAGAGTCCCCGAGGCCAGTGTAGCGGTGGTGGGGCCGATTTTGGACGCTGGTGCTGGTGGTATCATTTTCCCCCATGTGGGCACGGCCAAGGAGGCAAGTTGGGCTGTTCAATTGTGCAAATACCCACCTCTTGGCAGAAGGTCGATGGCGGCCTTGAGCGCGGCCTCACTTTATCAAAAGAAAGCGGCACCGGAATTGAAAAAAGAGCGCGAAGATCATGTGGATGTTATTGCCATGATTGAAAACGCCTTGGGAGCCAGTAACGCCGAGCAAATTGCCGCGGTCGCGGGGGTAGATGCGTTAATGATGGGGCCCATGGATTTGAGTTTTGAGCTGGGTTTCCCAGGGCAAACCAATCACCCCGAGGTGATTGCTGCAACCCTCAAGTCGGCCAAGGCTGCACAGAAGGCGGATAAACATTTTGTGGTGGGTGAGGCGGGCGCAGAGCTCCTTGACCAACTGCGAGACCTTGGGGCTAAAATTTACACCGGTGGCAGTGACGGCAGCTATTTACTTAGCGCTTTGAGCAAAGCCGCAGCCGAATTTAATGCCAAGCTCAACCCCAAGGCCTGATCAATCAAACCCTGGGGGTTCATTGACTTCGACCGTGTCGAAAGTGCCTGGGATGATGATCTCCAAAACCTCCAGGTCGTCAGAGTATTCAAGGACGGTGTGCTTGATACCGGCGGGCTGTATCCAGCAACTTCCCGCCTCCATCATGAATTCACCTTGGCCTTCAAATTCCACTCGGTTCCAACCCTTGAGCACATAGACCATTTGGAACTTGACTTCGTGGTAGTGTCTTTTGCTAACAGCCGCTTGCTCAAAAGGTCGCCCCCTGGCGTTAACATGGGCATCGACCAAGCCGCCAGTGGCTTCCTTGGCGCCCAAATCACGGTAAACAATGTAGGGGCGAAGACCTTGGCCTTTGAACTCAGACGTGGCCAAGTGGGAGACATGAAACTTTTGAATGGGCCACTCGCCCAGCGCTTGCATGGCGTTTTCTGCGGTGACTTTGTGCAGTGGTACGGTGGTTTTTGGGTCCGACATCAGGTTCTCCTTCAAATAGATCTGAGCAACAGCCTCTATTTTTAAAGGATACCAAAAATAAAACAATCAAGATAAATACTGATAGAGCGGTGCTGAAGTATTGATACGAGTCAAATGACCATCAGCGCAGTTTTGTTCTTTAAGAATCGAAGGACCGATAAAACTGTCAAAGTTGATGTTTTCGGGTTGCTGGGCAAAGGAATGCCTCGCATGGTGAGCTCAAACTCACCAAAGTCACCCTTGGCAAGCAAATGATGAATGTTGTCGCGTGTGGTGGGGTCTGCAATCAGTTTCACGCGGGTCTCGTCTAGTCCTAGCCCCGCCAAAGAAAGGGTAGCCGCCACATTGGCGTTTTTAGGGTATAGGCTTGCCGCATCGCGTGCAGACCCTTCGAAAAATGTTTGGGCTGTTTTAAGCTCGTTCAAGTCTAGGATGCCTTCGGCCGCTGTTCCCTTCCAGCCCAAAGGCGGTTTTCTTCCCGTGTAGGTGACTTCACTCAAGCCAGCGAGTTTGGCGCTGGCAAGTGCATCTATTCCAGCAATGGCGCCTGAAAGCAAATGGACCTGGGTGTGGCCTTCTTGAGCACTCGAGATGAGCTTTTCAGCTAGCAAGGATTCTGCCAGTGCACCGATAGAAACAATGGCGCATTCAATGCCTTGGCACAATGCGGGTAAAACAAAGTCGTGAATGGCTTGGTGTCCAGCGCATTCGACCACCAAAGGGGACCCCTCAGGAATGGCAGTAACAGCTTTGATGTGGGGCAGGTGGGCATCAAGGAAACGCTGTGTTTCCTCGCACTTTTCTGCGCGAACCACGACATGGGTAATGTTGACGCTCGGATCATACTGGAGACGTTTGCATACCTCTTGTCCGATACCGCCAAAACCGATGATCACTGCAGTTAACACATTAGGTCCTTGATAGAATTTTTTTTGAGCTTAGTGATCTTCACTCAAAGGATGTTGAAGCGATAGTGGCCTTCGGGAAAATGACCTATTGCTCATTTGTGAATGCATGAAACTTAAAACTGAAGAACCGAGTCTTTCATCGGCCGTATCGAGACTGGCGATTATGGAGGTGTGGTTGTGACCCTCTAGCCAGCTTATTCTGGGGGCTTTGCCTTGAAGTTGAGCGATATGACTGGCCAATTCGAGGCAATGCATGTCAATCAATGGGTTTTCATGTTCGGCAATGGCAAACATGGTGGGAACACTGTTCTTATCAACGTGGTGGATGGCTGAGCATTGATCAAAATAGGCTTGATCTAGACCATAGTAAGCTTCAACTTTTCTGGCGTTGGGGTTGTCCACCCGGTTATCAATTCTCACGCGACCGCTTACAATAATGTGGCCCAAGACTGGTAGTGGGTCATTGGCCAAGGGATTGATTCGGTAAACATAATCGCTTGAGTGGGCCGCACCCGCAGAGTGCCCCATGATGAAGATTTTGTGTCGGTCGCCGCCATACAGGTGAATGTTATTTTGAACCCAGTGCATGGCGAGTTCGAGGTCTTGACTGGCGCTTGGATATTTGAACTCGGGTGCCAGGCGGTATTCGACATTCACACCAACATAGCCATGGCGGTTAAAGTAGCGCAGCACATTGGCGTAAATTTCAGGCGTTCTGCTTTTGGAGCCGTCCACAAACGCGCCACCATGAAGAAAAATAATAACTGGCGCGCCTTGGGCGTGTTCTGGGCAAAAGATGTCAAGTAACTGCCTGGCGTGAGGGGCATAGGCAATATCGTCATGCTGGATCAATCCCTCTCTAGGGCTAGTGGTCAAGATTGCCGAGTAGGCCGTGACCATTTCGTTGACATGGACCGGCACGTTCTCACCCCAACGAGGGCCAATCTCTCTCATGCGATCAATGAGGCTTTGAGGAATCGCGGGTAATGTGGGCATGCTCAATGTGGCGTTAATTGGAGGGTTTTAGAAGCTGATGCCCGTGAACCTGACTTGGGATAATTCTTCAATGGCGTATCGGATGCCTTCCCGCCCAAAGCCAGAGCGTTTGGATCCACCAAAAGGGTACATGTCGAGCCGGTACCGACTCGCTTCATTGACCCACAGTGAGCCCACTTCGAATTCTTCTGAAAACTTCATGGCCATTTTTAAGCTTTGTGTAAACAAAGCGCCTTGAAGGCCAAATTCTGAGTCATTGGCCATCTCCAGTGCTTGTTCGGCATCTTGAGCCACGCTCACACAAACCAAGGGTCCAAACACCTCATCTCTCCAGATGGCGGATTCAGACGTGGGGTTGACGATGATGCCAGGGCTCACTATGCAATCATGGCGTTTGGGCTCAAGTGCAATTTGAAGTTTGCGGTCTTTTGCGTCTTGAACCATCTTCATGACCCGGTCTGCAGTGACTGAAGATACCATGGGCCCCACATCGGTGCTCTCTTCATAAGGATCCCCAACTTTCAGGGCTTGTGCAGAAAGGATAAACTCTCTGAGGAATTCTTCAAAAACCGCTGCTTCAACAATGATCCTTTGAGCGGAGATGCATTGCTGGCCACTCGCTTCAAATGAAGCAGAGGCTATTTTTTTGGCAGCCTCTTGGATGTTGGCGTCAGCCAAGACGATGTTGGCGGCATTGGAGCCCAATTCAGCCAAGAATTTTTTCGCCCCTGCTGCCTTTGCCAGTGCGTCGCCTGCGATGGTGCCTCCCGTAAAAGTCACTGCCATCACCAACGGGTTGGAGACGAGTTCTTGGGCTGGTAATTTGTCTCCCGTGAGCACATTGAACAAACCCTTGGGCAAGCCAGCATTGTGAAAAATCTCGGCCACTCGCAGAGATATCCTTTGTGCTGCAGGGTGCGGCTTGATGACGATGGCGTTTCCAGCCACGATGGCAGGCGCGACTTTTTGTACGAGCAAATTGATGGGCGCGTTAAAAGGCGTGATCCCCGCAATCACACCATAGGGGTGTCTTTTGGTGAAGCCCATCTTGCCTGCCCCGTTGGGCGTTGCATCAACTGGGATGGTTTCACCTCGCAGTGTCAGGGCCTCGGCCGCAGTTGCTTTGAGGAAGGCCGCCGAACGGTTCGCTTCAAATATCGAGGCTTTTTTGGGTTTGCCAATATCGTGAATCAAGGCGTCAATCAATTCCGGCAAAGCTTGCTCAATGCCTTTGGCCGCTGCATTGAGCCACTCCACACGTTGAGCCAGTGTGGCTTTGCGGTGTTTTAAATAGGCGGCTTGTGCACTTTGAATGGCCAGATGAACGCTATGCTGGCTGGCCTCCACCGTTTGCGCATAAGGCTTGAGTGTGACTGGTGAGTAGATATCGGTGGCGGCATCCAAGGTTTTGAGAAAGCTGCCATCAATGAAGGGTTCAAGGCGAAGGGCGGACATGGGGGCTACAGTTTTGGAATTGAAGATTGTTTGATGACTTTGGTCCATTTGTCAATTTCAGCTTTCATGAATTGAGAAAACTCAGTTGGTGACCCACCCATGGGCTCAAAACCTTGTTCAATCAATGCTTCATTGACCGAAGGCAATTGCAGTACTTTTTGGACTTCTGCATTCAATTTGCTCACAATGGATGTGGGAATGCCTTGGGGTCCAACAAATCCAAACCAAGCCGTGACTTCAAAACCGGGTAAACCACTTTCAGCGACTGTGGGCACATCAGGCATCCAAGACAAACGCTTGGCCGAAGTCACCGCCAGCAATTTGATTTTGCCCCCTTTGGCCAAAGGAATTGCATTGGGCGCATTGGGGAACATGAAGGTCACCTCATTTTTCATGACCGAGTTCACCGCTTCTGGTGAACCTTTGAAAGGCACATGAAGGGTCTTGAGACCTGCCATGGCATTGAAGAGTTCACCCGACAAATGCATGGAGGTGCCGTTTCCAGCCGATGAGTAATTGATGGTGTCGGTTGGTTTGCTCTTGATCCAAGCGATCAACTCCTTGACCGAGGAGGCCGGTGTTTCGTTGGAGGCAATCAAAACGTTGGGACTCGATGCAATGGCAATGATGGGCGTGAAATCACGAACCGCATCATAAGGCATCTTGGCATAAAGTGCTGGGTTGATACCGTGTGAGCTGATGGAGCCAAGCATAATGGTGTAACCATCGGGTGCTTGATGCGCTGTGAATTCTCCTGCTACATTGCCCCCTGCTCCAGGGCGGTTTTCGATGACGAAGGGTTGTCCCAAAGATTTTGTCAATTGATCTGCAATGATCCTGGCCAAAATATCAGAGGTTGATCCCGCTGATAGGGTTACTACAATTTTCACGGGTTTGCTGGGCCAATTTTGCGCGAGCAGTGACGTACTCAAAAAAGTCCCTAATATGAAAAAGCCCGTGGTGATCAGTGATGATGATTTTTTTATTTTCAGTAAATTCAAAAATTTGAGCATGGATGCCTCGTGGAAAGTTTGTGTGCATTTTGCATGGGCTCTTAAAAACTGTCAAACAAGTTTTGCATTAAGTACCAAGATGAATGAGGTGCACCAAAAATGCTCTTTTCCATCTTTTTTGGTGCCAAAGTGCGGGTTTGTATCAATCTAGTGCGCGGTCCGAGTCATGGATAATTTGATTGACCAGTTAGTTAATAAATGATAAATTAAAGACGCTAATTGATGTACCGTTTAAATTTCAAGGAGTAGTCATGGCCACCTCTCGTCACCCCATGCCCCCAGAGTTGGTGGGCGTACCACTTGACAAAATCTTGAACGATCACGTGGGCCGTTTCAAAGACAAAACACCCGATTGGAATGCGTTTGAGGACGCCAAGATTGAAGGTTTTAAGCGAGCCCAGCACCGTTTCATTGGTGCGGGTGGGTCTGGCAAGCACAGCGACAACTCAGTGATTCCACCTAGAGGCTTTACCTTGTCCATTATGTATGTGGAACCTGGCCAAGGCAATGCAGCGCACACGCATGAGGTTGAGGAAATATTTTTTGTGCTGGACGGTTTTTTGACTGTGTTTGTCGAGGATGAGGCGGGAAATCACCTCAAGACTCGGCTTGGCAAATGGGAGTGTTTAGCCTGCCCACCGGGCGTGATCCACGGTTACCAAAACGAGAGCTTGGCGCCAGTTTATTTTCAGGTGATGCTCGGACGTGCCAAGCCTGAAGCCATGGGCTATTCTGATGATTCATTGTTTTCTCGAAGAGCGGATCATCTGAAATAAAAAGTGCGTTGACAATTAACATGCAAACAAAAGCGAGTCAGGTCAAAAAATCACGCGACACCTCTCAGGTCACACGGTCAAAAATTTTGAGCGCTGCCACTACCGAATTTGCCGAAAAAGGCTACGACGGTGCACGGGTAGATGATATCGCGCGCTTGTCTGGATTACAAAAAAACGTAATTTACTATTACTTTCAAAACAAAGAAGGCTTGTTCACAGAGGTTTTAGTTCAGACTTATTCGGCCATCATGGTAAGCCGTGAGGAGTCGAGGATTGAGGGGGTCGATCCGAAGGAGGCCATGAAAAAATTGGTGTTCGCCACCGGTTTGAATTGGGGTCGACACCCTGAATTTTTGCGCTTGTTACAAAGTGAAAATATTTGCAAAGGCCGCCACATCAAAGCATCAGGTGTCATACCGCAGCTCTACAACCCTCTTATTAAAGCCATCACGACTGTGTTGCAAAGCGGTGTTGATAAGGGCATCTTCAGATCGGGTATTGATCCCATTGAATTGTACATTTCGATTACCTCGCTCTCAGCCCACTATGTGAGCCATCAACACACGTTTGATGCCATTTTCAGTAAAAGACTGATGACCCCCAGACGTTTAAAAAACCGATTAGAGCATTGTGCTGAGATGGTGGTGCGTTACTTGCTTGTTGAATCTCAGGTTACACCAAAAGCCAAGAGTCCTTCAAAGTCCAATTTGCAAAAATCAAAAAATCTTTGAAAGATTGAACATGAATAAGCTCAAGGTCATTGTTTTTGAAGGAGTGCAAAATTTGCCTATTTTTGCCGCCCAAGCACAAGGTTTTTTTTCGCAAGAAAACCTTGATATTGAATTGACTTTCACCCCCAACTCTTGGACCTTGAGGGATGGACTCAAAGATGGGCTCTACGATATTGCGCACACTGCGGTTGACAATGCGGTGGCCATGGTCGATACCGCCAATGCCGATGTTGCTGTCTTTATGGGCGGTGACAATGGTTTCAATGGCGTGTTTGTCCAGCCAGAGATCAAAAGCATTGCGGACCTTCGAGCCAAGACAGTGTTGGTGGATGCACCCAATACCGCCTTTGCCCTAGCCTTGTACAAAATACTTTTACTAGAGGGTATGTCGCTGGATGGCAAAGATTATGAGGCATTGTCCATTGGTGCCACTCCTTTTAGGCTCAAAGCCATGCTGGAGAACAAGTCCTATTCGGGTGCTATATTGAATTTACCTTTTCGTTTGCAAGCCATCAAATCTGGCCTGGTTCACTTAGGGGACTTGGTGGATATTTTGGGCCCCTATCTCTCAACGGCGGGTTTTGTCATGCGAGTATGGGCGCAACAAAATGAAGCAGCATTGGTCGCTTACATCAAGGCTTATGTTAGAGGGTTGCGCTGGGTTTTGAAGGCGGCCAACCATACGGCGGTCGTCGATTTACTTCAGACGCAGTTAAAATTAGAGCGTGACGTAGCCACTTCCGCGGTAGAGATGGCCACATCACCAAGAGGTGGTTTGATGGTGGACGCAAACATAGACCTTGAAGGTTTTGCCAATGTCTTGTCCATCAGAGCAGCCTTTGAGAAAAAGGCCATTCCGCAAAGAGTTCAAAGGTATATCGATACTCGCTATCATGCGCTTGCAATGCAGCAAATTGACCATTAAAGGTGTGCCCCATGCAGATTCATTTAAAGAATTTCTACTTTTCATGTGCTTTGTTTTTGTTTGGCCTAATGCTTGGCTGCAGTGGATATGCTGCAGAATCCACCAAGTTTCCCAATAAGCCGATCAAGCTTATTGCCCCTTTTGCCCCAGGCGGTGCTTTGGATGTAATCGCCCGAACCACCGGTGAAGTAATCTCCGAGCAACTTGGCCAGCCCGTTGTGGTTGAAAACCGCGCGGGTGCGGCCGGTGCTATCGGCTCGGTTTTTGTTGCCCAACAGCCCCCCGATGGTTACACCTTGCTACTGGGAGCCACAACCACACATGGTATCAATCCGGTTTTGCAAAAATTGCCCTATGACCCGATCAAAGACTTTGCGCCAGTGTCCTTGGTGGCGACAATTCCGCACATTTTTGTTGTGAACCCTCAACTGCCCGTCAGCAGCTTTGCTGAGTTTCTCAGTTACGCCAAATTACACCATGGACTGGCCTTTGGGTCTGCGGGAAACGGCTCCCCTCATCATTTGGCCGGTGAATTGATCAAGCATGAAGCTGGTCTTGAGGTGGTTCATGTTCCTTACAAGGGTTCTGGGCCAGCACTGTCAGATTTGCTCGCTGGCCATATTCAGTTTATGTCCATCGAATACACGGCAGTGGCTACGCAACTTGCTGCTGGAAAACTCAAGGCCTTGGCCGTTATGACCGCAAAACGGTTTCCAGGCCTTGATTTGCCCACGGTGAATGAATCTGGCTTACCTGGCATTGATGTCACCGCTTGGTATGCGGTGTATGCGCCTGCAGGAACGCCACCTGAGATTGTCAACATGCTGCAAGGCGCCATTGCCAAAGGAATTAATCAGGCCGCAGCGAGAGACAAACTCGTTAAGCTCAATGCTGTAGTGGTGGGCAGTACGCCCGAAACTTTGGCCAAGCACATGGCGCAAGAGCTCGCCCGGTGGGGGGGCATTATCAAGTTGGCCAACATCAAGTCCGACTAATCAATAAACGCCAATTTATGAAATCCACTGACTTCGATTACATCAGTCCGCACACTCTACAAGAGGCGCTGCAAATCTTGGAACAAGCCAATGGTGAGGTCAAAATCATTTCAGGTGGTCAAAGTTTGATGCCTATTTTGAACTATAGGCTGGCCAGTCCTCGATTGCTCCTGGATTTGCAAGGCATACCAGGTCTCAATCACGTCAACATCTCACCGAGTGGTACCACCTTGGGAGCGCGTGTACGCTGGGTTGATATTGAAGAGCACCCGATGCTACGTGCATCTCAACCTTTGCTTTGCGCGGCGATCGACCATGTTGCACATTATCAAATCAGGAATCGCGGCACCGTCGGTGGAAGTTTGTCGCATGCCGATCCTGCGGCGGAAATGCCCGGATTGGCTGTTGCTTTGGAGGGGGTGATCAATTTAGTGGGCCCCATTGGCAATCGACGAGTCAATGCGGTTGACTTTTTCTTGGGTCAATTGTCAACCTGCATGGCCAGCAATGAAATTCTCATAGATATTGAATTGCCATTTTGGCCAAGGGAGAGGGCGTGGGGGTTTTCAGAGTTTTCAAGGCGAAAAGGAGACTTTGCACTGGCTGGAGCCGCCGTCTGGTTTGACCTTGATAAAAACGCCACGGCTTCGAATGTGCACATTGGGCTTATTGGTACCGGTGAAAAGCCCATGCGTTTGATCTCGGCAGAAGCGAAACTCAATGGTCAAAAACTCGCGGAGTACATGATTCAAGACGTGGCCAAGGAGTGCCTGAGGGCAATGCGCTTTCAAAGCGATATTCACGCCAGTGAAGAATACCGACGAGCTCTGATGGTTGAAATGATTTCCAACGCTTTTGCGCAGGCTCTGCACCCTTTAAAAGATTAAATGAGAACAAGATATGCAAGTCAAGATGAATGTCAATGGCAAAACATTTGAAGCCGACGTCGCAGCGAGACTCAATCTGGCCGACTGTATTCGGCATGAAATGGATCTCACCGGTACCCATGTAGCCTGTGAGCACGGGGTTTGTGGTGCTTGCACCGTGTTGGTCAATGGGGAGGCGGTTCGTTCATGCTTGATGCTGGCCGTTCAGGCCCATGGCCAAGAGGTCCTGACAGTAGAAGGACTCTCAAACGATGATGAGCTCTCGGCGCTACAGGCCTCCTTTAGAAAGCACAATGCTTTGCAGTGCGGCTTTTGCACGCCGGGATTTATCACCACCGCACATGCACTGCTCAGCAAAGAGCCACACTGTGATGAAGACCGTATTCGCGAAGTCCTATCTGGTAATTTATGCCGTTGCACAGGCTATGTCCCCATCGTTCAAGCGGTGCTCGATGCTCGTGTGGCTTATCAAAAAGCAGGAGCACTTTGATTATGGCCCAACCGATTTTAAAACCTGCTGATCGTCAAGGTAAAAATGTGGGTGCTCCTAAGGAGAGGATCGAGGATCTTCGGTTTTTGCGTGGCAAAGGCATTTATGTTGACGATGTGAAAAAAGAAGACGTCTTGCATGTCTGTATTCTTCGCAGTCCCATGGCCCACGGCTTGATCAAAAGCATCAACACCGATGAGGCCAAAAAGCTCCCAGGTGTCGTGGCTATTTTCACGGCCAAGGACATCCAGGATCATTGCGGATCGATTCCGCTCATTCCCATTCGACTTCACCACAACCCCCTACTTGACCCCTACAAGCAGCCTGTCATTGCCAGCGACAAAGTTCGTTTTGTTGGTGAAGCCATTGCCTTGGTGGTGGCCAAGACCCCCGCCATCGCAGAAGATGCCATGGGCCTTATTGAGCTCGACATTGAGAATTTGGACATTGCCCACAATATTGAATCGGCCAAAACCAATGCGGTGAGATTGTTCGATGACCCCAAAGGCAATTCCCCCTTGACCTACCGCTCCAAAAAGGGAAATGCTCAACTCGTCTTTGACAACGCAGCTTATACCAGAAAAGAAAAATTCATCATCCAAAGAATTTCGGCCATGACGATGGAAACCCGTGGCGTGCTGGCTCAGTGGAAGGTCGACTCTCAAGAGCTGTATGTCTTTGGCGCTGCTAAGGTGCCCTTTTGGAACCGTGCGGCTTTGGCGCAAATGATGGGTCTGGACAAAGACCATGTGCAGTTGATTGAAAATGACGTGGGTGGCAGCTTCGGTGCTCGGGGTGAGTTTTACACCGAGGATTTCCTCGTTCCTTTTGTCGCCAAGGTCCTTGGGGCAACGGTTAAATGGATTGAAGACCGTCTTGAGCACCTGATGTCTATGAACCAGGCGCGCGATTGTGACGCAGAAGTGGAGATCGCTTGTGACCGTGAAGGGCGGATTTTGGGTTTTCGTGGACACATGAATTATGACTTGGGGGCTTACCCCAGAACCAATGGATTGGTGGCCCCGCGAAACATCACCCAGTTTTTGACGGGCCCCTACAAAGTTGAGAACATTGACCTCAGTTGTGACATCGTCTTCACCAATAAAACGCCGAGTGGTACCCTTCGTGCGCCAGGGCGATTTGAGAGCAATTTCTTTTGTGAGCGGTTGCTTGACATGGCGGCCAAAGATTTGGGTGTAGACGTTGTCGAGATTCGTCGTAAAAATGTCTTGAGCCCAAAAGACATGCCCTATCCATTTCCGACCATCAGCCCATCCTTGATTGATCACACGGCCGATACCGAATGTGATAGTGGTGACTACCGTGAAACGCTGGATCGCTGTATGAAAGACTTTAAGTGGCGCGAATTGCAGCATCTCCAGGGTCAAATGGTTAACGGTGTTTACCATGGCTTGGGTTTATCGTGTTTCATTGAAGGAGGTTCGGCTGGTCCACGCGAGAACGCCAAGTTGCGCTTGGATAAAGATGGACCTGTGACTTTCAGTGTGGGCTCAACATCAGTGGGGCAGGGAGTGGAGACTGTGCTTACACAAATCGCTGCCGATGAGCTCGAGGTTGACATGGCCGACATCGTCATGCTTCACGGCTCCACTACACTATTGAATGAGGGCTGGGGTTCGTACCATTCGCGCTCGACTGTCATGGGCGGCTCTGCGGTCACGAATGCGACCGATCTTTTCAAGGAGGAGGTGCGCGTGCGCGCCAGTGCGCTGCTCAAGTGTGATGCATCCCAAGTAAGTGTTTCTGCGGGTATGGCTTTTTCCCCACAAGGCCAAAAGGTGAGTTGGAACGATCTGGTGAACACGAAGCCCATTGAGGTGATGGGAACCTTTGCCAGCCACCACCATACCTACGCTTATGGTTGTTCGGCGGCCCATATCACGGTT
>TBL_comb47_HYPODRAFT_10002945_pt1 | contig 20567 bp, 19 predicted proteins | sample TroBogypolimnion_40_FD_10682 | JGI IMG/M metagenome (IMG submission 10682) | reverse complement strand
AATTTTTCTCCATGAATAACTTTGCTACAAACGTAGCGAAAAGTAACACATAAACAAATCTCTCAATCACCCCACACCACTGGACAATGGCCGATGCGCAATTTCTTACCACTATAAGCAGCTCAAGTGCCTCAGGTGTCAGGCCTGTGCTGTTGCTGCTGGTCTGAATCCGGTGGCAGAAGGTTCCATGGTGGTCTCAACCATGTTCAGTCCGCTGATCTGCAACGTTCTGAAAGGGGAGTGTCGAACCAGTTCATAATCATGAGTGCCGATAAGAACGATGATTCCCTTCTGGTTAATTCTTTTCAGATATTCAAGGATCTCCAGAGAGGTATCGGGGTCGAGATTGCCAGTCGGTTCATCAGCAAGAATAACCAGTGGTTCACGGACCAGTGCCCTTGCTATTGAAATTCTCTGCTGCTCTCCACCCGACAAACTCAGGGGCATAACCTTTGCCGAATGTTCAAGGCCGACACTCTCAAGCGCATGCATAACCTTTTCCTTGATGAGCTGCTCCTTCGTACCGGTCACCTGCAGCACAAAAGCCAAATTATCATACACATTACGGTCTTCCAGCAAACGGAAGTCCTGAAAAACAATCCCCAGTTTTCTGCGAAGATGCGGAATCTGCCGCTTTTTAATGGTGCGCGAACTGTACCCGGCAATCCGTATTTCACCTCTTTTCGGACGTATATCCATATAGAGCGATTTAAGCAGCGTTGTCTTTCCACTGCCGCTCTTACCGACAATATAGACCAGCTCCCCCTGCTGTATAACAAGGTTGAGATTTTGGAAGACCGGTTTTTTATTAAGCTCTATGTCAACGTTAATTAAAGATATCATAATTGTTGTACAGTTTTATTTCTGTTTCTGGCGATCGTGATGGCAAGCAGCGTAGCTTCATAACAACTCCTTTCAGATGCAACTCCTTTACCGGAAATATCAAAGCCTGTCCCGTGATCGGGCGATGTCCGTACAATCGGCAGTCCAAGCGTAACGTTTACCCCTGTATCGAAAGCGAGAACCTTGAACGGCAGGAGACCCTGATCGTGATACATCGCTACAACAATATCATAGTTTTTATAGCTTCCAGCACCAAAAAATCCATCTGCTGGAAAAGGTCCGTCAACATGGAATTCGGGATGAAAGCCTTTCGATACAGGGACGTATAATCTCCTGTTCTTCACAACCCATCACCCCACCGTCAGAAGCATGCGGATTAAGGCCGAGCACCGCGATGCGGGGCTGAGCAATTCCGAAATCACTTTTCAGTGATGCAGCAAGGGCAGAAAGAAAAGCGTCAAGATCCATCTTCCGGATCAGTCCGGGAATCTTTTCAAGTGGTTCATGAATAGTGGCAAGGGCAACCATGAGGTTCAGAACAGGATCAACAAACATCATGGTCGGCGAAGGTATCCCGAACATGCTGCCGAGGAACCCCGTATGGCCTGTTTCCGTATAGCCAGCCAATGCAACGGCTTCCTTGTTGATTGGTGCTGTAACCAGTGCATCGCTCAGACCATCTCTGCAGAGTTCAGCGGCAGCATGAATGGACTCCATGGCAACCCGTCCGGCTTCAGCAGATATCGTACCGGGTACAATGCTTTCAGGTTCAGCAACACTCAACACCGGCAGAACTCCATAACCTGCACTATCTCTCTTCTCAAGTGCCAAAGCATTGTCAACCATTTCAAGTGTGACCGGCAGATCAAGTGCTTTTCTGTAATACTCCATTACGGAATATGATCCGGCAACAAGAAATGAGTGACCGGATTGCTTAAGTTTCAGAAAAGTTTTCAGAATTATTTCCGGCCCGATGCCGTGAGGATCACCGGCAGACCAGACAATGCGCATGGTTACAGTCTTTTGTATGCATTGACAATCTTCTCATCCTTTTTAACCCCTTTCAGCGCCATCATAAAGAGTACGGGTTCAGGCAGAAGCATAAAAAACCCTGCTTCAGGCTTGTGCGTTACTGCAGTTCCGATGCTCTGAAAATACTGGTTCAGAAAATGCGCCGCCGTAAGCCCGGAAAAAAGGTCACCGAGAAAAAGAAGAATTCCCAGTAGGATGAGCTTGCTTTGCAGAACACGGTTTTTAAAGAGAAAAATCGAAGCAAGCGAGAGTATGGCGGTCAAAGGCGAAAATATTCCTGCAGCATAGCAGCTTTCCGTGACATACAGGATGCCGGGTGTGCTGAAGGAAGCAAAATCAGTAATGAAATAAATCTTTCCGGCGCTGAAGCTCCAGAAAGGGAAAAACATACTTCCTGCAGCAAGCAATCCTGCAAGAAACAGGTAAAGATTCTGAATTCTGGCTACCATGGTTTCAGACAGTTAAAAGTCATTAAAATAAGTAGCATCAATATACATAATCAGCTGAAAAGAGTCCTCTCAGAAAAATGGAGATAGCTTGATTGTCTGAAAACTTGACCATTTTTGTTGATCGAGGTCAAATAGTGTGGCTGATAACTAATTTATGGTATGCAATATGCCGTTAAAACGGGATTTGCTGAGTTCTGTTAATTGCTGATTTTAAGCACAGTAATACACAGAAGAATGATCCGCTTGTGAATGATCACAGGAAGCCGATTCAAGCTGTCAAGGGATCGGCTTTATTCGTTCTCGGAATATTCACATCAACGTTTAAAGACAAGGAGACTCAACATGAGCCAAACAGAGAACCTGCCCGAAATTAGGACATATATTCTGGATTCCAGATATGCACTGCTCACCTATGTCCGTCGCGATCTGACCCCCGTTTCTCGGGCTATTGGCAGTTTCGCGCCTGATGGAGATGATCTCTATTTTTCAACGGGTAAAGAGAGCTCAAAAGTGCAGGAGATAAAGTATAACAAGCGTGTATCGTTTTACTTTGAGCATGACAATCAGGTACTTGAAAGCTGGAAAAGTGTTCTTTTGATCGGTGATGCTGAGCCGGTCAGTGCCGGTTCAGCAGATTATGATAAGGCAATTGAACGTCTTGGTGCCAAGAGTCCCCGTTTCAGGGAACGTGTTGCAAAAGGTGATCTGGACAGTGCGGTCATCTACAGAATTAACACACGTGAACTTGAATATCTTGATCGCAGTAAAGGATATGGCCCGCCTCTGAAGATCTCCGTTAATAAGCATATAGGATAGATTGAATATTATGTCCGGATTACGGATTGTCGGCTCTTATTTCAGAACAAACTGGGTGATCTATGTATTTGGCATCGGTATGGTGGCTTTCGGCAGCCTGCTCGCTGCGCAGATTCCAAGTGTGTTGGGTCGTGTGACTGACTGCTTGCGGGAAGGTAAGCTGGGTATGTCGGAGATGGCTGGATATGTTTGGCTGATTGTCATTATTGGAGTGGTTCGGGTGGCAACAGGTTGGGGGGGGCGTGTTCTTGTACACCACAAGGGGCGGGAGCTGACCTATCGCCTGCGTAAAGAGTTGTTTGCAAAATGGGGTACACTTTCACCCTCATACTATCATCGTCACAGTGTGGGCGATATGATCTCGCATGCTTTAAGTGATGTCGAAGTAGTGCGTGAACTTGTTTCTCAAGGTCTTAATCAGGGTACAAGCGGGATGGCTATGTTGCTTGGCGCCTCTTATCTGATGGCTGTTCATGTGGACTGGCGATTGACGTTAGCCGGACTTGGTCCTCTTTTGTTTATTCCCCTCCTTGTCAAGTGGCTTGGTCCTCAAATAAGGCTCCAATCCCAGCGCTCCCAGGAAGCTCTTGGAGCTATGGCACAAACGACGGAAGAGGTTATCGGTGGCATTCGAACAGTCAAGGCTTTTGGCACAGAACATGTAGTTATCAGTCGTTTTGAGAGTAGAGTAGATGCAATTGTTGAAGAAAAGATGCGCTTTGTCCATCTCTCTGCTTTGTTTGGTGCGTTATTGCCATTACTGGTTAATCTCTCGGCTTTATTTTTGTATTGGGATACGGTGGCTTTTTGGTGACGGTGAAGACCATTTCTCTGGGCGATTTTGTGGCCTTCACTCTTTATGTGGCTATGTTGCGAATGCCTCTTGAGCAATTAGGCAACGTTATCAATATTGTGCAACGGTCGATTGCATCGTTGAACAGAATTGATGAACTCCTTCATGTAGTGCCTGACGTCATTGACAGGAAGGGGCCGCTCCTCGACATTCCACTTCAAGGTTCCATCACTGTCAAAGGACTCTCGTTCAGTTATCCGGGCAGTGACAGGGATGTCTTGCACAACATATCCTTCTGTGTCAAGCCGGGCCAGACACTTGGTATAATAGGTGCTATGGGAAGTGGCAAGTCGACGTTGGCCAATCTGCTGCTGCGTTTGTCTGATCCTCCGGAAGGTACCGTTTTTATTGACGACAGGGATATCCTGCACTATCCGCTTGCGCGTCTCAGGGACGGTATAGCCTATGTCCCTCAGGATGGCTTTCTGTTTTCCAGTACTGTGTTGGAAAATATTGCTCTCTCAGGCGAATATCCTGATCGGCGGAAAGTCGAGCGTTGTGCCGGGGTTACTGCAGTTCATGAAAATATTCTCACTTTTCCCGAGCAGTACGATACAGAGGTAGGTGAACGGGGAGTCCGTCTCTCAGGAGGTCAGAAACAGCGTATAGCAATTGCCCGTATGATTTACAAAGATGCACCTTTTCAGATTATGGATGACTCATTGAGTGCGGTCGATACCGCCACTGAACGTCGTATTCTGGACAATCTCCGGGAATTGTCAAAATCCTGTTCCGGTTCTGAAGAGGGACACGACAAAGCTACCATAATTATATCTCACCGTTTGAGTGCTGTCCAGCATGCCGACGAAATCCTTGTGCTTGATGAGGGAAGCATCATTGAACGAGGTAACCATGCACTGCTGATTTCTCAGGATGGGATATATGCTGAACAGTGGTTCATGCAGGCTGGTCAGTTTGAGGAAGGTGAGTCAGATAAATCTGATGCGGATGAACAAAGAGATATATCCCCGCTTGATCTCGATGTTGAAATGGAAGCCCTTGAAGCAGGTCGTTTAGAGGAGGCGTCATGAACGAAAAATCTCCAGTACGCGGTTCTCTTGCGACGTTGATCCCCTATATGAAGTCTCATCGGTTAAGGCTGATTCTGGTGTGTATACTGGTTGTGGCAGTTGTGGTCATTGATCTGATTCAGCCATGGCTGGTCAAGGAGGTCATCGACCGCTATGTTACAGTCACCCGCCCGGATTCCGGAGCAATCATGCGAATGGCAGCGGCCTATCTCGGGCTTGTATTGCTTGCCTTTGGCCTCACCTATTATCAGGATATTGTGCTGCAGCGGATAGGGCTGTCAATCGTGCGCTCTATTCGAATCGATCTGTTTACACACATTCAGCGTCTTTCCCTGCGCTATTTCGATCAGAACAGTGCCGGTCGCATCATCACTAATGTGGTCAGCGATACCGAAGCGCTCAATAATTTTTTTACCCAGTTTCTTTCGAATACGCTCAGGGGTATATTCTCACTTGTGCTGATCATGTTTTTTATGCTGCGGTTGGACGTCATAATAGCGCTCTACTGCTTTCTGCTTCTTCCACCGGTCGTACTGTTAGCCATCTATTTTCAGAAGCAGATCCGAGCGGTTAATGCAGAGGTCCGTCATCGCCTGGGTGTGGTCATAGGTTTTCTCGCCGAGAACCTGAGCGGAATGGCCATTGTACAGATTTTCAACCAAGAGGTAAAGCAGCAGAAACGTCTTGACGAACGAAACAAGGCTTTGCTGGAATCGACCATTCTGGAAAATCGGTGGTTTCTCCTCTTTTTTAATATTACTGAACTATTGGGAGATCTTGCAATCGCAGCCCTTATCTGGTTCGGTGGAAAAGGCGTGATTGAGGGAACGATCTCGTTTGGCGTATTGTATGCTTTTGTAGGGTATATAAGGCGCTTTTTCCAACCGATTAATACCATATCACAGCAGATGAATCCTCTACAGTCTTCAATCGTAGCTTCGGACCGTATCAGCAGAACCCTCCAGGAATTGCCGGACATTAAAGAGGTGGTTGGTGCTGAAGCGCCTGAGGTGTCAGGAGTGATCACATTGGCTGGCGCTTCATTGGCTTATCGCTCCGGACATACGGTGCTGCACGATATCAGCTTGACTATCCGTCCGGGTGAACGAGTAGGGTTTGTCGGAGCAACCGGTGCAGGCAAAACCTCAATTATGAATCTGATTACAAGGTTTTACGATGTCTCAGCCGGGGCGGTGATCATCGATGGAAAGGATATTCGTGAATGGCCATTAGATGCGTTACGGCGTACCGTCGGAATAGTTCAGCAGGATGTGACACTTTTTTCCGGCACTATTATTGATAATCTGCGATTTTTTCAAGAAGATATTTCTGATGAACGTGTCAGGGAGGCCTGTCAGCTTGTCGGAGCAGAGCCTTTTATCCTTCGCCAGCCTCAAGGTTACAATACCATTTTATCGGAGCGAGGCAGCACCCTGTCTGCAGGCGAGCGACAGCTTCTCTCCTTTGCCCGTGTCCTGATATTTGATCCCAGAATTCTTATTCTTGATGAGGCGACAGCCTGCCTTGATTCCAGAACTGAAGAAGTCCTTCAGAAAGCAATTCACAGGGTATCGGCTGGCCGAACTCTCCTGGTGATTGCCCATCGATTGTCCACGGTGCAGCAGATGGATACCATTTGTGTACTGGAACTGGGAATGATCGTGGAGAGAGGGACTCATAGCGAATTGCTCAGGCAGCGTGGTTACTACTGGCGACTGCATGAGTCAGGGATGTTGCTGGAAGAGGCGGCCTGATCTTCCTTGGCTGTGAATTCAAAATACACTATGCATAAACAATAAAAATGACAATTCTTCCCCTGCAAGCAGCAACTCTTGCCTATAAAATCCGGAACTCTCTTTATCTGAATATCACAAACCGATGTTCCAATATCTGCATATTCTGTCCTAAGTTTAAAGAGTATAATCTGTATGGCAACGATTTACTTTTGAAGAGTGAGCCCTCCTTCGAAGAAGTTATGTCTGCCATTGGTGAACCGGTTGGAATTGATGAAATAGTATTCTGCGGGTTTGGCGAATCCCTGCTCAGACTTGACCTTCTGGTGCACATAGCAAAAGAGCTCAAACGTCGATACAATTATCGTATTCGCATCAATACCGATGGACAGGCTAATCTTGTATATGGTCGTAACATCATTCCTGATCTTGTAGGCCTGGTAGATTGTATTTCCGTAAGTCTGAATGCTCCTGATGCCGCTACTTATACTCGCTTATGCAATACCCCTTTCGGAGCTGATGGATTCACAGGTGTATGCGATTTTATCCGTGCAGCAAAACAAGAGATACCATACGTGATAGCAACTGCAGTGAATGTTCCTGGAGTCGATATGGATAAATGCAGGTTACTGGCGGAATCGCTTGGGGTGTCGTTTAGAGTAAGAGGATTTACAAGCGAATAAATAAAGCGTCTTTACAAAATTGACAACACAGAGAATTGAAAGCCCTGCCTGACAAGTTAGCCTATTCACGGTATATAATATCCCGCTTAAACGGGATGTTATAACTCGTTTTTATTGTTGACCTTAATAGAACAAATCCCTTAATTTTCAAAATAATAATCAGGTTACGATTCGGAAGTTGCTGATGTACCATTTGGCGTAATTATGGCCTTTGTGATTTTTGCTGCTTAAACTTAAAATAAAAGGAATATCAATGAGTAAAATTCCGGACGAACTGCTTGGTCTTTTGAAAGATACTGAGACTACAAAAGTTGTTGGTACAATCGATGACAATGGTATTCCACACCTTGTTGTCAAGGGGTCATTGACAACCCTTGATAATGAAACTATTGTTTTTGTCGAAGGGTTTGAGGGTAGCCTTACTAATGAAAACCTGATCAGAAGCATCAGGCTTAATAAAAAGGTTGCAATTAACGTTACAAAAGGCTTGATAAGTTACCAGATAAAGGGTTTCCCTCATAAATATCTCAATACAGATTCTGTTTTTAAACAATTGTTAAACCTGGTTCGTGAGAGAAGAGGTGCCGATGCTGTTATAGCTGGAGTATGGGGTGTAACTCCTGAAGAAGTTCGCAATGAATCCCCGGCTTATCGAAGTGCATTGGCAAAGGAGACTTCTGTTGGGCAGGAAGCATGAATAAGGTGAACTACGAAAATAAGCTTCTTTTGCAGTTCATGTTTTTCTCCCTCCTTGGGGGAATGGGAATGGGTGTCGCACAGATTGCTATCACACTGTATGCGGTTGCGCTTGGTGCAACCGCTTCTCAAATTGGTTTGATCGGAGGAGTGCAGGGTATTGGGTTGCTGTTAACTGTTTTACCAATCGGTTTTCTGGTTGATTATGTCGGACCGCGGAAAGTATTTATTTTCGGCGTACTGGCAAGCTCTATGATCTTTCTTCTGTTTCCCTTCGCACATTCGGCTAATTCTCTCTTATGTTTTGCTGCCCTTATCGGCTTTTTTTCTTCGTTCAGATTTATTCCCATGACCAGTGCTTTTCTCGAATTTGTGAGGAAGGTTGGCAGTCAAAAAGCAGGGTGGCAAAGAGGATCACTGTCATTTGGACTGGTTTTTCTCGGTCCATTGTGTGGTGCATCCATTAGTAAATACTGGGGGTTCACTACTACCTTTTATGTGGTAAGCGCATTGGTTTTTCTCCTGATTTTTGGTGCTTCTGCGATTTTCCAAAACAGTAAAAGCTCAGGAGCCATTACACCTGCTCAGAGCTTTTTAAATATGAAAGAGTTCTTCAGGAACCAGAACATTTTAGAAGCCTCCGTTGCTGAAGCATTGGCATTGGCTACGTTTTCCTGTTTCAATGCATTCATTGTAGTTATTGCCATCCGGGTGTTTCATTTTACACCTCAAGCCGCATCACTCTTTGTTTCATTCGAAGGCATAATGTTTATAGCAGCTCTTTTTACGTTTGGCAGAATTTTGGAGAAAATCGGACGGCGTTATTTCTATCTCACAAGTTTTGCTGTTGTTGTTTCAGGACTCTCTCTTCTTTCCTGCTTTTCGCATCCGGCACTCCTTGTCGCCGGGACACTTCTCATTGGAATAGGGTTGGGTATGTTAAATCTTGTTAATGTAACCCGTATTGCCAATGCAAATGCTGAAAAAGGGAAGACAGCCGCAGTTTTTTCAATGTTCACCATGTCAGGCGCAATTATTGGTCCAGTAATAGGTGGAATAGCAGGAGAACTATTGGGAACTTGGTCTGTATTTCTGGTTTTTATTCCACTGTATTTAGCTTTCGCAATAAAGATTCACTTTGGTAAGAAAACTCCGGAAGCAGTAGAAATCTTCGATCAACCCCTTGAGAATTTTGCGTAGTTGAATTATCTGTCTACACAACATGAAAATGCATAAGTTGTGTTGATAGATATTAAGCCACGTATTGTGGTTATAAGCATTATTGGTACAATAAATATTAAAAAATACTCTCAATTCAATCAAAGTCAGGAAGGATATAAACATGAGCACTCTTAAAGAAACATTGTACAAAGAGCTGAAATTGAAAATTGCAACCAGTGTTGAGGGGATAAGTTTTGATCCTCATATTTTTAAGCATATAGATCTTGGTGGCCGATATCAGGAGCAAATTCACTGTCTCTTTGAAGGTGCTTATGAGACACATGTTGGTATTAAATTTCCCACTGGCTTTAATTCCCCTCATGGTTTAATATTTAATGTCAGGTGGGATCGCAGGTCGCCATATTCCTTTATTTACGATAAAGGCACCTATTATCTTGCCCATTATAAAGAAGTATTGTTTCCCGTTGAATTTCATGAACGTCCGAAATATTATGGTTTAAAAACATCCGACGGTACCAGCATGTCCGGTATTGCGAACTATGTTCAGGAAGGCAAAGTTCTTGTAGCATACAGTAATGAGTGTGCACTTAAAGACAAAGATCAGGACTGTAAATTCTGCAATATCAATGCAACAAAAGACACGTATGGTGAGGCAGAAGGTCTTGGATGGAAATATCCGAAGCAGGTTGGTGAAAGCATTGCTGCAGCATACAGGGAGGGCGCTCGTAAAGTTACTATAACGGGCGGGTTTGTTGCTGAACGTCGTGAAGTGGAGTATTACCTTGATGTGGCCGACGCAATCAAGGAGCAGACAGGACTTGACGATTTCAATGGTACGGCAACAATTGGCGCTCCTCATGACCTCAGTATCATTGAAAAATACAAAGAAGCAGGGTACCGTACCGTTGCTACCAATATCGAGGTCTGGGACAGAAATATATTCAAGGCAATCTGCCCCGGAAAAGAGTTGCAGTGTGGCGGGTGGGATCACTGGGTGAAAGCGTTGGAGTATGAAGTCGAAGTTTTTGGGAAAGGACGGGTAAGATCCAATATAGTTGCTGGCCTTGAACCCAAGGATTCAACGCTTGAAGGTATCGAATACCTTGCCTCTAAAGGAGTGGTCGCAGTGGCAACAAGTTGGAATCCAAACCCTGGATCAGCTTTAGAAGGACATCGGTCACCTGAGCCAGCCTGGCATTTTGACCTGTATAAGAAAATTGCAGCAATCCATAGAAAATATGGTTTTACCGATGAGCAGATCTATGATTGCACTGCAGGTCCCACAAGTGTATACCAGTATTTCAATCAGATTGAGGAAGAAACGCTGCCGATTTTCAAAGCTAACGTCGCATAATAATTTAACCAGGGGAGTAAAGTCATGAACGATCTTAATGAAATATTGTACAGGGAACTGGAACTGAAAATTTCTACAAGTGTTGAAGGTATCAGCTTTGATCCTCAGATTTTCCGCCATCTCGATCTTGGCGGTCGTTATCAGGAGGAAGTGCATTGTCTGTTTGAGCATGCCTATGAAACGCATGCAGGAACAAAGTTTCCACCCGGCTTTAACTCTCCGCATGGTTTCATCTTTAACCTTCGATGGGATCGCCGTTCTTCGTATTCTCTCATCTATGAAAAAGGAACCTATTATCTCGCCCATCACGGAGAGGTATTGTTCCCCGTCGAGTTCCTTGAACGTCCTCATTATTATGGAGAGAAAACTTCAGACGGCACAGATATGTACAATGTAGCTGCCTATGGTCAGTATGGATCATTGGCGGTAATATACAGTAACGAATGTGCACTTAAAGAAAAAGATCAGGACTGTAAATTTTGCAACATCAATGCCACGAAAGACACCTACGCAGAAGCAGAAGGAATTGGTTGGAAATATCCAAAACAGATAGGTGAAACAGTAGCGGCAGCATACCGGGATGGAGGACGTCATGTTACAATAACCGGTGGGTTTGTTGCTGAGCGTCGAGAAGTTGAGTACTACCTGGATGTTGCTGATGCAATCAAGGAACATACTGGGCTTGACGATTTCAATGGCACGGCAACTGTTGGAGCTCCTCACGACCTCAGTATCATTGAAAAATACAAAGAGGCTGGATATCGTACAATTGCAACCAATATCGAAGTCTGGGACAGAAATATTTTCAAGGCAATATGCCCCGGAAAAGAGTTGCAGTGTGGTGGTTGGGATCACTGGGTGAAAGCGCTGGAGCATGAGGTTGATGTGTTCGGAAAAGGGCGGGTGAGATCAATCATAGTGGCAGGTATTGAACCAAAAGAATCAACGCTTGAAGGAATCGAATACCTCGCATCAAAAGGAGTCATTGCTATTGCATCAAGCTGGAATCCAAATCCAGGATCAGCATTGGAGGGACATCGTTCACCAGAACCCGCCTGGCATTTTGATCTTCATAAGAAAACTGCTGCAATTTACAGAAAGTATGGCTTTACTTTTAATCAGATCTATGACTGCTCAGCGCCAACAGGAATAGCTCTGGATATATATAGGATTGAGGATAAAGCCTTACCGATATTTGATGCCCAGGTTGCATGAAGAATACAGGTAGTTTCAATGAATTCAAAATCAGGGAGTGGACAACATGAATGGACTTAAAGAAAAGTTGTACAGTGAACTGGAACTGAAAATCGCAACAGGTGTTGATGGCATCAGCTTTGATCCTCATATTTTCAGACATCTGGATGTAGCAGGTCAATATCAGGAGGAAATTCACTCCGGTTTCGAGATGGCCTACGAAACTCATGTAGGGATAAAATTTCCCACCGGTTTTCGATCTCCTCATGGCTTGGTATTTGTCCTCAGATGGGATCGCCGGTCGTCATATTCTTTGATTTATGATAAAGGGATTTACTACCTCACTCATCATGGAAAAGTGATTTTTCCTGTTGAATTTCTTCAGCGGCCTGACTATTACAGCAGGAAAACCTCTGACGGGACGCGCATGTCCGATATCGTACGCTATGGTCAGTATGGAGCGTTGACCGTTTGTTACAGTAATGAGTGTGCACTAAAAGAAAAAGATCATGACTGTAAATTCTGCAACATCAATGCCACGAAGGATACGTATGCTGAGGCGGAAGGTTTAGGATGGAAGAATCCGAGACAGGTAGGAGAGACAGTTGCTGAAGCATACCGCGAAGGGGCTCGTCACCTTACAATAACAGGAGGATTTGTTGCCGAACGCCGTGAAGTTGAGTATTACCTTGATGTAGCAGATTCTATCAGGGAAAATACCGGGCTTGATGATTTCAATGGCACCGCCTGTGTTGGTGCACCTCACGATCTTACCATAATCGACAAATACAAAGAGGCAGGCTATCGCACCATTGCCACAAACATAGAGATCTGGGATAGAAATATATTCAAGGCAATCTGCCCGGGAAAGGAGCTCCAATGTGGTGGTTGGGAGCATTGGGTCAATGCATTGGAATATGAAGTGGAGGTTTTCGGCAGAGGTAAGGTGCGCTCAAACATCGTTGCTGGTATTGAACCAAAAGATTCAACGCTTGAGGGTATTGAATACCTTGCCTCAAAGGGTGTTATCTGCTTTGCCTCAAGCTGGTGCCCAAACCCCGGATCAGCATTGGAGGGGCATCGTTCACCGGAACCAGCCTGGCATTATGACCTCTATAAAAAAATAGCTGCAATTTATAGAAAGTACGGCTTTACTTATGAGGAGCTCTATGATTGTTACGCCGCACCAATAAGTATTGTTCACGATATTTACCGTATTGAGGATCGGATATTGCAGGTTATAGAGAGTCAGGTTGCCTGATAAAAACCAATATTTCCTCAAAATTCTTTAAACACCAAAAAGTTTTTGATGCCGGAGCGTATCAAAGACTTTTTGGTTGATATACTTCACTGATAATCCCTCCTTTCCTGTAACCTGCTTTACAAGAGCAACTCCTTTATGGTATTGGATATACCGCTTAAACGGGATTTACAAATCCATGCTTATTGCTGAAATTAAGTATTGTCCATAAATGATGTGACTGCGGATGGTAATTCTATTCTATTCATTTATCGGATGAGTCGGCCTCCAAACAATCTTTATAAATCTTATAGTGTCAGGAAATTGAGATGAGCTATCTAAAGGAGACGTTGTACAGAGAGTTGGAATTGAAAATAGCAACCAATGTTGAAGGTATCAGTTTTGATCCTCATATTTTCAGACATTTAGATTCAGGTAACCGACATCAGGAGGAGGTTATCTGTCTGTTTGAGATGGCTTATGAAACTCATGTCGGAATAAAGTTTCCTGCCGGGTTTCGTTCCCCGCATGGCTTGATCTTTAACCTTCGATGGGATCGTCGGTCAACATATTCATTTATCTACGAAGATGGAATTTATTACCTTGCTCATCATGGTGAAATCTTATTTCCGGTTGAATTTCTTGAACGCCCTGACTACTACGGACTGAAAACTTCCGATGGAACGAGCATGTCCACAATAGCTCAATATATTCAGGAAGGGTCAATTATCATTTCATACAGTAATGAGTGCTCACTTAAAGATAGAGGTCAGGACTGCAGGTTTTGCAACATTAATGCCACCAAGGACTCTTATGGGGAGGCCGAAGGTATTGGATGGAAAACTCCCCGGCAGGTCGGTGAAAGTGTTGCTGCCGCATACAATGAGTATCAGGGTGAAGAACGTCGTCGTGTAAATTTGACAGGTGGTTTTGTTGCAGAGCGACGAGAAGTGGAGTATTACCTTGATGTGGCCGATGAAATTAAAGCACACACAGGGCTGGACGATTTTAATGGAACAGCAGTTATAGGAGCACCTCTCGACCTGAGTGTGATTGAAAAGTATAAAGAGGCCGGTTTTCGAACCATTGCATCAAATATTGAGGTTTGGGATAAAAATATATTCAAGGCAATTTGCCCCGGCAAAGAAGCACAATGCGGTGGATGGGAAAATTGGGTGAAAGCATTGGAGTATGAAGTAGATGTTTTTGGTAAAGGAAAAGTGCGCTCAAATATTGTGGCAGGTATTGAGCCGAAAGACTCCACTCTTGAGGGTATCGAATATCTGGCGTCGAAAGGAGTTATTGGTCTGGCTACAGTTTGGAATCCAAACCCCGGATCGGCTCTTGAAGGACATCGCTCACCTGAAACGGCATGGTATGTTGATCTGTTCAGGAAAATAGCAGCAATCCATAGAAAGAACGGCTTTACCTACGATGATATCTACGATTGTTCAGGCGCCACAGGCATCATAAGTGATATTTATAGAATTGAGGATGAAATATTTCCTGTTCGCAGTGCACAAGTCGCATAAAACAGAAAATATTTACAGTTACCGGATTACACTTGATCTTTTTTTTCGGGTATAAGCTGCTCTTTGTATTTGATAACCAAAAAAATACAGAGAGCCCATATTTCATTTGTTATTTACAGTCAAATTATTCATATGCCGTAGATGATTTTGTGTGGTAACTCATTTACGGTATATAAAATCCCATCTAAACGGGATTTGTAAACCCCTGTATATTGCCTACCATTCATAACACGTAAAAGTGTTATTCATTCTTCTATGAAATTAATATTCATAGAACATCTTTTTTATTTATCCCCCAAAAAGAAAGAACATCAAGGGCATGTCTGTTCTTTCTTCTAAAGTTCTTGATTCATCAAATAGGCTTAATTCATTCAACTTCTGGAATTATTATTTTATGAGTAATCTTAAGGCAACATTGTACAAAGAACTGGAATTGAAAATTTCAACGCAGGTTGAGGGTATCAGCTTTGATCCTCTGATTTTCAAATATCTTGATCTTGGCATGCGTTATCAGGAAGACATTCATATCTGTTTTGAGCACGCCTACGAAACCCATGCCGGAATCAAATTCCCTGTCGGTTTTCTTTCTCCGCATGGTTTGAAATTTAACCTCAGGTGGGATCGCAGGTCATCATACGCTTTAATTCATAAAAAAGGTACGTACTATCTTGCCCATCATGGAGAGCCTGTATTTCCAGTTGAATTTCTTGATCGCCCTGCATACTATGCCGAGAAAACATCTGATGGGACAAATATGGCTAATATTGCTGTCTATGCTCGGGAAGGAGCTCTGGCGGTAGCCTACAGTAATGAGTGTGCGCTTAAAGAAAAAGATCATGATTGTAAGTTCTGCAACATCAATGCAACAAAAGATACCTATGGCGATGTTGAAGGTATCGGCTGGAAATATCCGAAGCAGGTTGGAGAAACAGTTGCTGCAGCATACAAGAACGGAGCGCGGCATCTTACTATAACAGGAGGCTTTGTCGCAGAGCGTCGTGAAGTTGAGTATTACCTTGATGTAGCTGATGCAATCAAAGAGCACACAGGGCTTGACGATTTCAACGGTACGGCATGTGTAGGAGCTCCTCACGATCTTAGTATTATTGATAAATACAAAGAGGCGGGCTATCGTACCATAGCTACCAACATTGAAATCTGGGACAAAAATATATTCAAGGCACTATGCCCGGGAAAGGAGCTGCAATGCGGCGGTTGGGAACATTGGGTGAAGGCGTTGGAGTATGAAGTTGAGGTTTTTGGTAAAGGGCGGGTACGGTCAAACATTGTAGCTGGTCTTGAGCCAAAGGACTCAACGCTGGAGGGGGTAGAATACCTCGCATCAAAGGGAGTTATTGCTACAGCTACAAGCTGGAATCCAAATCCCGGATCAGCATTGCAGGGACATCGTTCACCGGAACCCGCCTGGCATTATGATTTATTCAAGAAAATTGCAGCAATCTATAGAAAGTACGGGTTTACCTATGAGCAGATCTATGACTGCACTGCTAATCCAACAAGTATATACCAGGATATTTATCGGATTGAAGATGAAAGGTTGCCGGTCTTCAACGCTAAAGTTGCATAAGAAACATCAGTATTTATTCTCTTCTAAGAAAGAATGGTGCGTATTGAATTAAATGATAATTGACTTTATCTATTCTCATATTCATAAAATGAGTTCATTTAGTAACCCTATTATGGTATATAAAATCCCCTGTAAAGGGGATTTCGAAATCCTTGTTTATTGACGATATTGTTTTAAGTTGGATCTTTAATGTTAATCATATGAACTTGATCATTAGCTCAAATATTTCTTGTTCTTGTTGTCTACGTGGATATCTGGATGTAAAGGTATTAGTCTCGATGTAGTCTTGAATTAAGTAAACAAGTTTATAGCGAAGCCGATTCTTACTGTCAAAGAGTTGGCTTTTTTCTTATTAAGAATATTTCCCTGAATTACCAGGTAGATCAACTAAAAAAAATATAATCTCATTAATCAAGGATAGGTGAATGTCAAAAGTATTAGTCATTACAGGAGGCGCAAGCGGGATTGGTGCTGCTACCGCAAGACTTGCAGTCGAAAAAGGATACTCGATAGCCATTAACTATCGCACGAAAGAGCTTGAGGCAGCACGTTTGGTTGATGAATTGAAAAGCTCAGGTGCTCGTGCTATTGCAGTACAGGCGGATATTTCCCGTCCTGAGGATATCGAGCGGTTGTACAGGGAGGTTGATGAAAAACTTGGTACTCTTACTGCGCTCGTAAACAGTGCAGGGATTGGCAGTCTCCGAACCCGTATTGATGAGGCAGATGCATCCCTTGTGCATAATTTGTTCCAAACAAATGTTGTGGGATTGATTCTCTCAACTCGTGAAGCAGTTCGTCGTATGTCAACTCTTCATGGAGGAAAGGGAGGAGTTATTATCAATATCTCCTCTATGGCTGCAACAATAGGGGGGCGTCCAGGTGCAAGTCTTTATGCGTCAACTAAAGGTGCTGTAGATGCATTTACAGTTGGACTTGCAAAAGAAGTTGCACCCCAGGGAATTCGGGCTGTTGCAGTGCGTCCTGGATTTACGATTACAGAGATGACCTCTGGTTATGTTCAAAATCCCGAAATTCTTGCACAACTTTCTTCAACTATCGCAATAGGTCGTCCTGCCCTTGTTGATGAGGTGGCCAAACCAATTATATGGTTGCTATCCGAAGAGGCCTCCTTTATTTCAGGCGCTCGGCTTGATATTTCAGGAGGAGGTTTTACTCTCGGCGGGTTTGGCCTGCCACCACTGCAAAAGGAGTTATCTCGCAACTGAAGTTGGATTGGATCGATTCGAAAGCCGCCTGCATGCTTAGAATCTGCCGACAATCATTTCAATGACTATCTCTGCGTGTAGAGATTTTCCGAGGATAGTATTTGGGTACAGAGTGTGATGAAGAGCTCTACAAAAACAGCAGCGTTAGGGGATTACAACAAGAATCAAGAATAAGGAGAATTCCGATGAGTGAAAAGCATGGCAAGCATATAGCAATCTATGGTAAAGGGGGAATAGGGAAGTCAACCACCACTTCAAATATCAGTGCAGCACTGGCTGAAGCAGGGTATAAAGTGATTCAGATCGGATGCGACCCCAAAAGTGATTCAACGACCATTCTTCGAGGCGGCAACGATTTGCCAACAGTCCTTGACACTCTTCGTGAGCAGAGCAAGGTAAAAATTGAAGACGTCTCTGCGGTAGGGTTTGGTGGTGTGCTTTGCATCGAGGCTGGTGGGCCGGTTCCGGGAGTTGGTTGCGCCGGCAGGGGAATCAATGCTGCAGTGGAACTGCTGCAGGAGTTGAATCTTTTTGAAGAGTACAAGCCCGATTTTGTGCTCTATGATGTTTTAGGCGATGTAGTATGCGGAGGCTTTGCCGTTCCAATCCGCGATGGTATTGCCGACAGGGCTTTTGTAGTTACATCTTCAGACTTTATGGCAATTTTTGCTGCAAACAATCTTTTCAAGGCAATCAATAAATACGCTCCATCCGGCGGTGCTCGTCTTGGCGGTGTAATCGCCAACAGTATTCAGGCTCCTTATGCCAAGTCGCTGATCGATGATTTTGCTGAACAAACAGGGACCTCAGTTATTGGTTATGTACCCCGTTCCTTTACTGTCGCTCAAAGTGAACTGTTCGGACAGACTGTAATCGAGGCTGCACCAAAATCCGAGCAAGCCGATGTCTACCGAAATCTTGCCAGATTTATCGACGAAAACCAGGATTCAGTTATTCCACATCCGCTCAATGGTCCCGAACTGAAGAAATGGGCCAGAACATGGGGAGACAGGATTTTTGAAGTTGAGACTGGGGTGGTTCAGAAAATGGAATCAATTTAAAACAGTAATCAGTAAAACGACCGCACTAATGAGTCTTTTGAAAGCTAAATCCTCTCGAACAAGAGAGAAGCGACTTGATACGTTGAACGCCTGGCAGGGAAATGTATCCGCAGCGGTGACAGAGTTTTCTGATGGGGAACCTGTTAAACGGATTCGCACCTTTTCACAGAGCACGCAGGACGATCTTCTCTATGCATTGCGTCTTCTGGCTGCTATACGTAACAGCGTTTCAGTTATTCATGCTGGACGAGGATGCGTGGCTGCCGGCCTTTTCCATCAGGTAACAAAAGGAAACGGTCGTTGGATTGTAACCAATCTGGATGACAGGGATACCATTATGGGAGCTGACCTGAAACTTCGCAAAGCCATTAAGGAAGTTTATCATCGTTATAAACCTGAAGTGATATTTATTGTATCGAGTCCTATCGTTGCCATCAATAACGATGACATCCAGTCGGTAGTAGAGGAACTGCACGAAGAGTTGGAGTTGGACATTGTTCCGATCTATGTGACTGGTTTTGCGTCGCATCATGCCGTGACAGGTTATGATACAACGTTGCATGCTCTGCTGAAATACCTGGCGGGAAAACGCGGGGAGCATAATAAGAACAACAGCGTTAATCTTCTCTCAGTCGCCGAGCATCCTGATGATCGTCGTGAGGCCGAAAGGATACTGACATCGCTTGGCCTTGAACTTAATATTCTTCCCGATGAAGCGTCGCATGGCACATTTAGGCATGCCGCAGCGGCAAGGTATTCCATCTCTCTTGATCAGGACACAGGGAATTATCTGGGGATCACTCTTCGTGATGAGTATGGAGTCCCTTATGCTGAGGCATCACGCCCGATAGGTATCGGTGCTACAGGACGCTGGCTGTCTGTTGCAGGAAAGGCATTGGGACTTGATGAGGCAGCAGTTAAGCTTTTCCATGAACAGGAATCTGAACGGGTGCAAAAAGCCCTTGGAGATTTTAATCTTAATGGAGTTCGGGTTTATCTCGGACTTGCCTCTGCCACCTCATTCAGTGTATTGAGTCTTATAGAAGAACTGGGAGGTGAGGTTGTTGGAATAACCGTGAGTCGCCTCGACCAACTGCACAAGGAGCGTTTGGAAGAACTCTCCTCGCGGTATCCAGTACTGCAGATTCATGTTGCTGATGGCCAACCATTTGAAGAGGCTAATATTATCAAACGACTGAGCCCTGATCTCTATCTTGGCGATTCTGCACATCTCGGACAAATCGGAAGGCTTGGCATACCGGTAGTCTCCCTGGAGGAGACTCCTGTTCTTGGCTACAACGGAGTGATCGCTCTTGCTCGAAGTTTTTCAGCTGCACTGCTCAATCGCACATTTGGTGCAGCACTTGCCCGAACACCGCTTCCATATAAGGAATCATGGTTTCGGCGTAGTCCCAACTGGCATATCAAAAAGGAAGTTAAATAATATGGCTCATCATATAGAAGGATCGCGCAACTCCTGTGCATTGCATGGAGCTCTTCAGGTCATTGAAGCTATCGAAGGGGTTGTTCCAGTTATTCACAGTACAGCAGGTTGCGGGGTACAGCATTTTCTGGGAGTTAATCGTCTCAATGCAGGTGCTGACAGATTCGGAGGTCCGCCGGTTTCAAACAGCAATATCAGCGAAAAGCATGTTGTTTTCGGTGGCAGCTCCCGTTTACGGGAACAGCTTAAAAACACGGTTAAAATTGTCGAGGGTGATCTCTATGTCATTGTCACCGGTTGCTCCACCGAAATGGTTGGCGATGATATCCCTGCAATGACAAAAGAAGGGCGCGACCAGGATTTTCAGGTTATCTACGCAAATACTCCGGGTTTTCGCGGCGATGTTCATCTAGGATATCAGTTGGCTGTCAAAGCTCTGATCGAACAATTGCCCTCCTTAGGTAAGGGCGAACAATCCCCGATCGAAGGACTGGTCAATATATGGGGAATTGTTCCGCATCAAGACCCATTCTGGGCAGGAAATCTTGAAGAGATTGGACGCTTGCTGGAGGGAATCGGTCTGAAACCTAATCTGCTTTTCGGGTAT
>TBL_comb47_HYPODRAFT_10002944_pt1 | contig 20571 bp, 15 predicted proteins | sample TroBogypolimnion_40_FD_10682 | JGI IMG/M metagenome (IMG submission 10682) | reverse complement strand
CGGCCCCCATCACACTGCGCATGGAGGCGCGCGCCTGGCGCTCGGTCTCTTCATCGCTGAGCTTCTCACCCAACAGCATCGCACCGCGCTTGAGCGTCTCGCCGTGGATAGTGACGAAACAACCCAACATCGCCTCGCGGGCTTCCAGAGGTGTGACGCTGATGGCAGATTTGGCCTTGTTCAATTGGTCTTTGACTTGCATACATTTCTCCAAACATTTATAGGGCGGGCGGCCGGGTCTGGCCACCCGAAGTGAAATCGCTTAAACGGTTTCAAGTGCGCGGGCATGAACCAGCGGGAAATCAATGACTGTGCCGGATGCGTTGTTGACGAAGTTGGTGTAAACCGTGGCGGCCACGTTGGCGATGATTTCCATCACGGCGGCATCGTCATAGCCGGCTTCTTTCACTGCCTGCACGTCGGCTGCATTCACATGGCCTTGCTTCTCCAGGACCTGCTTGGAAAATGTCAATGCGGCCTGCACCTTGGCATCACCCGATTGACCCAGCAGGTTCACGGCCAGCTCTTCTACCTGCAGGCCGGTACCCTTGCCCATCAGGGTATGGGCAGACGCGCAGTAGTCGCAGTTGTTGACACCGGAGGTGACCAGTGCAATCTGGTGGCGCAGGCCGGCGGAAAGCTTGCCGCTAGCCAGTGCCTCGCCTTGGCCGAAGTAAAACTTCAGCGCAGCAGGCGAATGCGCAATGGTCTTGAACAGGTTGGGCACCATGCCCAGTTTCTTTTGTACGCCTTCGAGCAGGGTGGCAGATGCGGCGGGGGTGTTGGCAGCGGTGGCGGCTTCGATACGGGGCATGAAAATCTCCGGAATTGTGGTGTGCGGGTTTGCACAGGAACTAATGTCGCGCTTTGGGTAATACTTGCGGGCACTGAAAGTCCCGCTTTCACCACCCTTCGTATCGAAAGCACGCCATGGACCGCCTCTCGCCCCTGTTCGCCCGCTTCTCGCTCAGTGCCGATGTGTTCTATAGCGGCGCGCTCTGCGGCGTAGTGGATTTTCCGAACGACAGGGGCATAGGCATGCTGCATGTGCTGCGCCGGGGCTCTCTGCGCGTCATCCATGCCACAGGGGAGCGCGTGGAAGTCGTGGCACCGGCATTGCTCTTTTACCGCCAGTCCAGCGTGCACCGCTTTGAAGTGGACGACCCCTCTGGATGCGATCTGGTCTGTGCTTACATTGAATTTGGGGCCGGCATGGGCCTGCAGATTCTGCGCGGTTTGCCACCGCTGTTACTGGTGCCCATGGATGACATGGCCGGCGTGCAGCCAACCCTGGAACTGCTGTTTGCCGAGGCCTTCGCAGCGCGCGCGGGGCGTGGTGCGGCCATTGACCGTTTGGTTGAATACTTCACCATTCTGCTGTTGCGCCACACGGTAGAGGCCAGCCTGGTCAAGGAAGGCGTGCTGGCCGGTCTTGCCGATGAACGATTGGCCAAGGCCATGATGGCCATGCATGCGCAGCCCGAATTGGCCTGGACATTGGAGACACTGGCGGGCCTTGCCGCCATGTCGCGCTCGCGTTTTGCCAAGCATTTTCTGGATACCGTAGGCGCTACCGCCATGGACTACCTCACCGACTGGCGCATCAGCCTTGCGCAGGGATTGCTCAAGCGCGGCAAGCCGCTCAAGGCGGTTGCACCTGCCGTGGGGTACAGCAACGAGACCGCCTTTGCCCGCGTGTTTGCGCGCCGCACCGGGGTATCACCCACGAACTGGCTGGCACGGCTTGGCGTTGACGGCTAGTGCCATGTCGAGCACCTTCAACAAACATGCCCGTGTATTGGATTTGAAAGGCCATCGCTGCCTGACCCCTAAAATGGTTCCATGCCCCTCCTAGAAAACTGCCTGTTCCACGGACTGCCTGCGGTCCGCCTCTGTGCCGCCGATGGCGCCACCGCCACCATCACCCTGCATGGCGCCCATGTCGTGTCCTGGAAAAGCGCCGCTGGCGTGGAGCAGCTGTATCTGAGCCCGAACACGCGCTTTGAATCCGGCCAGGCCATTCGCGGCGGCGTGCCGGTGGTGTTCCCCCAATTCAACACGCGCGGTGTGCTGCCGCGCCACGGCTTTGCCCGCACCTGCCGCTGGGCCTTGGTGGAGGACGCGGCCGAGGACACCTGCAGCGTCACCCTGGCGCTGCAAAGCCACAAGGTCATCAAGGCGCTTTGGCCCTATGCCTTTGGCTGTACCCTGACGGTTGCGCTGCAGGCCGACCGTCTGGTAATGACCTTGACGGTGACCAACAACGGTGCTGAGCCCTTCCACTTTCAGGCCGCGCTGCACACCTATCTGGCCATTGGCGCGATTGACTCGGTGAAGCTGTCGGGTCTGGATGGTTGCGATTTTGAGGACTGCACCGCGGCGGGCGGCAATGCCATCACGCGGCACAGCGCCCTGGTCCCCTATGAAGCCATTGATCGCATCTACTTCGACGCACCTCTTGCCTTGCAACTGCACTCCACACTTGGGCAAACGGAGCTGCAGCAAAGCGGCTTTAGCGATGTGGTGGTGTGGAACCCGGGCGGTGCGGCGGCGGCCTGCCCGCCCGACTTGCCCAAGGATGGCTTCCGGCAATTTCTGTGTGTGGAGGCCGCCCGCATCGGCAAGCCAGTGGAACTCGGAGCGGCCGAGGTTTGGAGCGGCATGCAGAGTATTCGGGCGGCGCACTGAGCGTTGCTGAACGAATCTGCTGCGCTTCAGGCCGCTGCGCGCAGGGGCAGCCCGGCCAGCTCTGGTTGCAACTGCAAACGCTCCATTGCGCTAAAGCATACAAAGCGTTTGTTGGTGGCGCGGCCAATGGCGCACAGCCCCAGCTTCTGAGCCACGGCGTGGCCCATCTGCGTCATGCCGCTGCGTGACACCGCCACGGCGATGCCCATTTGCGCGGCCTTGACCACCATCTCGCTGGTCAACCGTCCCGTGGTGTAGAGCAGCTTGCCAGAACTCTGCTGNCCNTTCANGGCCATCCAGCCGGCGATGGTGTCTATGGCNTTGTGGCGACCCACGTCTTCCACAAACAGCAACAGTTCCTCACCGGCAAACAGCGCACANCCGTGCACCGAGCCNGCCGTTTTNTAGACGCTTTGCTGCAGGCGNATGGCGTTGACCACGGCATACAGTTCAGCCTGTGTGATGCGCGTGTCGGGCAGCGTGAGCTGGTCTACGCCTTCCATCATGTCGCCAAACACACTGCCCTGGCCGCAGCCGGTGGTGACCACACGGCGGGCCGTCTTTTGCTCCAGATCGGCAATGCCGCCGCGCGTCTTGACGGCGGCGGCGCCCACTTCCCAATCCACCGTGATGGACTCGATATCTTCAAAGCCACTGACCAGCCGCTGGTTCAGCAGATAGCCCAGCACCAGCCACTCGGGCCGCGCGCCCAGAGTCATGAGGGTGATGAGTTCGCGCTTGTCCACATAGACGGTAAGCGCGCGCTCCGAGGGAATAGCCAGCTCGTACTTCTCGCCGAACTCATTCACCACCTCCACCGTGTGCGTGAGTGCGGCGCTGGCCTGCGTCAGAACCAGCGGCGTGCGGGCAGGGTTCACGATCATGCTCACTGCGTGGTGACCTAAGCTGCCAGCGCCGCCGTACCGTAGCCCGGCACCGCAGTCGGCGTGCCGCCCCGGCGAATGGCCACGGCGCAGTACTTGAACTCGGGGATCTTGCCGAACGGGTCCAGCGCCGCATTGGTCATCAGATTGGCCGCTGCTTCGTAGTAGGCGAAGGGGATGAACACCGCGCCGCGTGGCGTGCCGTCGTCGCGCCGCACATGAATGGCGACCTCGCCGCGGCGCGATTGCACCGTCACCACATCGCCGGCCTCCAGCCCCATGGCTGCCAGGTCTTCTCCGCACATCGAAGCGGTGGCCATCGGTTCAATCGCATCCAGCACCACCGCGCGTCGCGTCATGCTGCCGGTGTGCCAATGCTCCAGTTGGCGACCGGTGATCAGCACAAATGGAAACTCGGCATCGGGTCGCTCATTGGCCGGGATGATGTCGGCCGGCACCAGATTGACGCGGCCGTCCGTCGTGTCGAAACGGTCTATAAACACCGTCGGGGCACCCGGGTCTTCGGCGCTCAGACAAGGATAGGTGACGCTGGACTCGCGCTGCAGCCGCTCCCAGGTAATGCCCGAGATGGCGGTGTGCATGGCCTGGCGCATTTCTTCATAGACTGCGGCGACACCATCAAACGCGCCTTCGTAATTCCAGTTCAAGCCCATGCGTTTGGCAATTTCTTGAATAATCCACAAATCGGGCTTGGCCTGGCCCGGCGCGTCCAGCGCCTGCTTGCCGAGTTGCACCATGCGGTCGGTATTACTGACGGTGCCGTTCTTTTCCGGCCAGGCGGTGGCGGGCAGCACCACGTCGGCCAGCCAGGCGGTCTCGGTCATGAAGATGTCCTGCACCACCATGTGTTCAAGCGATGCCAGTGCATGGCGCGCGTGGTTCAGGTCGGGGTCGCTCATGGCCGGGTTCTCGCCCATGATGTACATGCCGCGAATCTTGTGCGGGTCGCTGTCATCGGCCAGCGCCTTGTGCATGATTTCCACCACGGTATAGCCGGGCTGGTCGTCGAGCTTGGTATCCCAGAAATTCTCGAACCAGGCGTGCGCATCCTTGTTGGTGACGCGCTGGTAGTTGGGGAACATCATGGGTATCAGGCCGGCGTCGGACGCGCCCTGCACATTGTTCTGGCCGCGCAGCGGATGCAGTCCCGACCCGGGTTTGCCGATCTGGCCGGTGACCGTGACGAGTGCAATCAGGCAGCGCGCGTTGTCGGTGCCGTGCACATGCTGGCTGACACCCATGCCCCACAAAATCATCGCGCTCTTGGCCTTGGCAAAGGCACGCGCGACCTCGCGCAGCTTTTGCGCCGGTATGCCGCAGATCGGCTCCATGGCCTCGGGGCTATAGCCCTTGACGTTCTCGCGCAGCGCCTCGAAGTTGTTGGCCCGCTTGGCAATAAAGTCCTGATCCGCCAGACCTTCTTCGATCACGGTATGTATCAGCGCGTTGAGCATCGCCACATCGGTGTCGGGCTTGAACTGCAGCGTGCGCCAGGCGTGTTTGCCGATATCGGTGATGCGCGGGTCGGCCAGTACAATCTTTGCGCCCAGCTTGGACGCGTTCTTCATCCAGGTGGCCGCCACCGGGTGGTTCGCCGTAGGGTTGGAGCCGATCACAAAGATCAGCTCCGAATGCTGCACATCGTTGACCTGGTTGCTGACCGCGCCCGAGCCCACGCCCTCCAGCAGGGCCGCCACGCTGGACGCATGGCACAGACGGGTGCAGTGGTCAACGTTGTTGCTGCCAAAGCCGGTGCGCACCAGCTTCTGAAACAAGTACGCCTCTTCGTTGCTGCCCTTGGCCGAGCCAAAGCCGGCCAGCGATTTTTTGCCGTAGGTGTCGCGCAGGTTTTTGAGCGTGCCTGCGGAATAGGCCAGCGCCTCCTCCCAGGTGGCTTCGCGGAACACCTCGGACCAATCGGCACTGTCGCGGTTCAGGTTCTGCAGCATGGCCGGGTCCTTGGACACACCGGGCTTGCGGATCAGCGGCATGGTCAGGCGCTGCGGGCTGGACGCGTAGTCAAAGCCGAAGCGGCCTTTGACGCAGAGGCGGTTGTGGTTGGCCGGGCCGTCGCGGCCGTCGACGCTGACGATTTTGTTGTCACGCACGTTGTAGGTGACGAGGCAACCGACGCCACAGAAGGGGCAGACGGAGTCGACTTTTTTGTCGACGATTTGCGAGCCAATTTGTGTTTTGGGCATGAGCGCGCCGGTCGGGCAGGCCTGCACACATTCACCGCAAGCCACACAAGTGCTGTCGCCCATCGGGTCGTTCAGGTCAAACACGATTTCACTGTGGGAGCCGCGCATGGCGTAGCCGATCACGTCGTTGACCTGTTCTTCGCGGCAGGCCCTTACGCAACGATTGCATTGGATGCAGGCGTCGAGGTTGACGGCCATCGCGGGGTGAGAAATGTCACTCTTCGGTTGTTCTCTTCTCAGCGCTTTGAGTTGGGGACGAACGGTGACGCCCATGCGGTCAGCCCAATCGCTCAGTTCACCATGCTGCCCGGCATGCGGCACCTCAGAGACAGGCGCAGCAGCGCCGGAAGCCACGTCCGCATCATTCCACTTGTAGCCGACATCCGGCATATCCGACAGCAGCATCTCCAACACCATCTTCTGGCTCTTCTCCACCCGCGGCGTCTTCAACAGCACTTCCATGCCCGCGGTGGCGTTGCGGCAGCAGCTTGGCGCCAAGGTACGTTCACCCTTGATCTCCACCACGCAGGCTCGGCAATTGCCATCGGCGCGCAAACCGTCCTTGTAGCAAAGATGCGGGATATCGATGCCATGGCGCTTGGCGGCCTTGAGAATGCTCTCGCCTTCAAAGGCGATAACAGTCTGCTGATCCAGCTTGAACTCCACCATCACGGGAGCCACTTCATTCAGTTTGGTCGGGGCATTCATATCAAGAAACCTCATGCGCGAAATACTTCACCACACAACGCACCGGATTGGGCGCTGCCTGACCCAGGCCACAAATCGAGGCATCGGTCATCACAATGTTCAGGTCTTCCAAGGTCTCGATGTCCCACAAAGGCGCTTCCAGCAGCGTGGCCGACTTGGCCGTGCCGACGCGACAGGGTGTGCACTGGCCGCAGCTCTCGTGGGCAAAGAAACGCATCATGTTCAACGCCGCATCGCGGGCGCTGTCGTGCTGGCTCAGCACGATGACGGCAGCCGAGCCGATGAAGCCACCGTGGGGCTGCAGGGTGTCAAAGTCCAGCGGCACATCGGCCAGGCTCTCGGGGAAGATACCTCCCGAAGCGCCACCGGGCAGGTAGGCGTACAGCTTGTGGCCGTCGAGCATGCCGCCGCAGTATTCGGCAATCAGCTCACGCAGCGTGATGCCGGCCGGGGCCAGCTTGACGCCGGGGTGCTTGACACGCCCGCTCACGCTAAAGCTGCGCAGGCCCTTGCGGCCGTTGCGGCCGAAGCTGCTGAACCAGCCGGGGCCGCGCTCCACGATGTCGCGCACCCAGTACAGGGTCTCAAAGTTGTGCTCCAGCGTCGGCCGGCCGAACAGGCCGACCTGGGCGATATAGGGCGGACGCATGCGCGGCTCACCGCGCTTGCCTTCTATGCTCTCGATCATGGCGGACTCTTCGCCGCAGATGTAGGCACCGGCACCGCGCCGCAATTCGATCTGGGGCAGCGGGCATGGCGGATTGGCCTGCAGCTTGGCCAGCTCGGTCTCCAGAATGGCGCGGCAGCCGTGGTACTCGTCGCGCAGGTAGATATAGCAATGCTCTATGCCGACCACCTGGGCCGCAATCAGCAGGCCTTCCAGAAAACGGTGCGGATCGCGCTCCAGATAGGTGCGGTCCTTGAAGGTGCCGGGCTCGCCCTCGTCGATGTTCACGGCCATCAGTTTGGGAGCCGCTTGGTCGCGCACGATGCGCCACTTGCGCCCCGCGGGAAAACCGGCACCGCCCAGGCCGCGCAGGCCCGAGTCTTCCATGGCTTTGATGATCGCCTCCACATCCTGCTCGCCATTCACCAGCGAAGCGGCCAAGCTGTAGCCGCCGTGTGCGCGGTAGGCATCCAAACCGGTATAGCCGGGCGCCACTTCAATTTCATGCGGCTCGGGAGACACGCTGCGCTCGGCATGTGCGCCGGCCACAAAGACCTGGTCCGTCTCGGCCTCGGGATGGTGGGCGATTGCAGACGCAACCAAAGCCGCCACACTTTCCAGCGTGGCATGCGGCACCGGATGCTGGTGCACCACGGCCACCGGCGCCTGCTCGCAGCGGCCCAGGCAGGGGGCAGGGATCACGCGCACATCGGCCACATTGGCGGTACCCAGCAGGGCGGGCAGACGCTTGATCAAATCCTGTGCACCCGCCATCTCGCAGCTCAGACCGTCGCACACGCGCACCGTGAGTCCCGCTACTTTCTCATCCCCCCTCACCACCTCGAAGTGGTGATAGAAGGTCGCCACCTCAAACACCTCGGCCATCGGGATGTTCATCTCCTTGGCCAGGGCCACCAGATGCCGGTCGTGCAGGCAGCGGTAGGCGTCGTTGAGCTTGTGCAGCAGTTCAATCAGCAGATCGCGCCGGTGCGGTGCGGCGCCGATCAGCGCGCGCACCTCGGCCAGTGAAGCGTCATCCACTTGCCGCCCCTTCAGTTTGCTTTTTCGGCGAATGCGCTCGCGCATATCGTCCACCGTACCCAGGGACACGGTTTTCACATCAGGAGAAGGGGCTACAGAAGAATGCATGTTCACTCGCTTTACCAGCAACGGTTACGTTCAATCAGACGAAAAACTTGGCCACACTGAGCGTGGTGCGGTAAATGCCCCAGCACAGCGGCAGACCGACCGCCACCCAGGCCAGAACCACCACAAACGTGGGCACCGTGTCGGCACTGCCGCCATCGGCACGGTGCACTTCGTTGGACACGGCCTTGTCGTGGGCCAGGCGCTTTTCTTCGGCCAATTCTTCTGCATTCATAAACCACTTGTCGTTCAAGGGGCGAACCAAGAGGTTGCAAATAAGGCCAATCACCAGCATGCCAACCAGGATGTACATGGTCTGGTTGTAGACCTGCTCGCGCGGGATGCCCAGTCCCAGCTGGTACTCACGCATGTAGTTCACCACCACCGGGCCCAGCACGCCGGCCGTGGCCCAGGCGGTGAGCAGGCGGCCGTGGATGGCGCCCACCATCTGCGTGCCGAAGATGTCGGCCAGATAGGCAGGCACGGTGGCAAAGCCGCCGCCGTACATGCTCAGGATCACGCAAAAGGCAGAGACGAAGAGAATGGTGCTACCGGCGGCAGCGCTACCGGGCACGCTGGAGTACATGGCGCCGCCCAGCACAAAGAACACCACATAGGTCAGCTTGCGGCCCAGCTTGTCCGACAGGCTGGCCCAGACGAAGCGTCCACCGATATTGAACAGCGAGAGCAGCGCGGTAAAGCCTGCGGCCACGCTGGCGATGGAGGCCAGTTGCGCCTTGTCGAGCTCACCAAACTTCTTGGCCACGCCAATCAGCGAGCCGCCGAATACTTCTTGCAGCATGGGCGAAGACATGCCGATCACACCGATGCCGGCGCTCACGTTCATGCACAGCACCATCCAGATCAGCCAGAACTGGGGAATGCCCCAGACCTTCTTCACATGCACATGGTGCTTGGTGATCATGATGTTGACGGACTGGCCGGTGGGCACGCTCCAGCCCTTGGGCATCCAGCCGGTCTCGGGCACGCGGTAGCCCAGGGCACCGGCCATCATGAACACGAAGTAGATCAGCGCCATCACCACAAAGGTCTGCATCACGCCCACGCTGGTGGGACTGGCAAAATATTTCATGAGGTCGGCCGCCAGGGGCGAGCCGATCATGGCGCCGCCGCCAAAGCCCATGATGGCCATGCCGGTGGCCATGCCGCGGCGATCCGGAAACCACTTGATCAGCGTGGACACGGGTGAGATATAGCCCAGACCCAGGCCGATACCGCCAATCACGCCCGAACCCAGAATCATCATCCAGAACTGGTGCAGGTAAACACCCGCCGCCGAGATCAGCATGCCACCGCACCAGCACAGGGCCGAAACCACACCGGCCTTGCGCGGGCCGACCCGCTCCAGCCAGCCGCCCCAGATCGCCGCACTTGAACCCAACAGCACAAAGAACAGCGTGTACATCCAGCCCAGGGTGGAGATTTGCCAGTCGCAGGTGGTGGTAAACAGTTGGCCGATAAAGCCCACGTCCGGGCCGCACTTGATGGCCTCCTTGATGCCCAGCGCACGGCTCAAGGGCAGCCAGAACACCGAGAAGCCATAGGCCATGCCAATGCACAGGTGAATGGCCAAGGCGGCGGGGGGAACCAGCCAGCGGTTGAAGCCGGGGCCGGCAATGATGCGTTCCTTGTCCAACCATCCAGGGGAAGCTGTTGTCATGAATGTCTCCTACGTTTATGTTTTTTCAGTCGACCAACCTGCACAGCGCTAACCCACGCATGTGCAAAGTGGGCGAAGTATGCAAGGGCGCCTCATACGCGTCCAATTGAATCGACACATGGGCTGATTCAATGATTGAATGTGGCAGTGCAGCGACTGACGCGGCAAGGCGCGGCTACAGTTGCGCGCTGGCCATGGAACACCTGCGCGCAGACCGCGCAATATCCCCGATAGCGACGTTCAGGGTTCAGGCCTTAGAACCTGGATGTGCCTTGGGGCCTGGCGCCGGCTTGTCCACTTCACGCCGGATCAGGCTGCGCAACTTGGCCGGCTGCACCGGCTTCTTCAGCAGCACCAAGCCCATCTGCGCTGCTTGCTGCTTCAGATCGATCTCGGTGTCGCCGCTGACCAGACAGGCCGACAGTTCACGGCCGCACAGTGTGCGCAATGTTTGGATGGCGACTATGCCGTTGGTGCCGCCCGACATGCGGTAGTCACTGATGACAAAATCCGGCACATTTCCCGCCTGAACGTGCAGGTAGGCACTGTGGGGCTCAAAAAACGTGCTGACCTCGCAGCCCCAGGACTCCAGCAAGGCCTTCAGTGCCACATTGGACAGCACGTCATCCTCTATGACCAGCACCCGCAGTACCTGCAGTTCGCTGCCGGTGTGCGGTGTATCCTCTTCCACTTCGGGCTGGGCAAGCCTCAAGGAGGTCAACGGAGCCAGCAGCGTGAAGCGCGAGCCGCGGCCCAGATCAGAGCGCAGCGACAACGTGTGCTGCACCAATCGGCAGGATTTCTCCACCGTGGCAAGCCCCAGGCCCAGGCCTTGATCACGGTTGCGTTGCTGGTTGTCCACCTGAAAAAACTCTTCAAAAATCCGTTCATGCAAGTGCCGCGCAATGCCTATACCGCTGTCCCACACCTCGATGCGCGCAAGTTTTCCGCCCCGCGCAGGGCGGCAGCTCAGCAGCACCGTGCCGGTTCCGGTGTATCGAATGGCGTTACTCAGCAGGTTGAGCAAAATGCGCTGCAGCAGAATGGGGTCGCTATGAATCCAGTGCCGGGTGGGCCGGACCACCAGCTGCAAGCCCTTTGCCGCAGCCACCCCGGCAAACAGGTTGCGCAACTGCGTAAAGATGGCATTCACCTGGACAGGCCCCAGCAGCACCTCCAGGGTCGGCGAATCCAGCCTTGAGTAGTCAAAGAAAACGTCAAGCATCTCCTGCAACTCATGCACCGAACTCTCGACGCCGCGGATCAACTCCTCATTCGGCTGATCTTTGGGCAGGCTTCCCAGACGCGCTACAAACATGCCCAGCGCATGGGCCGGTTGGCGCAGGTCATGGATGGCGGAGGCAAGGAAGCGCGACTTGGCCACGGTGGCTGCCTCGGCCCGGACCATGGCCTCGCGCAGCTCGTAGTTGCTGCGCTCGGAAGCCTGCAGAGCCCTGGATTCCGCGCGATAAAACATGCGGGTATGGATCAGTACAAAGGCCGCCAACCCGATCTGGCAAAGCGCAAAGAACAGGCCGGAATAGCGGGTGTCATAGCGCACGGGCAGACCCATATTCAGGATGGCCGCGACCGCCAAAACGCCTATGCACAGGAAGTTCAGCCCAATCAGCAGCAGGGCATTGGTGCTCATACCCAGCAACAGAACCGCGGTGATTGGGCCGGTGGCAAACCAGGGCGCCACCGGTGACAGGATGCCGCCGGAATACCAACTGCAACCCAGCACCGCCACCAGGCAGTTGCTAATCAAATAAATATTGACCGAGAGAACGTAGTTTTCCAGGTACTTCGTGCAAATGAGATTGAGCAGGATGATGGCGATTTCCATCAACATAAAAAACACGCCGGGCTGAAAGTCGATGGCCCAGCTCAGGCCAGCATAAAAGGCAGCCGTCAGCACCACGCTGCGGTTGAAGGCAAGCAGCAGGGCAAGGCTGGAGGAATTCCGCCCGGCATGCGCGTAAGTCGGTGCGAGCTTAAAGCCATCGATGGAGGGTGCCATGCAGTATCTAAATTCCGAGTATTTTCGCTAGAGGCGTGCTTGCTGCGCCCGCGAGAGCATCTTACTTGAGTGTGCTCTCTACAGCACGATTGAGTCAGGCCATACGTCCTGAGCTGTCGCTTCAGAAGTTTAGGTAATCTTTGCGCGATTGCACTCGGTACATTCATTGCGGCCAGGGCCGATCGACGATGTGTCGCCCAGACAAACCGAACAGACCTCACCCAGAAGCTTGAAAATGACCTGTGGCTCTGTCGACATCCTGCGCTCCGCGTCCATTGCTTGCAATTCAATGGCGCGCAGCCGCTCTTGGCGACTCGAATCCGTGACTTTGATGGAGACTTCTCTCACCAAACGAACCATTTCACCCGCTCGTTTTCGATCCCAGTGTGACATATGTGCTCCAAATTCAGCACAAAGTATGCACACCTATGACAGAGTTAGATATCCCCCATTCGGGTGATTTACCTCGGGATTTGATGGTTTGCAAAACAGCCGTAGCCATTCCCCGGCCTCTTGGCAGGCAGGTCTCCAAGCCCGCTGCCTGCGGGGCTCCCTCCACTCAGGCCAGTACCTTGGGCACCCGGTTGTTGCGCAGGCGAAAGGCGTCCGGCATGCCCGAGCCCAGCAAGGGGCGAAGGTACATGCGAAAAGCATCGGTCACGCCGGTGCCCTTGTCGTCAATGAACTCATCTTCCATCACCCGCGTCTTGCCAGCCACGGCGTCCAGCGGCAGCAGTTCGTAGTCCACCGAATAAAAGCCGGTGCGCTTGATGGCAACCGATCCGTCATGCTTGCCCCACATGGCGAACTGCACCGCCTTCTCACCCACCTCGCGGGCTTCGCGCTGATCCACGTCCGACACGCAACCGATAAAGGAGCGCTGCAGGTAGCCAAAGGTGTCGCCGCGCACGCGCTTGATCTGCAGCTTGGACTTGATCTCTTCGCACAGCAGATCGGCCAGCGCGCCGTTGCCGCTGAGTTGCACATTACCGTGGGCGTCGTGCTCCAGGTCCTTGGCCAGCAAGGCGGCAATCGGCTGGCCGGAGGCATCGTGAATGCCTTCGGACACGGCAATCACGCAGCGACCATAGCGCTCGTAGGTGGCCTTCACATCGGCCAGAAAGTTCTCCAGCACAAAGGTGCGCTCGGGCAGATAGATCAGGTGCGGGCCGTCGTCGGGGAACTTCTTGCCCAGGGCCGAGGCTGCCGTCAGGAAACCGGCATGCCGCCCCATGACGACGCCGACATAGACACCAGGCAGGGCCGCGTTGTCGAGGTTGGCACCGGCAAAGGCTTGCGCCACAAAACGGGCTGCCGAGGGAAAGCCGGGCGTGTGGTCGTTGCCGACCAGATCGTTGTCAATCGTCTTGGGGATATGGATGGCGCGCAGCGGGTAGCCGGCCTTTTGCGCCTCTTCGCTGACGATGCGCACCGTGTCGGATGAGTCATTGCCACCGATGTAAAAGAAGTGCCCGATCTGGTGGGCGCGCAGCACCTTGAAAATTTCTTTGCAATAGGGCACGTCGGGCTTGTCGCGGGTCGAGCCCAGGGCGCTGGACGGGGTGTTGGCCACCAGCTCCAGGTTGTGGCTGGTCTCTTGCGTGAGGTCCAGAAAATCTTCGTTGATGATGCCGCGCACGCCGTGCATGGCGCCGTAGATATGCGCTACCTGCTGGAAGCGCCGGGCCTCCAGGGCCACGCCGACAAGGGATTGGTTGATGACGGCGGTAGGGCCGCCACCTTGGGCGACGAGGATTTTTCCAGAAGACATGGGGTTTGCGCTTTCAGGTTGGTCTGCAATCAGGTGCCACGCAAGTGTAGACCCTGAGCAGCGCATTTCCAACGCCAACGCCTGTCGTTTTCCCCGGCTTCAGGGGCAGCAGGCGCCCCCTCGCCCCGCCAAGTTAAATCAGTGCCCACCACCCAGGTAGGCGGCCTTGACGGCAGGGTCATCGCGCAATTGCGTGGCCGGGCCATGCACCGAGATACGCCCGTTCTCCAGCACATAGCCGTAGTCCGCCACCTTGAGCGCGGCCGCCGCAAACTGCTCCACCAGCAGCATGGTGACGCCGCGCGACTTCAGGTCCGAAATGATGCGAAAAACTTCTTCCACCAAAATCGGCGCCAGGCCCATGGAGGGCTCGTCCAGCAGCACGATTTCGGGATTCAGCATCACGGCGCGGGCCATGGCCAGCATCTGCTGCTCGCCGCCCGACAGGGTGCCGGCCAGCTGCGTGCGACGCTCTTTGAGGCGCGGGAAAAGCTCCAGTGCCTTGTCCAGATCGGCCGCCACATCGCCCTTGGGACGGCTGCCGGTGAGGCGAGGGAAGGCGCCCAGGATCAGGTTGTCGGTCACCGTCATGGTGGCGAACACACGCCGGCCTTCGGGCGAATGGGCCAGGCCCAGCTTGGCGATGGTGTAAGACTCCAGGCCGTCTATGCGCTTGCCGCTCAAGCCGATCTCACCGGCAGTGGGTTTGATCATGCCCGAGATCGCACGCATGGTGGTGGTCTTGCCGGCGCCATTCGAGCCGATCAGCGTCACCACCTTGCCCTTGGGCACCTCCATCGAGATGCCGTGCAGGACCTGCACCTTGCCGTAACCGGCTTCGAGATTTTTGATTTGCAACATGGGTGTGTCCTGTTCTTAGACGGCGGTTCCGCCGAGGTAGGCTTCGATCACCTTTTCATCGGCCTGCACATCGGCGGGCTTGCCTTCGGCAATCTTCTGGCCGAAGTCCAGCACCGAGACGTTGTCGCACACGCCCATCACCACATCCATGTGGTGCTCGATCAGAATCACGGTGATGCCGTGGTCGCGGATCTTGCGGATGATGGTGATCAGCTCCTTGATGTCGGGTGCAGTGAGGCCAGCGGCCGGCTCGTCCAGCAACAGCAGCTGTGGGTCCAGCGCCAGGGCACGGGCAATTTCCAGCAGACGCTGCTTGCCATAGGGCAGGTTGCGCGCTTCCTCGTTGGCCAGATCGGCCAGGCCGACAAAGTCGATCAGGCCCAGGCCGCGTTCCACCGAGGCCGCCTCTTCCCGCGTATAGCGTGGGCTATGCAGCGAGATATCGACGATGTTGCTATGGAAGGTATGGTGCAAACCCACCTGCACGTTTTGCAGCGCCGTCATTTCACCGAAGAGCTGCACGTTCTGGAAGGTGCGGGCAATGCCGGAAAGCGCGATGTCCGACGAGGTGCGCCCCACCACGCTGCGACCGGCAAATTCGATGGCACCGGCCGTGGGCACGTAGATGCCGGTCAGCACGTTCATCATGGTGCTCTTGCCCGAGCCGTTGGGGCCGATCAGACCGTGGATGGTGCCGCGCTTGACGCGGATGTCCACATTGTTGATGGCCTTCAGACCGCCAAACTGCATCAGCACGCCCTTGGCAATCAGCAGGTCTTCGCCGGCATTGGTGCTCGCGGCCTGGGTGATGGCGTCCTTGTGGGCGCCGGCAGCCAACACCACGGCGTGACCGGAGCGCGAACCCCTGCGTGCAAACAGGTTGCGCACAAAGCCGACGATACCGTCCTGCAGGTAATACACGACGAACAAAATCATCAGACCGAAGATGGACAGGCGCCAGTCGGTGATCGACTGCAGCCAGAAGGCAAAGCCGGCCAGGGCCATGGTGCCCACCACCGGAAGGGCCATGGCTTTGACTGTGGTCATCTTGCGTGCCACGGCAATCGCGCCGCCCACCAGCATCAGCACCGCCAGGGTGGAAGACACCATGCGGAACAGCTCCAGATCGTCCAGCAGCTTGGGCAGGATCACGATGATGGCAGCACCCAGGAGCGAACCGACGCGCGATTTGCGTCCGCCCATGATGACGGCCAACAGGAACAGCACCGTCAACTCGAAGTTGTAGGTGTTGGGCGAGATGTATTGCTCGGAGTAGGAATACAGGCAACCGGCCAGACCGGCAAAACCGGCGCTGATCACAAAGGCATACACCTTGTAGCGGTACACCGACACGCCCATGCAATCGGAGGCCACCGGGCTGCCGCGCAGCGCTTCAAAGGCGCGGCCGAGTTGCGACTTCAGGATGCGGTCCACCACCACCAGCGAGATCACCATCAGCGCCAGCACGGTCCAGTAAAAGCCGTTTTCGTCGAGCTGCACACCGGCAATCGAGGGCTTGGGAATCTTGATGCCCAGCGGGCCCTCGGTGAGGAAGTCCATTTCGTTGATCAGGATCTGGATGATGGTGCCAAAGGCCAAGGTCACCATGGCCAGATACGGGCCGGTGACGCGCAGCGCGGGCAGCGCCAGCAGGGCACCAAAGCCGGCCGTCACGCCGATGCTGGCCGGGATGATGAGCCACAGCGGCGCACCCAGCTTCAAAAAGAACACACCGGCGGTATACGAGCCCACGCCAAACAGGCCGGCGTGGCCCAGCGACACCTGGCCGGTATAGCCGACCACGATGTCCAGGCCGAACAGCAGGATGGCGTAAATCATGATCGTGCCGATCATGTGGATGTAATACGGGTTGTGGGTATAGAGCGGTGCGGCCGCCAGGATGGCAATGCCGATCACGCCGGCAACAAGGGATTTGCGCTTCATCTTCAGACTTTCTTGATCGCGGTTTTACCGAACAGGCCGGACGGTTTAAAGGCCAGCACCAGCAAGAGCAGCACCAGGCCGGGCACATCCTTGTAGCCGGTGGACAGGTAGAAGCCGGTGGTGGTTTCAGCGACGCCCAAAATGATGCCGCCTACGATGATGCCCATGCCGCTGGTAAGGCCGCCGATGATGGCCACGGCAAAGGCCTTCAGACCCAGCACCGCGCCCATGGTGGCGCCGGTCAGTGTCAGCGGCGCAATCAGCGCGCCGGCAAAGGCGGCGGTGGCGGAAGACAGCGCATACGAGAAGGTAATCACCAGACCGGTGTTGATACCCATCAGCTTGGCGGCATCGCGGTCGTTAAAGGTGGCGACCACGGCCTTGCCGTAAATCGTCTTGCGGTTGAAAAACTCCACCGCCAGCATCATCAGAATGGCACCCACCACCACCAGAATTTCCATCGGCAGCACATTGGCGCCCAGGAACTTCATGGGCGACTCGGGCAGGGGCGACGGGAACTTCAGGTCGTCGCGGCCCCAAATATTTTCGGCCACGTTTTTGAAGATGATGCCCAGCGCGATGGTGGACATGATCCAGCCAAACTCGCTCTTGATCTTGATGGCCGGGGCCACACCGATGCGCTCCACCAATGCGCCCTGCACCAGGCCGAAGGCGATGACGATGGGCAGCATGAGCCAGAAGTTCAGGCCCATGTTCACCAAGGTGAGGCCGACCATGGCGCCCAGCATCAGGGCGTCGCCCTGGCCGAAGTTCAGGGTGTCTGATGTCTGGAAGGTCAGCTGGTAACCAAACGCGATCACCGCGTAAATCATGCCCAAAGCGATACCGCTGTAGACGAGTTGTAAGAGGATTTCCATGGGGAGGTCCTGTGCAAAAAAAATCAGGGAAGTTCAACCGCAATGCGGCCGAAAAAAGGCACCGCGCCAGCCCTGTGGACTGAGGCGATGCCCGTACTAAACAACGCTGCGAAAACGCTTACTTCTTGATGACCAGAGCGCCCTTGGCGTTGGCATCTTTCACGCGGACTTCGGAGGCCTTCTTCTGGTCATCCGGGTAGGCGTAAATCACCTTGCCACCCTTGACCTCACCGAACACCGGGATGTTGGCGGTGATGGCTTCGTGGTCCTTGGCCGTGAAGGGCTTGTTATAGGTCGTGACCACACCTTCCACCGGGGTCTTCAGGTCTTCCAGGGCGGCCTTGATCTTGGGGCCGTCGGCGGAATTGGCCTGCTTGATGGCGGCTGCCAGCAGGTAGATGGAGTCATAGCCTTGGGCCGCAGACACCGGCGAGTCGATGCGCGCGTTCTTGGGGTTGAATGTCTTCAGGTAGTTGATGATGAAGGACTGGCGCTTGGGCGTGGTCGGCTCCTGAACAAAGGTTTGCGGCATGCGCGCGCCCTCACCGCCGGGGCCGGCATTGTCGATGTAGTTGGCCATGGACAGGGTCCAGCTGCCGATCAGGGGCACCTTCCAACCCAGCTTGGTCATGCCGTTGGCGATCTGCGCCAGCTCCGGGCCAATGCCATAGGTCAGGATGGCTTCAGCGCCGGCTTCCTTGGCCTTGAGCAACTGCGCCGTCATATCCACATCCTTGATGTTGAACTTCTCGACCGCGACCGCCTTCACGCCCTTTTGCTCCAGTGCCTTTTCCAGATCGGCGCGGCCGAGCTGACCGTAGTTGGTGGAGTCGGAGAGGATGGCGACCTTCTTGAATTTGCGGCGGGTAATCGCCTCATCAACAATCATGGGCGCCTGGATGCTGTCGTGCGCGGCATTGCGGAAGATGTAGTTCTCGGGCTGGTCATCAAACTGGTGCGTGATCAGCGAGCCGGTGGCCACGTTGTTCATGACCGGGATCTTGGCTTCCTGGTAGAAGCGCTGCGAGGCCAGGGCCACGCCGGTGTTGATAAAGCCAACGGTGACAGAAACTTTTTCCTTGTTGATCAGCTCCTGGGCGATCTGCACGCCGCGCTCGTTCTTGGCTTCGTCATCGCGCTCCACGATTTGCAGCGGACGACCGATGACGCCACCGGCCTTGTTGATCTCATCCACGGCCAGCTTGACGCCGTCGCGCATGCTCACGCCCATGGAGGACGATCCACCGGTGAAGGGGCCGGAGACGCCGATCTTGATCGGGTCTGCTGCGTGTGCCAGGCCGGACAGGCCGGACAGGCCGAGCATGGCGGCCGAGATGGCGATGAGGGAAGTGCGTTTGGCGAATTGAAAGCTCATATGTTTTGTCTCTGTATTAAAAATAAGTCCCACGACGCGTTGCGAACACTTTTCTGCAGATCGCCGCCACGCAAGGTCGAGTCTATGCCGGAGTCAAGCGCTAATCTATACGCGTTTGCCCCCGGTTTTGCACCTGGATTCAGCTTGCCGTCAGCTAAACAGGCCTATTGGCACTGAAGAATTTTCAGCAGTGATCTGAAAAAAATGATGCGACTAAAAACCCAAGGGTTAACCCGCAGACTTTCGACCCAAGCAGGCACAAGCAGGGCTCCCGTAAAATGAACTGGCCGATGACCCCTGCCCCCGACTCTACAAATCCCACGCCTCACCGGCTGCCACGCGTTCTTTCTGAAATGCGGGCCCTCTGGCATCTGGCCTGGCCGATTCTGATTGGACAACTGGCCACCGTCGGCATGGCGGTCACCGATGTCGCCATGGCCGGTCACGCCTCGGCGCAGGATCTGGCCGGCGTCTCGCTGGGCGTGTCGATCTGGAACATGGTCATGCTGACGCTGATGGGTCTGGCGATGTCCATCAACCCCATCGTCGCCCATCACATCGGGGCCGACGAAGCGCACGCCGTGCCGCATGTGGTGCGCCAGGGCCTGTGGAAGGCGCTGGCCTTGGGACTGCTGGCCTTTGTACTGGCCAATCTCGCAGCCCAGGTGTTTGACCTCATGGACCTGGAGCCTACCGTGCGCGCGGTGGCCAAGGGCTTTGTGCACGTATCCAGCCTTGGCATGCCGGCCTTCGCCGGCTACCGGGTGCTTTACGGCTACAGCACCAGCATCAACCAGACCAAACCCATGATGGGCATTGCCCTGATCGCCCTGCTGCTCAATGCGCTGGTTAACTGGCTGCTGGTGTTTGGCAACTGGGGTTTCCCCCGCCTGGGTGGCGTGGGCTGCGCCTGGTCCACCATGGTCTGTGTCTGGTTTCATCTGTTGGCCATGCTGTGGTGGATGCGGGTGGCTACTGCCTATCGCCGCACCTGGCCCTTTGCCCAATGGGAGTGGCCGCAATGGAGCATGCTGCGCAGTCTGCTCAAACTGGGTATTCCGATTGGCATCACCTACTTTGCCGAGACCAGCGCCTTCAGTTTGATCGCCCTGCTGGTTGCCCCATTTGGCAGCGCCCAGGTCGGGGCGCACGCGATTGCGCTGAACTTCACCTCCCTGATCTTCATGTTCCCCTTGAGCCTGGGTTTGGCCCTGCTGACCCGCGTCGGCCAAAGTCTGGGTGCCAACGATGCGCGGCTTGCGCGTTTCAGGTCCTGGGTGGGCGTGGGCCTGACGCTGGTGTTTGCCGTGGTGGCCGCCTTGGGCATGGCGCTGTTGCGTGGTCCCATTGCTGCGGCCTATACCAGCGACCCGGTGGTGGCCGCTCTGGCGGCCCAGCTGCTGGTGTTTGCGGCCCTGTTTCAGCTCTCGGATTGTTCGCAGGTGGTCATCAGTTGCGCCATCCGGGCCTACAAGGTCACGCGTGCGCCCATGGTGTTGCACCTGGCAGCCTTTTGGGGCGTCTCGCTGCCGCTGGGCTGTGCCTTGGGCCTGGCGCCGCAATGGCTGCCCTTTGCGCCGCCCCAGCCGATGGCGGCACAGGGCTTCTGGATTGCCCTGATCGTCGGCCTGACGGTTGCCGCCTTGGGGCTGCTGATCATGCTGCGCCGGGTGGCGCGTCAGCACATTCTGGCGAACTGAAGCCGCACCATGCCCTCCACACCCCG
>TBL_comb47_HYPODRAFT_10002943_pt1 | contig 20572 bp, 12 predicted proteins | sample TroBogypolimnion_40_FD_10682 | JGI IMG/M metagenome (IMG submission 10682) | reverse complement strand
AGGTTGCCGCCCGCTTGAACGGTGGTAGCACCGAGTACCAAACCTTTGCCACCGAGTAAGCCACCCGCCGTAACCGTCACGGTATTGGTCGGCAAAATTCCGGTGTTACCAACAAGTAGACTACCATTGGTCACCGTAGTCGTTCCCGTGTAGGTATTGGTGCCGGCCAGTGTGAGTGTGCCGCCACCTCCGCCCACGACGAGCGAACCGGTCTGCCCGCTGACGTTTAACAATGGCAAGCTCAGGGTGGTGCTGAAGCCGGCTGGATTGATGGTGGCATTGGTGCCGATCAAGAATTGGCCAGGCAGATTTGCGTTGGTTCCCGTATTCAAGGCCAACTGCGAGACATTGCCCGATAACGCAATGGTACCACCATTCGCTAGCGTCAGTATCGCTGAACCGCTCGACCCACTGTTATTAAAACTGAATCCTTGCGAGGTGGTTAGGAGACCATTGATAGTTATATTGGCATTACCCGAACTCGTCGGCGCCGAGTTGGTGATCAGCGTAGTTCCGTTATAAGTGAAGTTACCACCCGCCGCGATGGTGAAATTGCCCGGGTAACCACCATTGGCCTGAACCGTAAGCGGCCCGTTCTGCAACCAATTGGCGTTGGGATTAATTATGAAACCGGAATCACGACCGATAGACATAACGCCATTGTTCGTCACGAAGGTTGGAAAGCCACTGGCACCATAAACGTTGATCGTTGAATATGCAGTGCCGGCACTAGCCGTCAACACCACATTGTTCGATGCCACTGCGGCAGTAGTCGGTACCGTTTGACTGGCTGTTCCAATATTCAAGACACAGGCATTGGCATTTGTGCCCACATAGATACTGCCCGTGGCACCTGTCTGATTTCCAACTACCGTCAATGTACCTTGGTTGACTACCGTCGGACCGGTGTAAGTATTTGTTCCCGTCAGATTAATGGTGCCACCACCAATTTTAACCAATGCCTGATTTCCACCTGACTGGCCAATGTTACCACTGATATTGCCAGTGCCAGAATTGGCGCCAACGTGGCCGTCCGCTGCGTTCGTGATCGGACCCGTAATAGTTACCGGTCCCGCCCAAGTGGAGGAACTTTCAATTCGCAACTGGCCCAGCGCTTCTCCCGTGCTGCCGCCAGCCAGCGTGATAGTAGCGGGTTGCGTAATTCCGGAGGCGACGTAAACCGTGGCATTGGGCAGCGTATTCACCGTGGCACCGGACGCCAAAGCGGTGTTAATCTGTGACTTGCCAGCACCGGCAGCCGCACCAACACCAATGTTCAAGGTGCCGGTAAAGCCGGAATTTGTTCCATTGAGAACCGTAGTCCCAGTGCTCGTTCCCAGCGTGATGTTGACAGTGCCGGATCCAGCCAGCACCGTATTGAGGCCGGACGGAGTAACGTTGCCAGTGCCGCCGTTGGCATACAAATTGATAGTCCCGTTGTTAGTTACCCCAGCGCTACCCAAGGCATTGGCATTGTAAAGATTTACATTGCCACTATTAATTGTTGTGCTGCCAGCGTAGGTATTAGCATTGGAAAGCGTGAGCGATCCAGTGCCGGACTTGGTTAAAGCGGTAATGCCAGCGATATTTCCGCTGCCGCCGAAAAAGTAATTGGCAGATGAATTTACCGTCACGGAATTCGGCGAGAGGCTTCCGGTAAGGACCACCACCGGATTGGTACCAGGATCAGTGAAGGTGACATTATCGCCAGAATAAAACACTGACTGGGGCGAACCGCTGTTGGTCAGCCAATTCGGACTAGTTCCTGGATCCCAATAATTGAACCCGCCGTCACCCGCCCATGTGAGAGTCTGTGGCGCCACAATGTTTGTGCTGTCAATCACCAAATCCACCCAGTGCGATGCCGCTGATGTCGTATCGTCCAAATGAGCGGTGAAATGCGGTCCGTTAAGCGCCAGCCTAAGGTTTGCAACTGAACCGATTTCAGTGCCGCCATAGTGAATGAGATGGAACCGGCTACCATTGGTCAGTCCAGAGGTGGCGGTATAGCAGGCTCGGATGGTGCCTGCGGTCAAGTTCAGGTTGTTGCCAGCAAAGATGGCATCGTTGGTCACGGACCAAACGTCAAACGAGAGCACCCCTCCGTTTACAGTTAGATTGGTGGTGACGTTAATGTAAGGAGGAATATTAGCAAACGGAGCAACATTGGTTTGAATCGTTGTGTTAAAATCGCCGCCCGGATATACGGTGGCTCCTGTGGGCACAACCAATGAGCCGACAATCGTAGCACCTTGGTCACCGCGTAAATTTTGGCTTGCGGCCAGTGTCAGGGTTCCGTCAACCCGCCCGCCCACATCCAAAATACCCGCTGAGCTTTGGTTGGTGCCAAATCCTTGCAGCGTTATGTTCGGAACTTGCGAGATGGATCCGTTGCCAAGTAATCGCAATCGAGTGCCGGCACCAGAGTTACATTGCGGAATGGTAATATTTCCTGAATATGTGTTTGACGCAGCCAGGTTCACATAGCTTTGGTATTGTATATTAAATGTTCCTGAGCCGCTGATAACATTGCTATAAGCAATGGTGCCATAATAGTTGCCATTGTTGTTAATAGTGCACCCACTAGGAATGTTTACCGGACAGGCAATATTCAGCACCTGACCAATGTTAAAGCTAACATTGGCACCGCTAACCAAAGTCAACGGACCAAAAATCGTGTTGTTGGCACCACTTCCACCGTCGGTGGCCAATGCGGCACCGTTACTGCAAATAATGCTTTTGCTCAAAGGTACAGTCGTGGAATAAAAATCTAATGCCCCGCCATTACCGATGAAGATGGTGTTGTTGGTATTTCCCAAACCTGCGGTGCTGGTTTGGATGGACAATTTGCCGCCCAGAATATATATGTCACCCAAGTTAGGACTGACAGTGGTTCCCACCAAGCCGACATATCCAGCACCAACTTTGGTCAAAACGTAATTTGTGGTCGGAGAGTTTAACTGGTTAGCACCGCTACGGATGTCAAAGCGATTTGTACCGCCAATGGTAGCACTTCCCGCTAAGGTTACGCTTCCCGGACCGTATGCTTGCGCCGCATTGGTGTAATTGGCTACAAGCGTTCCTAAACCGTTAAATCCGGTGCCACTAATCGTGCAAGCCAGCGCCGTTGGGTTTTGGTTGTTAAAGTCCAAGGCACCGTTGCCGGAAACTGTCACCGTGCCGGAATTGTTATTCAATGATCCGGCATTTCCCAATTTCACCGTACCGCCAATAATCGTCGCCCCTCCGGTGAACGTGTTAGCGCCATTGGTCAACAGCAACGTACCTGTGCCTTTCTTGAGCAATGCGGTACCGCCCGTAATGCTGGATCCCGTAAAGGTATAAAGCGCATTCGTGTTATTGACAGTTATCACCGACGGAGATACTGCCGTAGTAATCGCAACGTTGGTAACGCTGGACGAGTCGTTGAATGTAACTGCGTCGCCTAACAGTCCATTTTGCTGATAGGTGGTGGCCACGGCGTTCAGGGACCAGTTAAGGCTACTGCCAATGTCCCAGTTGCCAAGACTATTCGTACCAGTCCAAACTACCGGGTTTCCGCCCGGAACGATCAAGTCAATCGAACTATTAGCCACGTTGTTGGACAGAATACCAGGCAAGCCCCGGACTCCAGCTGCTCCTACGACGAGGTTATTAATACTACCGGTCAAGGTGCCGTATTTGATTAATGGGAAATCACCGGCATTAACAAAGGCAGCACCTGACAACAGAATCGAGTTGGTGCCGCTCAAAACTAAGTTAGTTGCAGTAATCGGCGCATTCGTGGTTAAGGCCGTCAGGCGGGTAAAGCTCAAACTCGCGCCCAAATTGGTACCGACCAATGCCAAGGTGGACATGGGCACCGTGTTATAGCCGGTCTGACTGGTTACATCCAAAACTGCGCCATCGTTATTAGTATAAGCACCACCACCTTGTTGCACACCAGAGAGCAATAGGTAACCGCTATTGACCACAGTGGTACCAGTGTAACTGCAAACGCCGCTCAGGGTTGAAATATTAGTCGGGGCCTGACTGCAAACAATCCCGCCGGTTCCGGAGATCGGTCCAGTAATAGTGATTTTGCTGATGCCACCGCCACGCTGACCGTTATTATTCAAAGTCAGGTTAGCGTTCAAGGTGAAGCTGCCGGCATAAGTATCATAGTTACCGTGACTGCCGTTATACGCTGCTGTGGTATCGAATAATGTACCGCCGCCGATGCCAACTGTGACATTGTTGTAAATGGTTAACCCGGGGTTTCCGGTGCTGAATCCCGTGCCGGTGCTATTGTTCCAAGTATCAAAACCACCACCATTCGTAAGTGTCACGGCGGCTGAACCTAGAGCATTCGTATTTTCACAGAATTCTACAATGCCACCGCCAATAATAACTTGCGAAGGTGACGTGACTGCAGGCTGACGAAAATATAGAGAGTTACCATTGCCCATCAGGATAGTGAGCACATGGCCGTTGCCGCTAAGGCCTAAACCGCTGTTGCCAATCTGCCAATTACAGGAAGTTTCGCCAATAGTTGCATCGCCCGCCAGCACCAGATTGTTCACGCCAATGTTGCCATAACCCAGATTCATGCCGCCGCCGCCACTAACGCTGGTCAGCGCACCGAGCTTGCCGGGCGCTCCGGAACCGCTGATGATCACCGGATTGGTGGCACCGAGATACTGACCATTTATATCCAGCGAAGCTCCGCTGGCAACAGTCACGGTGGGTACACCAGCACCCGGCACGCCCAAGGTGTTGGCAACATTCAATTTCAAAGTGCCCTGACTAACCAACGTTCCGCCTGTATAGGTGTTGGCTGCATTATTTATCGTCAGCGTGTTGGTATTGTTATTAACCACGTTACCCGCGCCGGAAATAGTACTGGCCACTGTGACATTGTTGGAGAGATTAAAAGCAAGCGTTCCTTCGACGTCCACCGATCCACTGCCGAGTGCGCCGTTGATCCCGCCGTTGCCCACCTGCAATGTACCGGAAGCAATGAGCGTGTTGCCATAAGTACTTGCGTTCGTCGTCGCAATGACCAACTTGCCCGTGCCGCTCACGGTGAGTTGGCCACCGCTCAACGGGCCATTGCCAGTGAAAGTGTAAGTGTTGGTGGTGTTCACCAAGGTGGATGACGGGGAAACAGAGGTGGTAAGATTAACAGTGTTCGTCTTGGAGGTGTCATCGAACAAAATGGGGTTGCCATCCGCATAGGCTTGGGCGACACCGGTAAAAATCCAGTTAGTTGTACTCAAATCCCACAAATTGTTGGATTTACCCGTCCACGTTAAAATGGGCTGCTGTACGACCAAGTCAATGGTCTTCGTGGAGACGTTCGTCACGATGGTTGCCGTAATGCCCGCGCCCAAATTCGGCTGTGTAAAGCTGCCACCGCCCGTAAGAGTGTTGTATTTGATCAAATGAATTGTACCACCCACCAGATTGTTATAATTCTGTAATTGTATATTTACCGTGCCCTTGATAGTCACCAAGCCGGTGCCGTTTGTGGCATTGATTACCGGCTTACTAGGATTGGGATAACCATTCAAGTTAATGTTCAAATTCACACCCTGATTGCTGCCGTTAAAATACGCGCCAGAAGCTTGCATGGACAAATTTGCGGCGGCGTAATCCAGTTGGAGAGTTGTGCCATCGGCCAAACTAACCAAGCCACCGGTATTGCCGGTTGGAATAGTGATTTCCAATGAACCACCTTGTACCACGTTGGAACCGGTGTAACTATTAGCTCCAATCAACAAAGTGCTCCCAGAAACGTTAATAACGCTCAACGCACCACCTCCACTATTGCCAATCGCGCCATTTAAATAAGCACCATTTAATAAAGTCAAACTAGCGGGGTTGGTGGAGCTATTGTCTAAAGTATCCTTTTGGAGACTATCGTCTTGCAAGAAATTGACCGTCGCGCCAAAGCCATTTAAATCCAGCACGCTCGATCCATTAAGGTAAACAACGCCATTCGTTGGCCCGTTTGGAAGTGCCTGCGGAGAACCAATTTGTAGGGTACCGACATTAATCGTGGTATTACCGGCATAAGTATTATTCCCACTCAAATTAAGAAGTTTGGTGCCAATTTTCACCAAGCCGCCCGGTCCCGTGATGTTACCAGAAACGGCCATGTTTGCGCCGACGGTGCCCGCCGATGTCTGGGCGCCAAAAGAAGTGTCGCCATAATCATTCAGGAGGGTGATAGTATTGCTAAAGGTAGCCGTTGGCACGACACCTCCCGCCAGTCCTGAATAAGCCTCTTGACTCGCTACGAGAGCGCCATTGCTATCGGGGCCTTCGCCGCCGTCCAGGGTTATCGGATTCATAACAATGCCGCCGTTATTGACGCGCAAGGCCGCCCCGTTGTCTACGGTAATGGGCTCGGTCCCCAAACCCGTTACGTTCGCGCTGCCATTCGCTAGCGCACTCAGCACGGCGGGCGAGGTGACTTCGACGGAACTCGCTGCCACACGACCAAATATCTGAAAGCGACCGGTGCCTACCACGGTCCACTTATAACCGGCCGAACCAACCGTGCCGTAGGAATCGTACCGACCTCGGCTATTGTAACTTCCCGCAACATTTACACCCAAACTTGAATCAGATGTGAAAGAATAATTCGCGCCGGAATACCAAGAACCCAAATTTAGAAACAACGAGCCACCAGCCAAGGTATAACTTCCATTGTCACTCCAAACATTTAGGGTTGCTCCAGTGTTAACAATCGTACCACCGGCATAAGTAATGTTACTTACCGACAAAATGCCAGGACCATTCACAGTCAATGGACCAGTACCACTAATACCACCAGCACTCATCCCGATGTTGATATCCGATCCCGTGGCATTGATTACCGAACTGCCAGTGAGCACAATCGGCAGATCAATTGATTGGGCCGTCGCACTGTTGTTTACTATGGCGCCTAGGAAATTGATGGCGTTGCCCGTCAAATCAAATGTGCTGGCCGTGGCGTCAAAAGTAATGCCGCCAAAGAGGGTGCCCGCCGTGAGGTCGTTGTTCGGGACGGTTTGAGCCGTACCAGCGAAAACCAAACTGTCGCCGGGATTCGGCGCGGCGGCGAGCAACCAATTGCCGGCATCACTCCAGTTGGCGCTCGAGTTGCCATTCCAAGTGTTGGTGGTTTGCGCCCGACTCAGCGCTGTTGCCGAGCACAGGATGGCCAGAGACATTTTTACGATCGGGAGGCGTTTTTTCATTTTGATTGGTTGATTAAATCAGGATTTCAATCCAGGTAAATTCGCCAAAGCGATAAAAGCAAAGTATTTTGCAAACCTGAATTGGTGAATTTCAATAACACTAGCAGGTGACGCGGCAATTGTTCTACTACCCTTTCGGGTGGTTTTTCAGCCCTTATGAAACCATTGATTTCCCAATAAAACCAATGGTCAAATTGAAACTACCCGATTGGGTAGTGGTCGTTCCGCAATTAACCGCCATAATCATTTCACAGCCATGTCCTCGCACTCGCCAACATTTTTTGCGTTGTTTGTTATGCCGAAGAACGGCTCACCAGTTTCGCCAGCAAGGCCTTGGTTTAATCTTGGCCTGCTGTCCGCCGTTTTAGTGTCCGGGTTATTGTCCAATGGCTGCCAAAAATCGGAGACGACAAAGAATATTCCTGCCATTCCGAAGACCGATTCCCATCCCAGTGAACCTGCCGCTAACCATGCGCCGACCGCTCAGGCTTTGCCTAGCGCCGCCGCCGCCATTGCTGTGGACGCGCCGCTGGATGTGGCAACTGAAAAATTAACTACAGAACTTCACCGTTATGTGGCCTACACGCGGACGATTCCAAAAGACTTTGCCGATTTTATCGCCCATGACCCGATGCAGTTTCCACCGCCGCCCGCCGGCAAGAAATATTATATCCGCGCTGGAAAAGTTTTGGTGCAATAACTTAATCCCATGCTATCACCCCACCATTCGTCCCGATTGAAAGGCTTTACCCTCATCGAGCTGTTGGTGGTCATCGCCATCATCGCGATTCTCGCCGCCATGCTTTTGCCGGCGCTGGCCAGCGCCAAACAAAAAGCGCAACGGATCAAATGCACCAATAACCAACACCAGTTGGGCATGGGGTTTATAATGTTTGCCGGCGATCACAATGATCGGCTCCCGCCCGCCGCGTATGGGGTGGACAATGATCAACAATACACTTGGGACGGATGGATTGATTCGTACATCGGCGGCCACGCGCCCGACTGGGCGTTGGCCATGTCGGTGCGCCCGGTGCAATATTGTTTTGTTCGGGCATTCTCAAATGTCCCGCCGACATCATCGAACTGGCACCCGGATGGGGCGATTACACCGCGCGCCGAACTTATTGCATGAACGGCGTCGGACCGGCCTATGGCTCGGAATGGCAAGTGGACACAAAAAATCATACCTACCCGCTGCCGCCGCTGGACCACGGAGTCGGCGTATATTGGTCGGACAGTGGTCCGCTCGACCCAGATGCGCACGGATACAAATCTACCGTGGTGCGGGATAATTCCGGGACCATTTTGCTGGTGGAACAACCTAATTACCAAAATTTCTGTGGGCAAGTATGGCCGTCCATGAGTGTCGGTCCCGTGGCCGGCGGCGGGGCACCGGCGGATCTTTACCAAACGGATCCGGCGTCGCCCGGCATGAGTGCCGCCAGTCATAATTTTGGTTACAGCGCCTACGGCCTGCATAGCAAGCGGTTTGATTATCTGTTTCACGATGGACACGCCGAAACGTTGAAAATGGAACAGACTGTGGGGAAAGGCACCTTGACCGCTCCGCTGGGCATGTGGACTATTGCGCAGGGCGACTAAACCTTTCCGTGACCATCCAAAATATTTTTGATTCTAATTTTTATGAAAAATAATTCATGTCAAAATAACCAAACAGTATTGCCAACACGTTGCGCCTTTACCTTAATTGAGCTGCTCGTCGTCATCGCCATCATCGCCATCTTGGCGGCGATGCTGCTGCCGGCTTTGGCGCGCGCCAAAATGAAGGCGACGCAAGCAAATTGTCTCAGCAACCAGCGACAATTGGCGCTCGCATTCAACATGTATTCCACCGATTACAGTGATGTTATTGTCGGGGTTGCTCCGGGCGACGGCTATTGGAACATTCCCGCCAGCGGCATCACATGGAACCAGAGCGGTCAGTCGTCGGAGACATCCTTGCAGCAACTCAGTACGTGGCTGAAGACCGCCGGCGTAGATCCGTTGCTTCCGTTTGCCCCGAATATCAACGTGATTCATTGTCCGGGCGATGTGCGCTTTAGAAATATCCCGGGCAATGGCTGGGCGTACGATAGTTATTCCAAAATCAACGGCCTCGCCGGCGACACTTATAACAGCTTCTGGGGGCAAGGCGCGTGCTATACCAAACTCAGTCAAGTTGCAGCGGCCTCGTTGACGTTTGCCTTCCGTGAAGACGTTGACTATCGCGGTTACAATGAGGGTTGTTGGGTCGTTCAATGGGACCTCAACACCCCGGCAGGCGGCCACGCCCAGTCATTCACGTTCGTGGATGGCTTCCCCTTGTATCACGGCAACGTCAGCACGGCGAATTTTGTAGACGGACATGCCGAATCTCACAAGTGGCTCAACGGCGCACTCATCACGGCTGGCAAACAAATGGCGCAAGGCCAAAATGGATTCTATCCGCCGACCACTTATGGCCCAGATTATGATTACGTCTACAACGGCTACCGCTTTCCCGGATGGAAACAATGAAACGCGAAGTCGCTCGTCTTTAGCATAAAAGATCCGCCGGTTATTTTTAGAGAATTGGTATCGCAGAAAATTTCAACAATATTTTCTTATCCTATTCAATCGGAACATGAAGCGTTTTATTCTACCCATTCTCCTCATTTTCCCACTGTGCGCCGGCGTACTTCCCGCGCAAACAGTCGAACCACGAGTCATCGTGGCCGACTTCAATGAAATTCAGGGACCGACAACCCAACTGTTTCACGAATGCATCGGCGCCGGCCGCGCGAACGAAGGGCTGCGCGCGGATTGGCAACAGCAACTCGCGATGTGCCAACGAGAAATTGGTTTCAAACAAATTCGTTTCCACGGCCTGCTTAGCGACGACATGGGTGTCTATGCCGAAAGCCGCGATGGCCAGCCCCGCCATAACTGGCAATACATTGACCAACTTTACGACGCGCTGCTGGCACAAAACATTCGTCCGTTCGTAGAGCTGAGTTTCATGCCGTCCGCACTCGCGAGCGGTTCCAAAAAGATCTTCTGGTGGCAGGCCAATGTCACGCCGCCCAAATCGTACGAAAAATGGGACGGCCTCATCCGCGACCTCACCGCACATTGGACCGAACGCTACGGCGCCGAGGAAGTCGCGCGCTGGAATTTTGAAATTTGGAACGAGCCAAATTATCCCGGTTTCTGGGGCCCGCGCAATCCGCAGCGCGCCCGCGAAGAATATTTCGAACTGTACGCGCACACGGCCGCCGCCGTGAAAAGCGTGAACGCACAATACCAAGTCGGCGGTCCGTCGGGTGCCGGCCCGGATTGGGTAAAATCATTTCTCGATTTTTGCATCGCCAGCAACGCACCGCTAGATTTCATTAGTTACCACGGCTACGGTCTCGGTGGCGGCGCCAGCGGTTTGGACGCGGACGGTAATTCATTTCTGTATCTCAGCCCCGACCTGCTGGCACCGGCGCACAACGCCGTCAGCCAGCGTGCAGTGATTGACGGCAGCGCCAAACCCAATCTGCCAATTCACGTCACGGAATGGAGCACATCCTATTCGCCACGCGACCCGGTGCATGACGCCTATTTTTCCGCGCCGTATATTTTGGAACAATTCAAATGCACGCAGACTGGCGTCGCCTCTTTTTCCTACTGGGTGTTCACGGATATTTTTGAAGAGAACGGACCGCCGCTCACGCCGTTTCACGGCGGTTTTGGCCTGCTGAATTTTTCCGGCATCAAGAAACCGGCCTACTTCGCGTTTCAATTTTTGAACCGGCTCGGAAAAAGCGAATTAAAAAATGCTGACCCGCATTCGTGGATTTGCCGCGATGACAACGGCGGCGCGCAGATTTTACTTTGGGATTTGACGCATCCAACCGCTGGAAAGATTGCGAACCAAGTTTATTTCCGCCAACCGCATCCGGCAGCGGAGACCAGTCCCGCGCAGGTGAAGTTGACCAAGGTGCCGCCGGGAACTTACCGGCTTAAAACGTGGCGCGTCGGCTACCATCACAATGACGCCTATTCCGCGTATCTGGAAATGAAGTCGCCGCCGCAGCTTACGCGGGCACAGGAAAAAATCCTGCGCGAAAGCAGTTCCGGCGAACCAGATTCGGTGCAAACAATTTCTATCGGTGCCAAGGGTGAATTTGACTTAACCGTTCCAATGCGGGCCAATGACGTGGTACTACTGGATTTGGCCCCCTGCGAGGGAGTAAATCCGAAAAAGTAAAACCACCCGATTGAGTGTTTGCGCCGAACGGCTGACTGGTCGATGATTGGACATCATGCACCGCGCCCTGAAATTTGCGATTTTCCTCATTCTGCTTACCGGAAACGCGCGGGCACAAATGGTGACGAATGTTCTGGAAACATTCGACACCAACGCCTACCCGAACGGCACGATTACTACCAAATGGTCAAACTGGTTTGGCGGTGCGTTTCAATCGCTGTCGCTGGATGCGACTAGTGACGCCAACGGCAATCCCAATTCCGGCTCGCTAAAAATCGTTGCGAATTTTCCGACCAACACAGACCAGTACGAAGTCTGGAACGGCGTCAACGGCTTCAAGCCAACGATCAACGGTTTTCAATTTACCAATTTTCAATGCGACGTTCGATTTGCGGCCGGTTCGGCCACCAACAGCAGCGGCAATTTCAGCAGCCTGCAATTTGGCGTGCCCACTCCGACCTACGGCCAAGACTATTTTAGCACCAGCGTAAATATTCCGGCGAGCAACACCAATTGGGTTCACGTCAGCATCAATTTGAACCCGAATACCGACACGAATTTGCAAAACATGATCGGCCTGTTAATCCACATCTGGGGCGCTGGGATCAAAGGGCCAAGCACTTTGTGGGTGGACAACATTGCGTTTGCCGGCAGCGCGAGTTCCGGCACGGCAACGATCAATTACGCCAATACGCAGCAGCGCATTGACGGTTTCGGCGCATCGTCTGCCTGGATGTTTTCAGCCCTGTCCACTGCGGATGCCGACCTGCTGTTTTCCACCAACATCGGCGCGGGGCTTTCGTTTTTGCGCACGCGCATCGCGCCCGGCGGAGTGATTGACGACGCCGAAGGCACCATTGCCCAAGAAGCCACCGCGCGCGGCGCGCGGGTTTGGAGCACACCGTGGACGCCGCCGGCAGCTTTGAAAATCGCCAACAGTTGGGGCACCAATGCGCCGCTCAACGGCGGTTGGTTCTCCAACACCGTGGCGAACTGTCAAACCTATGCGAGCGAACTGGCTGGATATGTGGGGGCCATGAAAAATACTTATGGCATCAACCTCTACGCGGTTTCCATTCAAAACGAACCCACGGAGTTCGTGAATTATGAATCGTGCGAATGGACGTCGCAGGCCATCCACGATTTTGTGACGAATCTCAATAACGCTTTAATCGCCAGTAACTTTGCCGCGACCAAAATCATGCTGCCCGAGCACGACGGTTGGGGTTGGGATCTGGCCACCAACACGATGAACGACACCACGACCTCGAATTTGGTGGGAATTCTCGCGAGCCATAATTACGGGTATGCGCCCTACCCGGTCACGCAATTTGGCACGCCCTGCCCCAAGCCAGTGTGGGAAACGGAACATTATCTCGGCACCGATGATACCATCACCAACGGGCTGCAACTCGCGCAGGAAATTCATACGTTCATGGCGGTGGTGCAGGCCAATGCGTATCACTATTGGTGGCTCACCGGCAGCGGCACCGGATCGCTGGCGAACAACACCGCAAATCCCGCCAAACGACTCTTCGTAATGGGCAATTACAGCAAATTTGTGCGGCCGAATTTTAATCGCATCGGCGTCACGAACACGGCAATTGCGCTCGTCAGCGCGTACAAAGATCCCGGCTCGTCCAATTTCGTGATCGTCGCCGCAAACAATTCCGCCTTTCCGGTGAGCCAGACTTTTTACCTCACGAACTTTCCCGTGGTCGGCCCACTACGACAGTGGGTTACATCCGGCACGGAATCACTTGCCAACCACGGCGGCACGGTCAGCGTACCCAACGGGACATTTGCGGCGGTGTTGGCTCCGTGGACGGTGACCACTTATCTTTATCAGTTGCCCGTCACTAATGTACCGACGATTTTGCAACAGCCGGTCAGCCAACTGGCTTTGCCGGGGGATACCGTCACGCTCGCGGCACAGGCGGCGGGCGGCACGGCGGCCCTTTATTATCAATGGTATTTCAATGGTACCAACAGCCTTGTTGGGGCGACCAATGCCACGCTGGTTTTGAATAATGTCAGTTTTTCCAGCACGGGAAATTATTCCGTCGTAGTGACAAATTATCTAGGTAGCGTGACGAGCAGTGCGGCCAACTTGCAACTTAACACGCTGGCTTGGAGTGCGCCCGTCACGATTTCCGGGGCGGCGGATATAGCCACTAATGGCACTGCCCTTTACGCGTTCAATAATTCCGGCAGTTCGGTGACGGTCAATTCCGTGACATTCACCGGCGTCAACAGTTCCACCGCATGGGGCACCGGCGTCACGCTGGGCAGCGGTTGGAGCACCGCGACGACCTCTGCGTATGGCGGCGGCGCGAATCCACCGTGGAGCAATCTGCCCGGCAGCTACCAAACGCTATTGCAAGGTGGAGTTTGGAATAACGGTGGCGTTGCGACCGTGACGTTAAATAACTTAGTCGTCGGCCATTCTTATCAAGTTCAAGTGTGGGTGAACGACAGCCGCGCCGGTGGCACGACGAACCGCACCGAGCTGCTGGCGGGCGTTGCTGGCAGTTCCGTCACCCTCGCCTACAACAGCACCTACGCACAAGGCGGCGTCGGCCAATACACCCTCGGAGCGTTCACTGCCACGGCGACGAATCAGTCATTCTCGCTAAACAGCAGTTCCTCGACGCAGTTGAACGCGCTGCAAGTCCGCGACATTAGCCTCCTCACCACCGGGATAATTCCTTCGAGTACGAATCTGACGTACGGCAACCCATTTGTGCTGGCAGCCAATGTGAATGGTCCCGGCCCAATTTTCTATCAATGGTTTGACAACCGAACTAACGTCATCCCCGGCGCGACTTTTGCTTTCTTCACCAACACGCCAACGGTCGCGGCCAGCGGCAATTATCGAGTCGTGGCCACGAACGCCACCAACCGCATCACCAACACGGCAAACGTCACCGTCACTTCCGCGCTGCTGACCGTCGCGGCCAACAACACCAATCGGGCGTATGGCGTGGCCAACCCCGCCTTTACCGCCAGCTATAGCGGCTGGGTCAACGGCGACACATTAATTTCCGCAAGCAGCGGCAGCCCCAATTTGACGACGAGCGCGACGAACGGCAGTTTTCCCGGCGCGTATCCGATCGTCGCTACGACCGGAACTCTGAGCGCTTCGAATTATGGATTCAACTTTATCAATGGCTTGCTGACCATCACGCCCGCAACTTATCCGACTAACCTGACGCTCAATGCCGGCACCAGCAATCTCACTTTGATCTGGCCCAAATCGCATCTCGGGTGGACGCTCCAAACCCAGACCAATTCGCTCGTGACCGGACTCGGCACCAATTGGCAAGATTTCGCCAGTTCGGCGGCTACAAATCAAATTGTTGTCCCCATTGTTCCAGCCAACGGCAGCACTTTCTTCCGACTTCGCCGTTGAAGGTCATCTAGCAAACTGCGGCTGCGCCCTGAGTTTTTCCTTCGTAGTTGGGCTCAAGGGCTGTCGCACATAAATTGCTTCGTGCAGCAGCTCCGCGCAGTCAGAGCGAAAGGCGCGTTCCAACCAACGTTGTCCAAGCGGTTCGGCAATCAAATCCAGCGTATTGGCGGCAATGGTGGTTTCTTCCTTCATTCCCGTCGCGTGACCGACACCGACAAAAAAACCGGCCAGCAGCAGTGTCGTCCGCAACAGCGTGCTGCGCGAATACGTCGTCAGCGCGCAAGGCCGGGCCGGGTCAAGGGCGCGAAAGAGATTTTCAAACACGGGCAGCGTCCACATCGCTGGATTCTTTGCCGGCGAAAAAGCATCGTAGAAAATGGCGTGGGGCGTGGGTGGTTTTGAGTTTTGCGTTGGTAGTTTTAAGTTGGCGAGCCATTCAGGAAAGTCACCCAGATGAAATTCCCACCTCACCGCACAGTGGTCATTTTGAAAAGCGACCTGTTTTTCAGAGAGGAGTTGGGCGATGGCATTTTCGTAACCTACCGGATAATTAAGTGCCGCTACATTTTTCAGTGCGAACACCAGCGGTTCGGCGGTGTTATCAAAACTAACGAGTCGGAGTGAACCCGAAATTTCCCGCGTGGCGCGCAAGGCGGCGATGGCATTAGCGGCGCCGCCCAGCCCAATGTCCCAAATGACGAATTCGCCGGCTCCCTTTTGAATTCGCTCGGCAAGTCGCAACTGCTGGACGTAAAGCAAATCTGCCTCCGCCAGCGGGCCGAGGCCAGGATGCATTTTTTCGCCGTAGCTGGCAGAAAACAAAGTCTGTGCGCCGCTGGCAAGTTGCACGAGTTGATAGTCGCCGGACATTTTTTAAAGCTTAACGGTGAAACTATTGCAAGGCACGAAAGGAAAAGCCGGCGGCTGCTCGTGCAACCGCCGGCTTGCAATTTTCAATTTCTATTAGAGCAGCTTAATGGCTTCGTCGAGCGCGGCAATGAGCGGCGTCATACTGGCAATCGTTTCGTCGCCCATGTTCGAGATCCGGAAGGTCGTGCCTTTGATTTTTCCGTAGCCGCCGTCAATCAGGAAGCCACGGTCTTTTACCAGCTTTTGCAACTTCGCCACGTCCACGGTGCGGCCGCCGGGCTTCGCGCCATTGTTGACGCAGGTAAGCGTAACGGAGGCAAAGCCTGTTTCCGGAAACAAGGTGAAGCCGTGTTTCGCCGCCCAGTCGTGCACCATCTGGTTCGTCTTGAGATGACGCGCGTAGCGATTGTCCAGACCTTCGGCAAAAAAATCGTCGAGCTTTGACGCCAGCGCATAAATATGGCTGATGCTCGGGGTGCTGGGCGTCATGCTCTGCTCGGCGTTTTTTTGAAATTCGACAAAGTCGAAGTAATAACCGCGATCTTTCGCCGTGGCCGCTTTCGCGAGCGCCGCCGGAGACGCGACAAAAACTGCAGTGCCGGGCGGCAGCGCAAATGCCTTTTGCGTGCCCGCGAGCAGCACGTCAATTCCCAACTCGTCAAATTTCAGCGGCACGGCGGTCATGGAGCTGACCGCGTCCACGATGAACATGACGTCGGGATATTTTTTCTTGAGCGCAACTATTTCCCCCAGCGGCGACATGACGCCGGTGGAAGTTTCATTATGAATCAACGTCAGCGCGTCGAATTCGCCAGTGGCGAGCTTCTTGTCAATCGCCTCCGCGCGAATGGGCGAGCCCCAGTCCACTTGCAGCGCTTCGGCCTGCTTGCCGCATTTTTTGGAAACATCGAACCATTTATCCGAAAACGCGCCGCACATGCAGTTCAGGACTTTTTTCTGCACGAGATTGCGCACGGCCCCTTCCATGACGCCCCAAGCGGAGGAAGTGGAAAGATAAACCAATTGCTTGGTAGTGAGCAGCGTCTGCAGCTGCGGTTGCATTTTGGCGTAGAGATCCTTGAACCCCTGGCCGCGATGACCGATCATCGGCGAGCAAAAAGCCTTGAAGGTTTTTTCGCTGACTTCGACCGGTCCGGGTATGTGCAGTTTAACGTGTGCCATAAAAATACTTAGTGAAATTTTTCACAAGCCGGCACAGATGGCAAGCGAAGTTTTGAAAAAATGTTTTCGTCCCGCGCGTCCCTCGCTTGACTTGCGGTGTAGCCTCATAAAAAATCCCGTTGACGTTATGCCGGTCAAAAATAGCTCCAAGAAAAAACTGAATCCCGCAGAACAGCGCGACCTCGATACGCAAATCGGCTTCATCGAAGGACTCGTCCGCCGCGATCCCGATTATGTGGATGCGCTCCAGCTCCTCGGCGATCATTACACCCGGCGTGGACGCTTCAATGACGGGCTTCAAGTGGACGAACGGCTGGCGCGACTGGAACCGCAAAACCCCCTTGTCTTTTATAATCTCGCGTGCAGCTATTCGTTGACTGATGAATTCGACCGCGCCGCCTTTGCGCTAGACCATGCCATCAAGCTCGGTTACCGCGATTTTCAATGGCTCGCCAAGGACCCGGACCTGAAAAAATTACGCGCCCAACCCATTTTCAGCGAATTGAAAGAAAAAATCCGGCGCTTGAAAAACCCGGAACGCTGACCGTTCTTCAAACTTATGAATGTCACCTTGCGCGGCCGCACCGCCCATTACCGCACTGTCACCTTTGACGCGCGGACCAATGCCGTGCAACTGATCGAACAGCGCCTGCTGCCGCACGAATTCAAGATCGTCAGCAGTCCCGATTACCGCGCGACCGCCCGTGCCATCACTGACATGATCGTACGCGGCGCCGGCGCAATCGGGGCCACCGCCGCGTACGGCCTCGCACAGGGTGCGCTCGCTTTTCGCGGCCAGCATTTCCAAAAATTTCTCAAGCACGTTGACCAGGTACAAAAAACTTTAGCCGAAGCTCGCCCCACAGCCGTAGACCCCGTCAACGCAATGAACGACGTGCGGCGTAAAATGTCATCCGGCGAAACCGTGGCTGAACAACAGGCACTCGCCTTGGCGGCGGCGGAAGAATTCGCCAATGAAGACGTACGCCACTGCGAAGCCATCGGCCGGCACGGCGCGAAGTTGATTCGCAACGGCATGAAAGTGCTTACCCACTGCAACGCCGGCTGGCTGGCATTTGTGGATGTGGGCACGGCCACCGCGCCGTTGTATGCCGCCCAAGCGCAAGGTAAAAAATTTCACGTTTTTTGCGACGAAACCCGCCCGCGATTTCAAGGCGCCACGCTGACCGCGTGGGAACTCGCCCAGCAAAAAGTTTCCCATCAAATTATCGCAGATAACGCCGCCGGTCATTTGATGCAACGCGGAGAAATTGATTTGGTGATTGTCGGCAGCGACCGAGTGCTCGGGCGCACCGGCGAAGTTGCCAACAAAATTGGTACCTACACCAAAGCCGTGCTCGCCGCTCGCCATCGGATTCCGTTTTATGTCGCTATCCCGCTTTCGACGATTGACTGGGAATTGAAACGCGGATTTGACATCCCCATCGAAGACCGCCATGCAAGCGAGGTGCTGGGTGCCTGGGGCGTAACGCCCGCCGGCCAACGCGAATATATCCGCGTCGCGAATCCGACCAGCGACGCCCGCAATCCGGGTTTTGATGTGACCCCGGCAGATTTGATCACTGGTATCATCACACCTATTGGGATATTCGCTCCTACTGATATTTGGAAACGAAGAAAAGAGTTGAGCTACGGCGTTTGAGGTGAAATGAACTTGCGCGAAAGGCAAAAGAATTTTAATCTATCAGTTCCCCATGGCGGGGTAGCCAAGTGGTAAGGCAGGGCTCTGCAAAAGCCTCATCGTCGGTTCGATTCCGACCCTCGCCTCCATAGTAAATCATTGGGATTTCTTGGATTTTTAGCCCGTCGGAACCCCAAAAACGGCGTTTTGCCAGCAGATTTGCCAGCAGTCCGGGATTGAAGCCGCATTCCACGTAATGCGGCCATTGGCCCACGTATTGCCGCCAATAGCTCGCTAACGACACCGTTGCCGCTCAGCCAGACTCATAACATGAAAAATGTTGTGACCCAGTCCTATCGTCTCTATCAACGCAGCAACGGAAAATTCTACGCCCAGAACTGCACCACCGGCAAACAGGTCTCGCTTAAAACGCGCGACCGCCAGGCCGCCGAGCTGCTGCTGACCGGCCTCAACGAAGGCACACGCGACGCGCAGGTCAGCCGTGAAGTCGGCCTGGCCTACCTGTCGTGTTCTGACCCCGACGCCAAGAAGCGCACGTGGGGCTGGGTATTTGATCAAGTGTTGGCCACCAAGTCCACAGAGACGGATAATCACCGCCGGTGGAGTGTGGCCATCCGGGACAAGGCGTTTAATTCGATCCGCACCATGCCGCTCATTGATACGCGCTCGGATCACTTCTTGAAGGTACTGCAAGCGGGCACGGTTTCATCCAACGTTTTTCTCCGCCGCATTCACAATTTCGCCATGGATATGTCGTGGCTGGCCCGTCCCGTCATCGTGAAGCGCCAATGGCCGAAGGTGAAACATAAGAAAAAACGCGCCATCACCATTGACGAACACAACCTCATTTTGGGCGCGGAAAAAAACACCGAGCGGCGCGATTATTACGAGCTGGCCTGGCACACCGGCGCGTCCCAAGGCGATCTGGCCATCCTCCGCGCCGAAGACGTGGACTGGCGTGCCAGCACCATCCGCTTTTTCCGCCGCAAAACATCCACGGTGGTCTGCTTGCGCTTCGGTGAAGACGTGGCCGTTATCCTGCGCCGACTGCCGAGCACAGGATTGCTCTTTCCCAATCTCGCCTTGGTGCGTTCCAGTGACCGCGCCACCGAATTCGGCCAGCGCTGTGGGTTGTTGAACATCGAGGGCGTGACCATGCATTCCTATCGCTACGCGTGGGCCAAACGTGCGAAAAAAGCGGGCTACCCGCAGCGGTATGCGCAACTCGCGCTGGGGCATAATTCCAAGGCGGTTCACGAGCACTATGCCGGCACGGACGAGGCGATGATTCCGTCACTGGATGAATACGAAAAGCGCGCTGTCAAAGATGGCATCATGCCCGGAGCCAAAGTCACCGAAGAAACCGTGGATTGCTCGCGCAATTAAATTGTCCGGACGCCCGGAAATCTATGCCGGGCGCAACTGTCATGCCTTCGATGCCGCAACGTCGAAGGCGGTTTTGATTTCTAAGCATCGTGTCATCCAGATGTTAATTTTAATTTTTTTCTTCTCTTTATCGTTTCCATCGTGCTTCACGTAAATTGCGGCAGCGTGAGCAAGATTCCGGCAAAAGTGAAGTCGCCGCCTCATAAAATCCCCTGTGAGGGGCAAACCATCATCGACAACAAAAAAATCCTCGGGGTCGATTCTCGGAACAAAATCTGTCGCAAACATGGGGTCCAATTCGAGGTATGAACCCAGATCTCTTCGTTTGAGGACTAATTTGAACAAGTCGTATGCGCAGCAACAGGCCAATTGTGATAAATCGAAATCATTAATTTGAGAGATGTTCACGTTTGGCAGCAACAACTTCGCTGCGTCGATCCAGTCAGAATCTTTGATCGCTTCAATGAAGGTGACCGGGTTCACTTTTCTGGTCCAGTCCATGAGTTAGTCCTGGGACATGGTTGAGTTTATGTTTTTGTTGTTTCTTTGTCCATCCCCAGCGTAGGGAGGGCGCAGCCCGACCGGAGCTGGGGATG
>TBL_comb47_HYPODRAFT_10002942_pt1 | contig 20572 bp, 18 predicted proteins | sample TroBogypolimnion_40_FD_10682 | JGI IMG/M metagenome (IMG submission 10682) | reverse complement strand
CGCAACATGGTTTTGGAAGGCTTATGTCATGGGATCTAACTGAAACGGCTGTTATGCCAAATGGAGAGACTCTGATCAGGTTACAGCTTCGTTCATCAGAAGCAACAAAACTATTCTGGCCATATAACTTTATTGCAGAGATTAAGGTAATAATTGGGAAAATGCTGAAGGCAACTCTGAAAGTTACCAATACCTCATCTGGTCATTTTGAATACACCTGCGCTCTGCATACCTACTATAATATATCAGATATTGAGGCAATTACAATTGATGGATTGGGTGGAGCAAGCTACTATATACACGGTGAGCCGGGTGATTTCAAACAAGACTCATCATTACTGGAAATTCATAAGTCCGTCGATCGTCATTATCATGATACTGAAGCAGTCTGCATAATCTCGGATTCCAGCTTCGGCAGGAAAATCCATGTGGACAAATCCGGAAGCAGGGTTACCACGGTCTGGAACCCTTGGATGGAAGGATCTGCCAAAATGAATGATATGCCCGATGATGCTTACAAAACTTTCGTTTGTATTGAGGCCGTAAACTCGTTTGATGATACAGTTAACCTGAAGCCCGGCGAATCTCACGAAACCTCAGTAATTATCGGAATGGAAGAGTAATTCAAAATGCAAAATGCAAAGTGAAAAATGCAAAATGCAAAATGCAAAGTTCATTTTTTGACGTTGCATTCTGCATTTTGAATTCTCCATTTTGAATTTTTATCTAATGGGCGGAACCACCCAGGGAACTAATTTTGATGGGCAATAATTGATTCGAATTGCTTTTAACCGCTCACCTTGACTGGCGAGTCGGGTTTTGTATTCATTCCAGTTACCTGAAGATGGGGAGCGCCATCCAAGATCAGCTAATCCTAAAAGCCGCGGGAAAACCATATATTCCAACTCTTTCATATTGGTAATGGTTTCTGTCCACAGTGGGGCTTCAATCCCAAGAATATCCGCTTTGCCAATCCCAGGAACCAGGGTTGCCGGATCCCAGTTATAGCACTGATCCACTTCAACATAACCCGCCCAATGCAACCCAAGGGTTGTGGTTGAATCATACTTCATGTCCAGATAGGAATTTGCGGCAGGCGACATAATGACCTTTGCCCCCTGTTTGACCCCTTTTACAGCATTTTCAGCTTTCGCCCAATATTGAACAGAAGTATTGGGTTTTAACGTTGAAAGGGCAATTTCGTCCCATCCAATCACCTTTTTACCAAGTTTGCTTACGATTTCCTGTACCCGGTTAACAAATGGAATATAATCCTCAAGCTTTGTCACATGTGATTCATCACCTCCAATATGGAGATATGGACCAGGTGTGATAGCCGAAATCTCTCCCAGAACATCGGCAATAAACTGATAGGTTAACTCTTTTCCGGTACACAAAGAGCTGAAACCCACATCAGTCCCGGTATAAATATCAGTTGCCTTATTGTTGCAATTCAGTTCAGGATAGGAAGCCATCGCAGCGTTGATATGACCCGGCATATCAATTTCGGGAATAATAGTGATATATCGTTCTGCTGCATATTTCACGATTTCTGTGTATTGCTCCTGGGTATAAAAACCACCCTTTTCACCGCCGACCTGGGAACTGCCACCTATTTTGGTAAGGTTTGGCCATTTTTTGATCTCTATTCTCCATCCCTGATCATCCGAAAGATGGAGATGCATCACATTCATCTTATAGAGTGCAATCAGATCAATGTACCGTTTCACATCTCCTATCTGGAAAAAATGGCGGGCCACATCAAGCATGACGCCACGATAGGAATATTCAGGGAAATCACAGATAACTCCGTCAGGAATCTGCCATGGTCCTGATTGCAAGGAAGAACTCTCAATCTTTGGCGGGAACAGCTGTCTGATGGTTTGAATTCCATTAAAAAGACCGGACGGTTTATTGGCCGTCAGAGTTATCATTTCATGTTTAATCGTAAGCTGGTACCCTTCATCCCCCAATTGTGCATCGTTCTGCCCCAGTTTCAGATATATATTACCCGCCGACGGCTTTGCGGTCAACGGTTTAACAGCCATCGGAAACCCTGTAGCCGGGGAGAGTCTGTCAGCAAGGTACTTACCTACATTCAAAATCCCATCCGAATGTCCCTCAAAAAATATGCTGCTGCTATTTGTTAAAGTGAAGGTCCCTGCTGAGGGTGTCAGTGAAACAGGCTTGGGGATGATGCTTATGGTTGAAAGATCAGCTGGTGGCAATGCTTTTGCGAACAATTGAAGAAAGAGAATACCTGCTAAGAGGATAAGTTTAAAGCGGCAATTTTGTGGAATAAGCTGCATAATTCAATGATTTCGTGGAATAATAACGGGGGGTAAAAGTATCTATTTAACCGGCAATATGTTCAGAAAAAACCAGATATTTAAGCACATATTTCAGTTCGGAATAACTGATATTATCGCCAAGTTCCGCCTTGGCAGCTACGAGACTATTTGATCTGTTTTCAATATACCACCGGGAAATTTCAGCAACTTTTTCGGGCGACACCAGCTCTTCAATACTTAGCTCACCTAATCCCACATAATGAGACAGGTGTCCCTCGATGGTTGTAACAGCCATGTTCCGTTCAGCAGCTATTTCCCTAACTGATTTGCCACTCCTGAACAATTCGAAAGAGAGTAGCTTGGAATCGGTTTTTGCAGGTTTTATTTCCTCATCAGGTTCACTTTCAGGCTGGATTTCAGACACCCCTAATTTATTTTCAATCCTGTACTTAATAATCAGGGGTAATATCTCCTTCCCAAATTGCGCCACCTTTTTTGCACCGAAACCTTTTACTCTTTTTAGCTCGGCAATAGTGGATGGCAGATGAGTAATCAATTCGAGAAGTGTTTTCTGGGGCAAGATCAGGTATGCATCGAGATTTAAGTCATCCGCCTTTTGATTCCGCCACGATTTAAGTGTAGCGTATAAACCGGGATTTGGCATTAAACCTTCAGAAGCAAGGGGTGAAGTTTTAAATTTATGTACTTTTTCAGCAGGTTCGATAGCAGATTTGGCCCGAATCTCCATATAACGCTTCACTGTGAATTCATTCATGCAGCCATTCAAACAGGCCAGTTTCAGGTGGCTGTCTTCACTCAGTTTATTGATCGCGTCATTGACCGATTTCCTGACCGTCTTATTATCTATTTCAATGTCAATAACTTTTAATTTACGAACCACAATTTGATCCAGTTTGTCAACGAAATAATGACAGGCCTTACCCACCCGTTCATGCAAGGGTATATTTGTTTCGACATTGCGGTTTTCAGCCAATAGATGGCGCATCTGCCCTTTGAATTTCTCTGAAACCTCAGTTAGTTCACGTTTCACCTCCAGGTGCATCTGCTCCATATTTTCCCTAAGAATAGCATCTATACTTTCCCGATGCTCTGTCATTAATCTCGCGCAATACCCTGCCCTCCTCAAAAGCGGCTGAAAGTCAAAGAGTTCAAACAATAAAAGCTGCTGAAATGCAAGTTTTGATTCGTTTAAAAGCTCATTTCCAGGTGGATTTTTCTGAAGTTCCAGATTAAAACTTGATATCCGGGAATCGCTTCTCAGGCATTGACTTGAGATTGGAGTGCTGAGCACCATTCCTTCGAGTGTTTTGCAACGGCTGAGTGCCACGTATACCTGACCATGGGCAAAAGCGGCTTTGGCATCTATAATCGCTTTCTCGAATGTCAACCCCTGGCTTTTATGAATCGTAATCGCCCACGCCAGTTTTAAAGGAATCTGACTGAAAGTCCCAAGGACAGTTTCCTTAATCTCTTTGGTCTGATCATCAATCGTATATTTGTTATTCTGCCACTCAACATTCTCAACAGCAATATCTTCTGAATCTCCAGGGCAACGGACATGAACCGCATCTTCATCAATTGAAACGATCCGGCCAATCTTTCCGTTATAAAAAAACTTCTCACGCGAAATATCGTTCTTGACGAACATCACCTGAGCCCCAACTTTTAGACTCAATTCAAAATCGGTTGGGTATGAATATTCGGGGAATTCCCCTTCAACGGTTGCAGTAAATTTCCAGGCTTTCTCCCCTAATTTTGCAAGCTTTGTCTCATTAAGATCATGAGCCTGATAATTATGGGTAGTCAAGGTAATGTATCCATCACCTTCCTTCCCGGTAAAACCAGGAATATATCGTTTGTTCAGATCATCCAGAGTTTGCTGATCGGCATCATTATCCCTGATCCTGTTCAGCAGTTTGATAAACCTTTCGTCACGCTGACGGAAAATATGGGTCAGCTCAAGACTGATATAGTCAGTACTTTTTAATGCCTTACTGCTGAAAAAATAGATGGTTTCATAGTGTGGCCGGAGCAGATTCCACTCCTCTTCTTTTGCTACCGGAGCCAATTGCTGCAAATCGCCAATCATCAGCAGTTGTACCCCACCGAAAGGCTGGTTCCTGTCCTTATACCGCCTCAAAACGCTGTCAATGCCGTCAAGTAAATCAGCCCTTACCATACTGATTTCATCAATCACCAATAAATCAAGACTTTTAAGTATCGCTATTTTTTCCCGGTTAAATTTTTGAAACCCTTCGGTGGAGATGGCATTTTGATCTCCGGCAGGTAGAAAAGGACCAAACGGCAATTGGAAAAAAGAGTGAATCGTGACCCCGCCGGCATTTATCGCTGCAACACCTGTAGGAGCTACAACAACCATTCGTTTGGGTGAATTTAGTTTAAGCTGGTGAAGGAAAGTCGTTTTACCGGTTCCTGCCTTCCCGGTAAGAAAGATATGTTTACCGGTGTATTTTACAAAATCAAATGCCAGCTGGAGCTGATCGTTACTGATAAATTCTGTCTTCACTACACCCTGATATTTTGGATAAAGTTACAAATTTCACAGGAATAAAGTGGAAAGCTCCTTATAATGACATAAAAAAACCTGCCGGGATTTTTTATCCCGGCAGGTTACGAATTTCACGCAAATTATCTTTTACTTAAAACATCAGATTCATATTTCTGAATTTCAGCCACATAATCAATGCCGGCAGGGACATTGTTATCCAGGCAATATTTATCGTAAACTGCACCAAAAAGGAGAGTTTTCATTCCTTCGAGATAAGCCAGCCTTTCGAAATTTTTCCCTTTCTCCTCGTAATCCATAATCTTTTCGGTGGGTTCCAGCAAGGCAAAAAGAAATGCCTGCTGTGCAGCCCGGGTGCCAACCACATATGCCCCGATGCGGTTTATGCTTCCATCAAAAAAATCAAGTCCAACATTTACGCGATCGAGCGCCTTGTTGCGAATGACCTCCTGTGCAATCAGGCAGATGTCTTCATTAAAAGTCACCACATGGTCGCTGTCCCATCTCACACCTCTGGAAACGTGTAACATAAGTTCATCCACAAAAAGCAGACAGGAAGAGATTTTGTCGCCGACCGTTTCAGTAGGGTGAAAATGGCCCATATCGAGACATAATAGTTTATTGTTCTTAATAGCATATCCCATGTAGAATTCATGTGATCCAACAACCATTGCCTCAGAGCCAATCCCGAACAATTTACACTCTACCGAATCCTTAAGATATTCTTTCGGATATTCCACTGAGAAGATCTCATCAAGCGATTTTTTAAGAATGGCTCGGTGGCCGCCCCGATCTACCGGCATATCCTTGGAACCATCAGGAATCCAGTGGTTCAGAACGCATGGCGTACCCAACTGTTTTCCCATTTCGGCACCAATGACCCTGCACCTTTTCACATGCTCGATCCAAAATCTGCGGATCGTTTCATCTTTGCTGGATAACGTAAATCCGTCATCAGCTTTGGCATGGGAGAAACAGGTCGCATTAAAGTCCAGACCAATTTCATGTTTTTTTGCCCAATCAATCCAGCCCTGAAAATGTTTAACCTCAATCTGGTCACGGTCCACAAATTGCCCGCCAAAATCGCCATAAATAGCATGCAGGTTCAACCGTTGCTTCCCGGGCAACAATGCCATTGTCTTCTCCAGGTCAAGTTTCATTTCCTCTATTGACCGGGCCTTACCGGGATAATTACCCGTACATTGGATTCCTCCACCCCCAAGGGTCGAATCAGGTTTCTCAAATCCGCCCACATCATCTGTTTGCCAGCAATGGAGACTGATTTTTACACTTTTCATTTTGGCAATAGCCTCGTCGGTATCGACACCCAGTTTGGCATACTGTTCTTTTGCAAGGGCATATGCCCGCTCTACAAATTCTTTGTTCATTTTATTATGTTTTTTTCAAAATTATCGAATTTCAAATTTTCAAATCCTCTATTATTCGAGGTAAAAAACTTCCTCCAGTTGGGTCATCACGGGAGAATTATCAGGATTAGTCTCCATGATATCGGCCATATATGCCCACCATTTCTGAACGATCTCCGTTTGTCCCAGATCCTGTGATCCGGAATTCCCATCCACCTTTTGAAAGGCAAACAGCATATTGGTTTCCTCATCAAGAAAAATCGAATATTCACTGACACCCGCTTCTTTGAGGAGCATTTTTAATTCCGGCCAGATTTCATCATGCCGTTTTTTGTATTCGGCTTTCTGACCTTCTTTCAAAACCATTTTAAAAGCAAGACGTTTTTTCATTATCCAAGCGCATTTAATTCAGGATACAGCCATTTGGCGACACCGATAACAATTACAGATAACAGAATTGCGGCAATACCCAACAGAATCATGTTATTGGTTCTTTTCGAAACACCTTTCCATTCCTTGCGATAGAAACCCCAAAGGTTGGCAGTCAGAATGATGGTGGCCATGTGAAGTGTCCAGGAACTGGCACCGTTTCCAATTTTGGTTTCACCCATACCGTAAAAAAAGAATTGCAGAAACCAGGTGGTACCGGCCAGCGCACAAAAAAGGTAGTTGCGCAATAAAGGGGTTTTCCGGTCAACAAAGTCGCCACCGGTTTTATTTTTTATGATCAGAACAGTTGACCAGATAAGGTTAGAAGTCAAACCGCCCCAAAGAATGACGAAAAAGATAATATTGTTTTCGAAGAGATATTTAAAGCCACTTCCGGCTTGGGTGACGAAAGGATAACCTTGTTCAACGGCCAGCGTTCTGGCAGCAGCTGCCATTTCTTTCCCTGCATCGATTCCAAAACTGAAAAAGGCACTCAGGACACCCGAAACAATGGCAATAATCAATCCTTTCGAAAGTTTGAATTCACTGTTAACCCCCTCTTTAATGTTGCCAAGATCCTTATCCTTCTTAATTCCGGCGCGCCCGCTTAGAATAATTCCGGCTAAAAGAATCAATATGCCAAGCAGAACGATTCGGCCACCGGTGCTGCCAAACAAATCGGAGAATGATAGTCCGGCCGGGATTATTTCAGAAATACCCGGGACATTACGCAAAACAGGTAATCCCAGCGAGCCAACTATGGAGGTAATACCCAACAAAACGGAGTTACCCAGCGACATACCCAGGTAGCGGATAGCCAGTCCGTAAGTCAACCCTCCGATTCCCCAGAGCAAACCCATAACATATGTGTCGAGGATAACTTTCCCATGGGTGGCATGTAAAATTCCATGCCAGTCAGGAATGGTAAACAATACGGCAAGCAATGGCATGATTAACCACGAGAAAAGTCCACCGACAATCCAAAAGACTTCCCAGCGCCATTTCCTTACCCAGTTATAGGGCATGTACCAACTTCCCGAGGCGCCGCCGCCTAATGAATGAAAAAGGATCCCAAATAAAACTTGCATAATGGTTTTGTTAATTAAAGTGGTATAAATTCAATAGTTAGTTCTGAACTACGGAATCACAAAGATATCGGGTAATTCAGGGCTGACAATATACAAAATGATTCATGATTTAACCAAATTGTCACTTAAGCGTAAAACTGAAAAATTCAGGTTCAAAAAACTCTATCTTTGGGCATCAATAGCTACTAATTTATCAATAGTCTTATTAATTCTTAAATATTTTCCTAATGAAAGCAATGGTCCTGACCGGAATCCGGGCGATGGAAATGCAGGAGTTTCCGATGCCGGTGATTCAAAACGACACCGATGTCCTGATTAAAATGAAGGTTGTTGGCATTTGCGGTTCAGATGTCCATTATTACCAATCCGGGAAAATCGGAGGGCAGATCGTACAATACCCTTTCCCCGTCGGCCATGAAGGTGCGGGGGATGTAATCAGTGTTGGAAGTAAGGTTTCTAATGTTAAACCCGGAGACAGAATCGCTATCGAACCGGCTATGCCCTGCGGCGAGTGCGATCAATGTAATGCTGGCCGGCCACATACGTGCCGGAAACTTCGGTTTCTGGGGTGTCCCGGTCAGGCAGACGGGTGTTTGAGTGAATATATCGTGATACCCGAAAATAGCTGTTTTGTGATCGCAGATACCATGAGTTATACCGAAGCGGCAATCAGCGAACCACTTGCGATTGGAGTTTATGCAGTAAATCAGTCTATTCCGATGAAAGGTGCCACCATTGGGATCCTTGGGTTTGGACCAATCGGAATGAGCGTTATCCTGCCGGCAATTGCAAAGGGGGCTGAAAAAATATTTGTTACCGATTTGATAGACGAAAGACTTTCAATTGCAAAAGCTTGCGGAGCGAGTTGTACTGTGAACGCTGCCCGGGAAGATGTTGTTAATGAGATCACTACCAAAGAACCGCTGCTGCTTGATGTTGTCTTTGAATGTTGCGGGAAGCAGGAGGCAATAGATCAGGCCATTGACATACTAAAACCGGGCGGTAAACTGATGATCATCGGGATTCCTGAGTTTGACCGCTGGAACTTCAGTGTCGACAAGCTGCGTCATAAAGAGATTTGCATTCAAAGTGTGCGCAGGCAAAACCATTCGGTTGAAGAGGCACTTGAATCAATGGGAAATGGCATCCTAAATGTTGAAAAGATGGCCACCCACCGGTTTGGTTTTGAAGATACCAAGGCAGGTTTTGATCTGGTTTCAGGGTACCGGGACGGGGTAATGAAAGCGATGATTGATTTTAAGTAATTGTATTTTCTGAAAATCAGGCCTCCAGGGCTGAGGCTTAATGAACCGCGGTATACCAGACCAGCATCCCCCGGCTGGCGGGTTCTGTGAGCCTCCTCGCTGTCAGTTTTTACTGGTGGAGCGGGCTACCCGATTGTGCAAATGTTACTTTTTACACCTCCATCATATTTTTACTCGTTTTCATTAAACTTGCATTGTGCAAATGTCTATTCACTTCGGTAATCAGTTTGTAAGGTCGATTAAAGGCTTCTTGAGATACTTTAAAATAATCTGAAAGTTTCCTTATGGTTTCTTTTGAAAGTCCTTTATGATAGTTTAAAATCTTTGAGATTGTCCCTTTTGATAGATCAATAATATCTACCAAATCTTTGGCCTGTAAATCATGATTTTCCATTAGAGTTTTTATTAATTCAACTGGGTCTGAGTCATTAAATGTATTATGCTCACTATCCCATGTTTCAATCAATAGAGTAAGCAGGTCAATCTCGTCTTTAATTTCATTACCGTCTCGAAGAATCAATTTCTCTAAGGTGTCACAGTACTCTTTGTATTGCTTTAAATCCCGTATTACCGTATATTTTAATGTTTTCATATTTTCTCTTTTGTTACATTTAATAAACACCAATCTCATATTGTTTTCCTTCATTGTAAAGTTTTGTATACCCGGCATGTGTACCAATCCACTTTATAAATGGATGAATTCTTGAATCTCCAAAATAATATTTGCAAATCAGCCTGTAATTGTTTCCGCCAATATTAAACACAACTCTGTCTGAACCTTTACCTAGAATATCCGCACTACTAAAGGTGGAGATAATCTCATTAGGTTCGTTCCAATCAACTCGTTTAATGATTGACAACCAATTCTCAAAAGATGCTTTACTTCTGGCATTTTTCAGGACATAATCCTCAATCGACTGTTTTTTAATCAAATGTACTTTCATATACTTATCCGCAAATATACAATAAATGTTTCACAAAAGGAAACTATTATCAACCTTTATTTATTGGCAGGATTATTTTTGCAATTTTGAACAAGGATCCATAGCTTGCTCAACTCAGCCGGCATAAATTCAAATATAGATTTATAAGTCGCAGTTCTATCTTTTAAACTTGCAGGTGGTCATTTGAAAGTCTAAGTTGTCAATTTGAAAGTCTAAGTTGTCTGTTTTAAACTTGCAGGTCGATATTTGAAAGTCTAAGTTGTCTGTTTTAAACTCGCGGGTCACTGGTTGAAACTCTCCATAGCCTGGTTTAAACTCCACGGTCATTGGTTGCAGGTCGCAGTTGGCTATAATATAGTTTTTGCAAACAGGCACACCAGGAAGGCGCATTGAACACAAAGCCGGATAACAATATCTCACCTCTTTGTGAACTCAGTGAAAATCCCTTGTATTCCTTGTGGTTATATTTTTAAGTAAGACAAACGTATGATTCCTGGCAGCTATTAATTGACTTCCAGCTCGTCTTTGGAAGGTAAAGGAGCAAATGGCTGATGTGGTTCAGTCTGATACCAGAAAGCCACTGAGGAGACATCGTCCTGAAGCGGCAGATAACGCCCTTCACTCCTCCATCCAAGCGCCTGAATTGTCACTTTCAGATCTTTTTCGAAGCGGATCGGATCGGCTATGTGCCAGCGGTATAAGCCAAATCGCAAACCGGGTTTGTAAGACTGGTCCGGAAGGATTACCTGATGCAGTCCCGAATATGGGGAACAAAATACAGTATATTTTCCATTGCGGTCAAAATTATAGGAACCACAGAAGTAATCTTCCAATCCGGTTCCACATATCGTCGGGAATGACTGGTCCTCGTCCATGTAAAACTTGATCTCCCCTTCGCCCCACCATCCGTTGTTTTTGGATTGCCAGGCAAGATAGGTTCCCACGTATTGTCCTTTCCCTTTGATCTGATCAACAATGGTATATACCTCCTTATATTTAATCGGATTAGTCCGGTGAAACTGGGCATGGAAGTAGGAGGCATTTTGTGGAACCTCTGTGAGACAATAATCTATCTGATAATAGAGTGACATTTGTTTTTCATCCAGGTTTTGCATGGTAATTTTGCATTTCTTTCGAAAAGGCATTGGCCAGTAACAATTAAAGGCGCTTCCAGGATTTACGCAAACAGCGAGTGACTGAAGTGGTGCATATTCGCCCCATCCCATGCCAAAGAAATCACCAACCGGACATTCAACGGAAGGGTCTTTCTCGTTATCCCAGTAAATCCTGAGGATAGAATACCGCCAGTTTCCAGTTGGAGTCATCCAGATATGCTCAATAGACCCTTGCCCGTCTATCTCAGCCAGCGTAAAGGTTTGCCCTTTGGCAATCTCAATAAAAGGATTCAGTTTCCATCCCTGGCCAAGCTCGCGCGCAGCATTTGAAGCAGATCCCTCTCCAACCTTTGCCATTCCCCCTTTACCTTTTTCTCCGGTAAAATTTTCAGGACTTATCGATCGGCTTTTTGCATTGGAAAGCATGTAAAGGCTTCCCAGATTATTCTGCATTCCATTGGAAGGAATGTTTTGGCTAAACACCGAACCAAGAAACATTACAAAAAGGAGGAGTAATACAAAAAATCTTTTCATATGTCATCAGTATAAGTTTGACAAAATAAACATAATTTGCGATAACAAGCAAATTGTTGGACTAATGGCGTTAACCAATTGATTATGCTATTGGAAGATATATAATTACAACAGCTTAACCCATGCACATCTCCCATTATCATCAAAGGCGCATTCTGTGTAGTATTTCATATCCAGGGCTCTGAATGCATTGACCAAATCATCATCAGAGCACTCAAATTCCAAATTATTTTTAAGAAACTGAATGTTGAAGCCTTCTTTAAGTGAGGAAAAATCTCTTAGGTGATTCAAAAGAAAGTTATATACAGCCAGTTCCAGTTGGGTTAGCTCCTCTTTCACAGGCAATACCGAAGTGACTTTAATACATTCGGCAGATCTCAGTAAATGAAATAAATCGTGTTCTTCGGCATCGGTCAGCTCATTAAAAGGTTGACTTGAATTTTCATTTTTCATTTTCGAATATTTTAGGAATAAGCATAAAAGTACGAAATTCAAAAGCACAATAAAACTGATATTTGCTTTGATTTGAATAAAAAAAATTAATTTTGCTCGCGGTTTTAAACCAGGCATTTCGGGGTGTAGCGCAGCTTGGTAGCGCGCGTCGTTCGGGACGACGAGGTCGTCGGTTCAAATCCGGCTACCCCGACAAAATAATTATAACTAATTTATATTTCAGAAGTTTGCATTTCATAAAATCGCAACCTAAAAAGTTGAATATGGTTGACTGCTGAATTGAACTAACCAAAAGACCCAACAAACTCCAAATAGTTTCAACCAAATAACTCAAAAATGAATATCTCAAATAATAAAATCTTAATAACCGGAGGTGCATCAGGAATTGGGTTAGGGTTAACCGAAAAATTTCTCAGTGAAAATAACACGGTAATTGTATGCGGTCGAAGAGAGACTGCTTTAAATGAGATATCCCGTTTGTATCCTTCAGTAATTACCCGGGTCTGCGACTTGTCAAAATCCAAGGAGAGAGAAGAACTCTACACCTGGATATCTCAAGAACATAATGATCTTAACGTCTTGATCAATAACGCCGGCATCCAGAATTGGATGGAAGTTTCAGATAACCACTTTTTTGAACGGGCAAAGGAGGAGTTGGCAATAAATATTGAAGCACCAATTCACCTGGTTTCACTATTTTTAAATTTAAAGTCACTGACTACAGTGGTTAATGTGACCTCAGGCCTGGCTTACGTTCCACTGATCAAAGTGCCGGTATATTCAGCAACCAAAGCATTTATGAATTCTTATACCCTTTCATTAAGACAACTGTTAAAACCCAGAGGAATTGAGGTAATCGCCCTGATTCCACCTGCATTGAATACCGATCTAGGTGGTATTGGGATACACGATTCTGCCCCACCTGTTCATGATTTTATCAATGCCGTATTTAAACAATTGAAAGAACAAAAATCCGATATTACCTTTGGGTTCAGCGAAGCAATGGCTAATTCAGGACCTGAGGATTTGCGAAAAGCTTTTAACCGAATGAATGGGTCAAATTAGCAACACAAATAAAAATTACAGATTTTCAGAGTAAACAAGGAACCAAGAATAATTTAAACCAATAATATATAATACTATGGAGTTTAGGAAAGACTGGCATCAAAGACATCATGATACATTAAAATTTGGTGATCACCTGGCAGATTCTGTCGCAAAAGGAATGGGGTCATGGAGGTTTATTATCATTCAAACAATTTTGGTCATTCTCTGGATGGGATTAAATTTAGTGGGTTATTTTTTTCATTGGGATGCCTACCCTTTTATTTTGCTCAATCTGGTCTTCTCAACTCAGGCAGCTTATGCAGCACCAATTATAATGATGGCCCAAAACCGACAGAATGACAGAGACCGAATGCAGGCCCAAGCTGATTATCAAACAAATATAGATGCGAAACTGGAAATAGAAGCGCTGGCTATTAAATTAAAATCATTGGAAGTGGACAAATTGGATAAAATCATTCAAATCCTCGGACAAATGAAAGAGGAAAAGTAAATCAGGACTATTCTCTCATATTAACCTTCCTTTCGCAATTTTTTACTGTTATTCAATATGATAACAGAAACCAGGGACCATAAGCAAATTAATTCACAGTGTCTTAATTCCAATGACTTTGAGAGCTTGATGGGTTACTTTAATGGTCTGAGTAACGAAACAAAAAGAAGATTTGGGCCACACCTGTTTGACCAGCAATCAGTCATGGACTTTTATGAAAACGGGGACCAAAACCGGGGATTTTGGGCAATTGACACTAAAACGAATGACATAATTTCGTATGCCATCATAAAACAAGGTTTTCTTGTGCATGACCAATCCAGGCTCCAGAAATATGGTTTAAAACTTGACAATCAAACCGATTGCACCTTTGCACCGTCGGTTGCCGATATGTGGCAGGGTATAGGGGTGGGAATAGCCATGCTCCATTTTATAATATCTGAAATTCAAGAGATAGGAATAAACCGCATTATTTTATGGGGCGGTGTGCAAAGCAATAATGTACATGCAAAAAATCATTACCTGAAAGCTGGCTTCAAAGTTTTGGGATACTTTGAATACCACGGTCAGAACGAAGATATGATACTGGAGCTAAAAGTGCAGGCTACTACAAAAAAAATCCCAATGTGTTCCTCAGAATGATCAGGGAATAAATTATAACCTCTCATATTATTTCCCGGGATACAAAACAGAAAGTATAATCGTCGAAATCAATCGTATTTGCGAGGGATGAACCAACGTTCCCAAAGACTGAAACTCCAATTTAATTTAACATACGAAACAACGATCAGATTATTTTGAAGAGACCCTTGTCTGCCGGCTTCAACAGCAAAATTCATTGTATTCCTGTCCTTCCTTATGGGGATAGCCATTCCAAAGCTAGCTGCGTAGGTACTGATTTGAGTGCCGGAAATAACCATATAACCGGTCTGATAGAATGCACCAAACCGGTATCGTCTGGTTTGTCCTAACCGCTGGGAATCATACTTTGGCGCAATTTCCAAACCTACATGATAACTTTGATTAAGTGCCAGCCCCGAAGCATCCACGTTAACCAAAGCGTTTCTCCAATCGCTACGGTCATAATCGGCTGTGAAAAGATATTTGTCTTTGAACTGAAGTCCAATACCCAAAACCATATCAACAGGAAGTTTTATTTGGTTCTGTATATTTAACTGAGTAAGTACGATTGACGATCCGGAAGAAATAGTCAGGTCATTTGAACCATTTAAATAGGTGCTAAGTTTTGTTGTACCGGCTATGGTAAGCATGGTGTTTTTATTCAATCTGCTTTGAAATTGAAAACCCGGTTTAAATGATGTACCAATGTAATTTGAATTATCCACACGGGTAATTGTTGAACCCATAGGTGGATAGTCAAGATTTGTTTCTGATATGTTTCCCCACAAAACTGAACTTTGTAATCCTAAAGATAAATTCTTCCCGATTTTAGCACCCAGAGATACAGAAGCCTCACTTAAACCGCCTCCCCCTTTATAGGTTGTAGGGTAAGAATAATTAGCACCATCCAAACTTTTAATGGTGGAAATTGTATACCCGACACTACTCATCGGGTTCAAGGAAAATCCCAACCCAAAAGTCCGGTTGATCGGAAAGGCGAGGGCTGCCCAACTGAGGTTACCGTTGAGCACATTAACAGAATTTAATGAATTTTGCAAGTCGGAAAATTTGATAGTAATACCTGCGTCAGTTTCCAAACTTTGAGCGGGTATAGCAGTCAATGAAGCAGGATTGGAAAAATTCAGAAAGACATCTGATTTCATTGCAATTCCGCTACCGCCCATTCCCATATTTCTTCCGCCAGCTGCATTATCCAGCTCGCCGATTCCAAAAACTGAATAAGGGGAATTGGTGTTATTCTGCCCTGAAGCAATAAAAATTGATAGTAGAAATATTATTATTAATGCTAACCTTCTCATTCCAAATTTTTTATTAAATATTAATTGATTTGATAGCAAATATAAAATCAGGTCTTGCCAACCAGAAATGCGAGCAAAAAATCTAATTATTATAAACTTTATCAATATAGCAGTAAACGCTCAATTTAAAAAGATTACCACTTGAATCAAATGGGGCAAAGGCAAAAGGATTTAACATCATACCCGCCTTGGCTCCCACAGTACCAATCATCAGTGAATAACCGGTAAAGGTTGAAGATGCCATTTCAGAAGCAAAAAAAGAAGTGGCATCAAGGATATAATAAGGTTGTTGATTAAAGGCAATCGGAATAATCTTATGGGCATAAATATTACTCCCTACCGAAGACGCATACTGCTTTGCAATCACATTTCTACGATCCACAACAAACACAGCTAGCGTATCAGGAAGTGGATTATTTGAAAGTGTCGGAAAGCGGGTATTTGTGGTGGTATAGGAACCAAGAAGCGGCGTTAACCGGATCTGGGCACTGATAAGGATCAGATTCTTGGCATATCCTTTCAAAGCTTCAGAACCGGGAATCCGGATTTTTGTATAGACTCCACTCCCAGCTTGTACCATGGTCTGATTAAAGGTGCTGCTACTGGGCACCTCACTACTACTCAATAATGGATTACTGGGCTGACTAATCGACCCAAGAAGGCTACCTGTTGAATTATATGAAATATGATTGTACCAGACACCGTTGGTATTAACAGCAAAGTTAAAGTAAGTGGGTACCTTTGGCTCTGTCGGATTCACCTGAGCGTGATAATATAGCCTCATGGCAATTGATTTTTGGGATATCCCAACCGCAATCTGGTTTTGATTTACCGGAGATATAAAGGCAAGACCTGGTAAAAATAATTTAAAATAGGAGAGGTTGGATAAGGTATCAATCCATGTTCTGTTGATAATATTATTGAAAAGTGTCTGTCCATAATCATCGGAGAGACGAAAATAACAATCTCGTTTGTAGGTCGGACTAGGATAAAATTGGACCAGACCCAGATTTTGATCAGCCAGTTTAAATGTATCAACATTATACAAATACCCATCCAGGCCAAGTTTAAAGGCGGCTCTATTAAAGGTCGATCCATTGGAATTGGTACCTGTTATGGGATCCAGGCGTTTAACATTGAACGAAATTAACTTGGTAGTATCTCCAATGTAATACCCATCGTAATTATATTTAATAACCAGTGAATCATAGACCAAATCTGTTTGTAAAACGGTTGGGAAAGAACTGTTACTGATTTGAAAGTAAGGGCTGCTCGTCACAGTTCCTGTAAGGCTATTCTGATAACCCCCAATTAATAACCTGCTTAATTTGCTAGAAACAATGGAATCTAAATGGACGGTTGAAGAAACCATTTGCATTGTATCGATCAAAACAACTCCTGAAGTTGAATTGACGAAATTTGCACCCATCTGGAAATCTTGAACGTTTGTTAAATTACACGAAAAAAGAAAAGCTGTAAACAAAAACCCAGCTATAGCTCGAAAACTTCTTTCCATATTTTTTGATGCGAAAGTATTTGAAGTTTTTATTTGACCCTAAATTATTATACCAACGCCTATTTTTAACCGACGAATAAATATGAGAACACGTTTCAAATATATACTATATACTGATTATTAGTATTTTTACCCATATTTTTAGTATTTACTAATAATTCATAACCTGTCTAAATATATTCATCGATTTTATAAAGCTTTATATCGACAATATATCACTGTTTATCCTGTTTCGTTTTTAAAGATCTAAAGGCTATCATAGTTTTGAGGCAGCATTAAATAAAGGCAGCAACAATATAAAATGCTCGCTTAGTATAAGACAAAACAGATTTCTGCTTGTCTAATTTAAATAGTTGAAATTTATTAAAATGTAAATTAATGAAAAAGTTATTTTTGGTGATGATTGTTCTTGTACTTCTCCTCGGATGTAAAAAGAGTACAACTTATATTGGAGACTGGTTATTAAGATCAGCTTTTGAAGGAATTCCAAGGGGCAATGCGACTTCATTCGTCATAGGGACTAATGTTTATCTTGGTATGGGATTTAACAGTGCCCAAACAAATACCGCACTTAATTATTACCTGCAGGATTTCTGGATGTGGGATACCCAAAAGGATTTCTGGACAAGATTACCTGACTTTCCTGGGCAGCCCCGCATTGGTGCAGTTTCTTTTGTACTTAACGGGAAAGGATATATGGGAGTTGGTTATAATGGAACAGATAAATTAAACGATTTTTGGGAATTTGATCCTGCAACAAATCTATGGACACAAAAAGCCAATTTCATGGGTACGCCCCGGTACGGATCGGTTGGATTTGCTTTAAATAACTTAGGTTACATTGGTACAGGATACGACAATAACGATAACAGAGATTTCTATCAGTATGATCCGGTTGCCGATCAATGGACCCAGATTGCAAGTATGGGTGGAGAAAAGCGTGAAGGAGCTGTTGCATTTACCTATAATGGGAAAGCTTATATCACTACGGGCACAGATAATGGCCTTGATTTACTTGATATCTGGGTGTTTGATCCAACAACCGATACCTGGACTGAGAAAAACAAACTTAATATAAATACGACTTATACTATTCCGCGTGCCGATGGATCAGCATTCGTTCTTGGATCCAAGGCCTATATTTGTTTAGGGTACAATTCCGGGGTGCGTGTTGATTGTTGGGAATATGATTTCGTTGCTGATAACTGGACAAGAAAGACCGATTTTGAAGGAAGTGCCAGACAGGATGCCGTAAGTATAACTTTCAACAATCGTGCCTTTATCGCCTGTGGAAGAAGCGGAAACGCCTTCTATGATGACATTTGGGAACTACATCCATATGATGCAATGGTTGTAGGCGATTGATCCGGAAAATAATATACAACTTCTAAAACCATAATAATTTTTATAAAGCATTGGTTTTTATCACACACTGATAGAAACCAATGTTTTTTTTTTGTGGTAAGAGCTATGAATCCAATAATTCACTCACCTAAATCAACCTTAAGCCCCCCTTAAACCATATTTTGGATTAAAAATGGTTCAATTTCAGTTGTTTTTCAACGCAACCTTCAATATTTAAATACATCTTCCTTTTAATCATTTTCGTTATTACCTTTGGCCGAGGAATCATTAAAATTTTAAATAGTGAATTGCATAATTATTGACGACGAGAAACCTGCTATTGAACTATTAAAAGAGATGGTAGGACGCTTGCCATTTTTAAATTTGTTGAAATGCTTTACTAACCCATTCGAAGGTCTTGAATTCATTCAACAGCACCCGGTTGATCTTGTTTTTCTGGATGTTGAAATGCCAATGATTACCGGAATCGAGCTCATGAAAAGCCTAAGAAATCGCCCGCAGGTCATCTTTACTGCCATGAATGGCCAATATGCCATCTCTGGTTACGACCTTGATGCCACAGACTACTTGTTAAAACCACTAACTTTTGACCGCCTTTTAAAAGGGGTCAACAAAGCAAGCCAAATCCATCGGTTCTCGGAATTATCAGGCAGCAGCCTTGCCAATCACGATAAAAATCCAAATCTTGATTTCATTCTGGTCAAAACAGGGTACAACACCATCCGGATCGATCTGGATGACATTCTCTATTGCGAAGGATTAAAGGATTATATCAAAGTTCATATCACAGGAAAAACAATAGTCACTCTCAATAGCCTGAAAAAATTCGAAGAACTTCTTCCCGACGATCGGTTTGTCAGAGTTCATAAATCCTTCATCATTTCATTGGCAAAGATTGACTCCATTCAAAATAACCGGATCGTCATTGGCAAATCGATTATCCCCATCGGTGATAATTATAAAACCAAGTTTAATAATAAGATACGGCAATAATCACCGATGTTTTTCAATAAGCCTTTCGTAGGTTACCGTTTCACTATTTTCAATTTCTTCTAATCCTTTAAGGATTTCTTCCTGTTGAGATTGAGATAAACTATCCCAAAAATCAACTTTCGGGTAGTTTGTGAAATACGTTTAACCGACAATAATATATTGGAATTATCGGTGTCTAATATCATTCTAACCAGTTCCAGTTTTTCGGTTTGAATATCCATTGTCGCTCTTTTCTGCAAAATTAAAGAATGTTCAACTAAAAATATACTGTTGCCTTTTATCTTCTGGGGTCCCCCTTTACCGGCAGTTTGGCCAGTTTCTCGACCTCCACCGACGGGTGGCCAAATTCGGCAACCACCTTTCCCAGGATCAGGTAAACACCATGTCCCGAGAATGGCCAGTTCTTCAGGGTCCCCGGAAAATGAACCGTCTCAAAGAACTCGCCCGAATGGTCCAGAAAGCTTCCAAAATTCATCAGCTCCCGCTTCGAAGTACTCACATATTTAATCGTAACCAGGAGCCCCACCATACGGACCGTCTTTCCCACATAACTGACCAGGTCATTAGCCATCACCTCACCCCGAAACCCGGTTTGCAACAGATCGAACCAGCTCATCGAAACCGGAAAACCAAGCAGTTCAATCTCGTCATAGGCGGCCTCAACCAGCGACTGCTCCATTCCGGGCAATTCCCATTTTTTGGAAGGGATATCGAATAACCGGTTCGGGATATTTTTAGCAGTCTTGCTCAGTAACATATGCGCTTCCCACAACAACCGCATTTTAGGTTTGTCCATAAACCGGAATGCACCCAGCCGGATCAGCAGTACCAGATGCTCAATACCTATCGCAACGCGGGACAAAAAATCTTCAAGCGACCGAAACTCCCCGCCCCGCGCTCTCTCCCGAACCAACTGAACCTGGAAATCGTGTTCCAGATTGGCAACCAGATTAAATCCCAGGTAAATGCAATCCCCGTAAATCGTTGTCTCTTCAATACTCTTATTGACACAGGGGAGCTCAATACGGGCACCACAGCGCCTGGCTTCATTCACATAAACCCAGGTACGGTAGAAACCCCCAAAATTATTAATCACAGCCACCATAAAGTCCAACGGATAATGGGCCTTGAGATAGAGGCTCTGAAAGCTCTCCACCGCATACGAA